>Ga0183100_1000779_pt1:5000-20513 | contig 20513 bp, 19 predicted proteins | sample Biomet2_FD_127789 | JGI IMG/M metagenome (GOLD analysis project Ga0183100, IMG submission 127789) | Microbial communities from bioreactor (seeded with anoxic lake sediment) at LBNL, California, USA - Biofuel metagenome 2 | ecosystem: Engineered > Bioreactor > Anaerobic > Unclassified ...
AAATTACAAAAGGGTATGGAAATTCATAGGAAAGAAGACTTAAATGAAGAAGAAGCCTTTTGGGACGAAATAATGTCTGAGCACTCTTTCTTTATCAGAGGGCTGTTAGACCCTGAAGAAACAGAACTATTTAATATAGCTGATAATTTTGGGAAAGAATTTGAAGACCTAAGGGAAAAAGCTGCAGCTTTAAATAAATCTGAACTGGCTCCATCCGGGCTTACAGCTAATACTTTAAATTCAGCTAAAAAGCTGAGAGACTTTAAAGAACAGGGAACTGAAGGTATCTTAGATTGTAAAATTAAATCAATGATTATTCCTTTATTAGGAGATCATGTACTAAGAGAAGCAAATCATTATATAAATATACTGGAATCTTACAGTTAAAAATTGTATCTTGTGTATTTATAAATTTCATAGTAAAATAATTTTATTGTTAAAAGGGAGTAGCTGCCTGTTAATAGGTGATAAAGTCAACATACTGGCCTTAGGGTCTGGCTTTATCCTGGCTGATTCAGTCAAGTGAGACTTTTAGCGCAATATTTATTGTTGTGCTGGAAGTCTTTTTTTGTATAAAAATTTTTAGGAGGTTATTTAATGACAGCATTTATTAAAGCGCTGCTATTTGTAGTTGTAGCAGAAATGGGTGACAAAACACAGCTTCTTGCTATGGCTATGGCAGGTAAGTACAAAGCAAAACAAGTATTAACAGGGGTATTTATTGCTACAATATTTAACCATGCTTTAGCAGTAGCAGTTGGGAACTACTTAAGTTCCTTTATTCCAATGGATACTATAAAAATTATTGCAGGAACTTCCTTCTTATTGTTTGGACTTTGGACATTAAGAGGAGATAAAATTGATGAAGATGATAAAAAGAAAAGCAAATTTGGTCCAATAGTTACTGTTGCAATTGCATTTTTCATAGCAGAAATGGGCGATAAAACGCAGCTTATGACCATTGCAATTTCTGCAGATTATCACCAGCCTCTATTTGTTCTTATGGGTACCACCACCGGCATGATGATTTCAGACGGTATAGGAATTATCGGCGGTGCCTGGATGTGCAGGCATATCCCGGAAAAATATATCAAATGGGCTGCAGGACTCATTTTTATGTTTTTTGGTACACTGGAACTCTATAATTTGGCTCCAGCCTTTATGAAAAGTCCGTTATATATCATCAGTTACTTCTTAATTAATGGATTATTAATATATCTTGTTGGAGTTAAATTCACTTACCATGGTGAAGCTTGTGTTAATACTTCAGAAGAAAATGAAAACAAATCATTCCCAGTGTGATGCTATTGACAAGAGACTGCTGTTTATATATGTTATAAATATTAGAATAAAAGCTGGAGGTAATTATGATAATCGGAATAATAGGTGCTATGGATGAAGAGGTCAGAATTCTAAAGGATAAGATGTCTATAGATAGAAGAGAGTTAAAGGCTAAAATGGAATTCTTTTCAGGAAATCTTTGGGGTAAAAATGTGGTAGTTGTAACCGCAGGTATAGGAAAGGTAAATGCAGCTGTTTGTACGCAGATTTTAATAGACGATTTTAATGTAAATAATATAATTAATGTAGGTGTTGCAGGAGGTATAGGAGAAGACATCCTTCCCGGAGATGTGGTAATTGGTGAAAACCTGGTTCAGCACGATATAGACACCTCAGCTTTCGGTGATAAAATAGGTCAGGTTCCAAGACTTAGTACCTTCGATTTTAAATGTGATGAAAATCTGATAAATGCAGCTCTAAAAGCCTGCAGCAATATTGAAAGCCACAAAACCTTTACCGGAAGAATTGCATCCGGAGATCAGTTTATAGCTGATACTGAAAAAATAAGATGGTTAAAATCAGAGTTTGATGCAGCAGCCTGTGAAATGGAAGGCGGAAGTATTGCCCAGGTATGCTATTTAAACTCAGTTCCTTTTGTAGTTATCCGTTCCATATCCGATAATGCAAATACAGGAGCACATATGGACTATCAAAAGTTTGTTCCGATAGCAATAGACAATTCTATACATATAATAGAAAATATGCTGAATATTTTATAAAGTAAAAGAGATAGCTGAAATCAGTTATCTCTTTCTAATTTACTTTAACTTGTGAATGAAAAGTCCGCTCCTTAATTTTGGCTCAAACCAAGTGGATTTTGGCGGCATAACCTTTTTCGCATCAGCTATTCTCATTAAATCGTCGATGCTGGTTGGATACATGGAAAAGGCTACCGTCATATCCTCCCTTGTTCTTTTTTCCAATTCGTCTAAGCCTCTGATTCCCCCAATAAAATCTATTCTCTTATCCAGTCTTGGATCCCCTATACCCAAAATTGGCGCTAATAAATTATTCTGAAGAATTGAAACATCAAGAGAATTTACCTCATCATTTTCATCGTAGGTTCCTGGTTTTGCTTTCAGTTTAAACCATTTACCCTGAAGAAACATTCCGAATGTGTGCTTCTCTTCCGGCTTATAGGGAGATTTATCCTGGCAGGCTGTAAGAATAAAGGCCCTTTGAATTTTATCCATGAAATCTTCTGCGGATAAGCCGTTTAAATCCTTCACTACTCTATTATAATCCATTATATAAAGATCATCTTTTGGGAAAAGTACTGAGAGAAAATAGTTAAATTCCTCGTCCCCGGTATAATTTCTATTTTCTTCTCTTCTTTTCAGGCCAACCTTAACTGCTGAAGCTGCTCTGTGATGCCCATCAGCTATATAAAGGTAGTCTACGCCCTTAAATATGCTGACTATTTCTTCTATCAAAGCTGCATCATCAATAACCCATACCAGATGTGCCACACTATCTTCTGCAATAAATGTATACTCCGGCGGGTTAAATGTAAGGTCCTTTACTATTTCGTCTATCCTTTTATTGTTCCTGTAGGTAAGGAAAATAGGACCAGTATTTGCATTGCAGAAATCTACATGATTTATCCTGTCCTTTTCCTTTTCCTCTCTTGTAAGCTCATGCTTTTTTATAATGTTATTCATGTAATCATCAATTGATGTCACTCCAACAATACCTGTCTGAGCTCTGCCTTTCATGATAAGTCTGTAAATATAAAGCTTAGGCTTATTATCCTGAACAAGTATGCCCTGATCTATCATGTTTTGAAGGTTTTCATCTGCCTTCTGGTAAACCTTAGTATCATATATATTTATATTTTCCGGAAGGTCTATCTCTGCTTTATCTACATGAAGAAATGAGTATGGCTTGTCTTTAACCATTTCTCTTGCTTCACTGCTGTTCATAACATCATAAGGAAGGGCAGCTACATCCTTTGCCAAATCCTTTCTGGGTCTTATTCCTTTAAATGCCCTAAGTACTGCCATCTTAATCCCTCCTCTACTTGAAGTATTTTTCTAATATGGATACTACCTCTGCTCCTATTCTTTCCTGTGCTTCCTTAGTTGAAGCTCCAATATGAGGTGTTACTGATACATTTGGATGTTTAATGAGGTCTAAATTTGTTGATGGCTCCTCTTTATAAACATCAATTCCCGCACCCGCTAACTTACCGCTGTTTAATGCCTCTAAAAGTGCTTCTTCATCAACTACTCCGCCTCTGGCACAATTTATCAGGTAAGCTCCATCCTTCATAAGGCTTATCTCTTCTTCTCCGATAACTGCTCCTTTTGTCTTATCATATGGAATATGAAGAGACACAAAGTCAGCTTCTTTAAGAAGTTCATTAAGAGGAAGATATTTGAATTCTTTAAAATCTTCCTTTTCTCCTAATATATCATTATATATTACAGTCATGCCTAAAGCTTTAACTCTTATTGCAACCTGTTTTGCTATTCTTCCAGCTCCTATTAGTCCCAAGGTCTTGCCTGACAGTTCTACGCCCTTGTACTTTTTTTTCTCCCATTTTCCTTCTCTCATAGTAACATTGGAAGCTGCTATGAATCTGGATACTGCAAACATATGACCCAGGGTAAGCTCTGCAACGGCAGCAGAACTGGCACCCGGAGTATTTTTAACATCTATGCCAAGCTGGATTGCTGTTTTTACATCTATATTATCAACGCCTACTCCGCCTCTTATTATCAGCTTAAGGCGCTGACCATCTTTAGCTTTTCTTATTATCTCTTCTCTTACCTTAGTAGCACTTCTTACTACCAGGGCATCATAATCTTTTAACGCTTCCCCTAAGTTTTCATCTGCTATATGCTGATTTACAGCCTCAAAGCCACATTTGGCAAGGTTTTCAATAGCCTTTTTATCTAATCCATCATTTAATAAAACTCTTATCATAATATACCCCCATTATTTAAGAGATAAGATATCATTAATATTATTAATTAATTCTTTAACCTCCTCTAAGGTACAGTCTGCCATATGAGCAATTCTAAAAGTCTTTTCTTTTAAGTCTCCATATCCATTAGAAATCATAAAGCCTCTTTCTCCAAGTGCTTTATTTAAATCTGCCACGCTTATGCCCCTTGTATTTTTAATTGTTGTAAGAGTATTTGACATATATCTTTCATCAGGGAATATTTCAAAATATTTTCTGGCCCAGGCTCTCACATATTCAGCCATCTCCAGATGCCTTGCATATCTTTTTTCTAAGCCTTCTTCCAATATCCTGTCCAGCTGATAATCCAGTGCAAACATATGAGAAAGAGATGGAGTAGAAGGATACTGATAATTCTTTTTCTGAATGCAGTTATATAAATCTAAAAGATCTAAATAGGTACCTCTGAACTCAACATTTTTAGCTCTCTCTACTGCTTTCTTTGAGAAGGAACAGATGGCCATTCCCGGAGGAAGACCTATAGCCTTTTGGGTTGATGTTATACATATATCAACTCCCAGCTTATCTACCTCAATTTTTGTTCCTGCCATAGAGCTTACTGTATCCAGGCACCAAACAACCTCAGGATACCTTTTCATAACTTCAGATATTTCCTCAACCGGATTCATAATGCCTGTTGATGTTTCATTATGGGTTACTGTAATAAGATCATATTTCCCAGTTTTTAATGCTTCATCTACCATTTCACCAGTTGTAGCTTTTCCCATTTCAACCTGGAATAAATCAGCCGGTACATTATTACTTACTGCCATCTTATACCATCTTTTCCCAAACGCACCTACTGAGAATACAGCTGCTCTCTTAGCTGTACAGCTTCTTATTGCTCCTTCCATAAGTCCGCTTCCTGAGCTTGTAGAAAGAAGAATTTCCTCTTCTGTATAAAATACCTTCCTAAGCTTATCGCTGATATCCTTCTGAAGCTTGGAAGCATCCTTTGTTCTGTGCCCGATCATAGGAGTTGCCATTTTTTCAAGAACGTCAGGTCTTACTTCAACGGGTCCTGGGATAAACAATTTTTTATGCATACAAACCCTCCAATTACTGGCTCATGCCATTTATTATTCACTATTTTGTAAATAATGAATATTTTACATCTTTCATTTTAGCACTTATTCTAAAAATTCTCAATATTTAATACAATTGATTAACATTTCCCATTAAGCTTTATATTACGTATCTGCTCTTTTTAAATCAGGCAATTTATGCAGCTTTTACCTTCTGCTTCCTTCATTTTAATGAAGAAATAACTTCAGAGCTGCACTGCCTGATAATATCTTATAAATCCATTAGATCACTAGTTATGCGTAATTTCTCTTTCAATTTCAGTAAATAAACCTTTTGCACACCTGCCATGAATGAAATTAGCACAGTTATTACAGCTTTCAGACAAAGTTCCCATAGACATTGATAGAATTACATTTCTGGGTCTGTATCCGCTGCAGTTTTGAGCCACTGTCATCTTAAGCTCTTCAGATACCATAAAATCACCTCTGAGTTATTATCTCTTAAAATGCAAAAAAAATTCATAGACTGATGATAATTGCCAGTCTATGAATAATTAGAAAATAAATATGCAATTTGAAATTAGAAATTATATATACCGCTGTACTTTTTATATAAGTAGTCAATAAAATATTTTGCAGAAAGTTCTTCTCCGGTTACTAATTTTATAAGCTCTTCAGGTTTATATACAGATCCATACTTATGGATGTTTTTATTAAGCCATTCTTTAATAATAAGCAGATTTCCCTTTTCAATCTGAGAATAAAGATCAGGAATATCCTGCTCCATCTTGTGAAGGAATTGTGCACCATATAAATTACCCAGTGCATAGCTGGGGAAATATCCAAAGCTTCCGTCTGACCAGTGCATATCCTGAAGTATTCCTTCTTCATCATCTTTAGGAGTTACACCTAAATATTCATGATACTTTTTATTCCACTCATCCCTTACATCATCAACAGAAAGACGTCCATTAATAAGCTCCTTTTCCAGTTCATATCTTATTATGATATGAAGGCTGTAGGTAAGCTCGTCTGATTCTGTTCTGATAAGAGATGGCTTAACTTCATTCATTGCCTTATAAAAGTCCATAAGCGGAATATTATTAAACTGAGGGAATATTTTCTTTGTTTCACTGTAAAAGTATTTCCAAAACTCCAGACTTCTTCCCAGGATATTCTCATAAAATCTGGACTGAGATTCATGAACACCATAGGATGCTCCTTCAGATAAAAGCGTTCCATATAAACTTTTTTCAATATTCTGGTCATATATGCCATGTCCACCTTCATGTATACAGCTGTAAAGGGCACTCTTAAAATCATTTTCGTAATAATGGGTTGTAAGCCTTACATCATCACTGCCCATCTTTATGGTAAACGGATGCATGGTTTCAGCTAATGCACCTCTGTCCATATCGTAACCCATTTTATCAAGTACATATAGTGAAAGCTTCTCCTGGTCCTTCTTATCAAATTTTCCTGCAAGGAATTCAGTATTAACTTTAACACTGCTTTCCTTAATTTTATTTAAAATGTCTATTATGGCATCTCTAAGATCACTGAATATTATATCCAGCCTTTCAACTGTAATTCCAGGTTCAAATTCATCAAGAAGTGTATTGTATTTATCTTTACCATAGCCTAAATACTCTATAAATTCCCTCTGAAATTCTATTATTTTTTTAAGATACGGTTTAAACTTTTCATAATTTTTTTCTTCCTTTGCTTCCTCCCACACAGCTTCAGACTCAGATGCAGCGAGGACATAAGCGGTATATCTGTCTTTGGGAATTTTCTTCTGCTTTTCATACTCTTTTTTGCATTTTAAACAGCAAGCCTTTGTAACCTGATCCAGATCATCCCTGCCTTCAAAATACTCGATATAGTTTTTCATGACATCAGAAGTAAGCAGGTTATATTTCTGTTCGCCGATATAGGATAATACTTCTCCTCTGTATGGAACCCCCTGCTTTGGGATTACAGTTCTCATATCCCAGTATAAAACTGCCTCTGTACTGTTTAAGTACTCAATTTTCTTAAGGTAATTTTTGAATTCCTCAAAAGTCTTTTCGTAATCCTTCATCATTCCCCTCCCCATAATCATCTAAAATTAACACGCTTTCTGTTTCTCTGCAGTATTTCGTAACTATACAGGTTGCCAAATCTCTTGGACAACCCAGACACATACAGGAAGAGTCACCTCCCGCGCATTTTTTCTTAAAATCCGGACAATGTCCGCAATTTCTGTTAACTAACATATATCCCCCTTATTCGTCTATTGAAAAAGATTTTTTGTAGGCTAAAAGAGAAAACTCCTTTTCTAAATTAATTAAAGTATCTCCCTTTACACTTATATTTTCTATATTACCCTGCCCAATTCCTTCTTTTATGCATCTAAAAAGATAATTTATTGCCTGAGGCCTGAAGCCCAAAATTCTTGCTCCTATAGTATCTATTGCAACAGGATCTAATGATGATAAAACAGTATTAAACCTGACTGGCGCTCCCTTGGATGGTCCTGTTCCCACCATTGCAGGAGTCAGGCTTACTATAGATAGATCTATTGGGATCTCCTTTGCCATATGATAAATAAAGTCGTGGAGATCATCATGAATTCCTAAATTCTTTTTTGGATATCCATGTATTTCCGCCGGCGGCCAGGAGAGTGCTATATTTTTAATGGCTCCGGACATGGTTGCCTCCTCATGGACCTTAAGCTGGGTAAAGGAAACCATAACCGTGGCTTCATCTATAAGGCAGTTAATTTTTGTCTCTCTTACCAGATTACCTCCTAAATAAAGATTTGTAAATGGTCCGAAATTTATATCAACAAATTCTGCTTTTTCTTCTTCTATTATTTTATCAAAAGAGGAGCTCTTTAGAACTTCTTTAGTATTAGAACCTCCGCTTCCCCCGCAAATTATTATCCTCTTAGCCTTTTTCCCTTTAAAATACTGTATAAGACCTCTTAAAGATTCAGGTCCGATTACGGCAGCTGTATCAGGAGGGTTGGTATTAACTAAGTTACAGGTAATTGCTACTACATCATCTTCAGTTACAAGACTTTCCATTGGAAGATAGGACAGAGAAGTTTTTATAGCTTCCTTTTCGTCTGTGCCTTTCCCCACTCCAACTATACTGCATTCTAATTTCCTTTTTCGCAAAATTACCACCTCATTAGTATTATTCACATAATAAGGAAAATTATTTACCATTATTCTAAATCATCTAAAATAATTTCTATTTCATCCTTTAGTGTTATACTTTTTTCCGTAACAGAGCATTCATATGCAAATATATCCACTCCATTTTTACTGCATTCTATAAGAGCTTTGGAAAAAAGCGGATCCATTTTCAAATTAGGAGAAAAGCTTTTTATATTATCCATTTGTGCCAGGAATAAAACCCCGGCTCCATACCCCTCCCTTTTAGCCTCAATGAGTTCCAGCAGATGCTTTCTTCCTCTTTCTGTAGGTGCATCAGGGAACATAGAATGGCCATTTTCCTCTAATGTAACACCTTTAACCTCAAGGTAATAAATCTCATCCTGAATGCTTAGTTTAAAATCAAACCTGCTGTTTTTATAAGTTTTTTCTCTTTCTATTATTTTATATCTGCTTAATTTCTTAATTTCCTTATTTGCTAATGCTTCATGAACCACAACATTTGGGATTTGAGAATCTATGTTAATAATTTTATCCCCTTTATATCCACAGATAAGATCATATTTTGTTGTTCTGCTGATACTGTTTTCTTCTCTTAAAATGACATCCGTATCCTTAGTTAATATCTCTCTGCACCTTCCTGTATTTGGGACATGAACTTTAACTTTTTCACCGTTTATATACACATAGGCTATGAATCTGTTTGGTCTTTCTATAAACCTTGCCCTATATACATTTTTGTCTGTTTTCATACTCCCTCCTGATAATAGTTATCCACAAGTAAATTAACATTTCTACTTTTATCCACAAAATTGTTCACCGTTTCTGTGGATTATGTGGACAAACCTCTGTTCTGTATACTTTATTATAATACTGTTGACATTAATATTCTATTGTAGTATTCTAATTGCGAAACATTTGCATTTATGGAGGTTATTAATGAAAAAACCATTTATATTATTTTCACTTATGGCATCACTGCTGTTTTCATCCTGCAGCTCTAAAGCATCCGGCTCAGGCACTAATAAATTAAAAGTTCTGGTATCAATAAATCCCCTTAAGGAGATAACCGAAAAAATAGGCGGTGACAAGGTAGAAATTGACACTATAATAAGTCCGGGACTTGAGGTACACGATTACGAGCTTACCGCAAAGGATATAATTAAGCTTAATTCATCTAAATTATTTATATATAATGGATTGAACTTGGAAAGCTTCAAGGATAAACTGCTGTCCTCCTCTGATAATAAGAGCTTATGTTCAGTAGATGCTTCAAAGGGAATCTCTGAAATAAAAACTTCTGACGGCACAGATCCTCACATTTGGATTAGTCCTACCTGCAGTAAAACAATTGCAGGAAATATAAAAGACGCCTTAATTAAGAATGATTCTAAAAATAAAGCTTACTACGAAAAAAATTATAATGAATTTATCAAAAGTATTGACTCATTATATAATAAATATAAACCATTATTCTCAGGATTAAATAAGAAATCCTTTGTAACAGGTCATGCAGCTTTTGCTTATTTCTGCAGGGATTTTAATCTTACACAAAACAGCGTGGAAGATGTATTTGCCAGCGGAGAACCCAGTGCCAAGAAGTTAGCTGATCTTACGGATTACTGCAGAAATAATGGAATAAAAACCATTTTTGTTGAAGATCTGGTATCACCTAAGGTCTCTGAAACACTGGCAAAAGAGGTTGGTGCAAAAACAGTTAAAATAAATACTTTTTTAGATGGAGACGACTATATAGGAACTCAAAAAGATAATCTGGAAAAGATATATGAAAGCTTGAAATAAAAAATCTGTAATATTAAAAGAACGCCCCAGGGCGTTCTTTTAAAATGCATATATATTTATTTTATTATCATTATAAAATTCTTTAATCTTTTTCTCAGAATCAATCTGATCCAGCAGGCTCTTATTAAATTTACCCAGATCATTTTCATCTGAAGTTTCCTTATAGAAGCTGTTTATCTCAGTTTTATCAATATCAAGACTTAGTTTAGGGTTCATATTAAGCTGAAGTGTAACACTCTCAGCATTATCTATAAGAGAAAGCAGCATAGATGTGTTATACATGAATATCTTTTTTATCCTGTCCTCACTCCAAAACGAATGTAAATCATCTTCTGTTAATTTTGTATTTTTCTCTATTCCATAGTTTACTATTAATCTTTTATTTTTTATTTCTATCCCTGATAAGAACTCTCTGCCCGGAAGATAATTTAGTATCTTCATATCAGAGGAGGCATCTCCTATATATTTATTTCTTGAAGAAATTAGCTTTGTATAATTTACATCCCTTATATCTGTGTATTTTTTAGTTTTATCCCCGCAGCCAGAAAGCAAAAGAATTACTATCAATAACATAAAATAAAATTTTTTCATATATTCACCTTATATTAATATATCTTTCTTAACAAAAACCACATGAGCTATTAAATATGAAACAACTGTCCATACTAAAAGAACCGTTATTCCCAAGGCTGGTGTAAGCTTAGGCATCTGAAGTCCTTGTGCCATCTGGCCGTTTAAAAGGCCTGAAGCATCTCCGTATAGTGTAAAGAAGTATGGAGCCAGCTTACTTGTTCCAGGTATATTCTGAACTATTGAAAGTGTAATAATAACTATTGTGCTTACTGCCATCGCTACCATGCTTGATTTAACCACAGTGGATATCATAAACACGAAGCTTACAACTGCCACCATAAACAGAATCTGGAATAATAATACTTTTAAAGTTACGCTTCCTGTAGTACTTAAATACTGACTTCCAGGTACAACCTTCATAGGGTGAACGCCATTTTCTGTTTTTGACAGGTCAAACATATATTTAGCACCTGTTATTACAGGATTGCTGCTGTTTCCAAACCCATACTTAATTCCCATGAGCAAGTATGATAAGCCTTCCACTGAGAATATGGCAGCGAGTACTGATACAAGTATTGTAATATATTTTGCAAAGAGAACCTTGCCTCTTGATACTGGCTGAATAAGAAGAAATTTCATAGTTGCCGGTGTATATTCTCCTGATACCATATCTGATGAGAATACTGCAATTCCTGCTGCCAGGAATATGGCTCCCAGAATCATTACTAATTCATTGATATAACTAAGTCCATTTAATTTCCCCTCATCTTTGGGACTTATTCCCAGATCAAGCTGTTTCTGAAGTCTTTCCTTTTGCAGCTGAAGATCCTTCTTATCATCTTCATTTACTGTTTTTGATATTGCTGCATCAACACCTTTTATTTGATTATTTAAGTCTTCTTTATAATCATATGGCTTATCCTTTTCAGCTTTTAATTTTGCAATCTGCTCTTCAGTCTGTGTTATATTTTGCTCTATGCTTTTCTTTTCCTCTTCAGTAATGCCGGCTCTAGTTAAGTCATTTTTCATATAGCTTACAGATTCTTCCATATTCTGTATCTGATATTCAGTGCTTTGATATTTTTGATTATTCTGATCATTTTTATATGATCCATAGCATACCAGTCCTACTAATGCTATAAAGCAAACAAACACTACCAGGGTTTTTGTTCTTCTGATCAGCTTTCTCATTTCATTATTAATTAATTTAAACACTATCTTTTGCCCCCTTCAACAAGTTCTAAATATCTATCCTCTAAATCTTTTTGTTTTTTATAAGCTTCCTCTATAGGAATTTTCTCCTCAGAGAGTTTAAAAATCATGTCTGAAATATTCTCACTATTTATATCAAGAGTAAATTTTCCGTCTCTATAAGTTATATTTTGAACATATTCCAGCTTACTCAATACTTTTCTTGCTTTTTCATCATCCAAGGTGGATAGAATATAAACTTCCTTATTTACCTTCCTGTCTCCGTTTAGGTATTCCTCAGACTGTATAACACCGTCGTTTATAAATGCTACCTTGTCACAGACCTGTTCAATTTCACTAAGTATGTGTGATGATATAAATACAGCTGTTCCTGTTCCTTTTGCTGCCTTTCTTACTATCTCCCTAAAATCCATTATTCCTGTTGGATCAAGTCCGTTTGTTGGTTCATCTAGTATCAAAAGCTTTGGCTTAGATATCAGGGAAGCTGCCAGGCCAAGCCTTTGTTTCATTCCAAGAGAATATCTTTTAACCTTATCATTAATTCTTTCCTTAAGTTCTACTAAGTCAACTATCTGCTGAACATATTCCTTATCAATATTTCTTATTCTTGCTATCTGCATCAGGTTTTCCCATCCGCTTAAATATTTATAAAGCTCCGGATTTTCTACAACTGCTCCTACATAAGTAAGTGCCTTTTCTCTTTCCTTATGAATGTCATGTCCCATTATTTTAATTTCTCCTGAATTTTGAGAAATTAAGCCAACAAGCATTCTTATTGTTGTAGTTTTACCGGCTCCATTTGGTCCTATAAATCCAAATACTTCGCCCTCCTCTACTGAAAATGTTATTCCCTTTATTATTTCTCTTTTTCCAAGCCGTTTCTTTACATCTGTTACTTCTAACGCCTTCATTTTATATCTCCTTCCTTAAGACTTACTAAGCTTAATAATTTTATTTGTAATAAAATAAGTGAGTATTCCTACACCTATGAAACATAATGCTGAATAAAATATAGTGTAATTTACATATTGCTGTACCAAAGTCTTATCTATTTCATACAGACCAAATACATTAGTTAAATTGGCTGCTAATATATCAGCTGCCAAAAGTCCGGTGCAAAAGCTTATTCCAATTTTTAAAATAATATCTCCCAGTCTGTATATTGAAATATATCCGCATCTTTCAAAGGGAAGTATTTTAAAGCTTATTATCATCAGATAAATTAAAAGTGCAATAACTGCAATAAGAATTATTATTTTAGCTCCATAATTTAAACTTTTTTCATAATCAGTGCCATAAGTTATAGGTGAAATATAATAAGCAATACTTTCTATCTTATTGTATATACTTGTAAGAAAATCGTAATTTCCAAATCTCATTTTTATAAAGAATACCATCCTGAATACTTCTTCTAGTAAATATGAAAGTCCAATAGGCAGAATTAAAAATATTCCGGCAAAAATTCCTCCCAAAATGTTTTTTCCGCACAGAGTCTGAATTAGCATGGTAAATGTTATTATAAATATATAAATAAGCAAATTAACAGAGTAAAATTTATATAAAAAGCCATAGCTTAAGTAACAGGATAACAAAGTCTCATTGTTTTTATAAGCAATCAATACAGCTATAAAGGATATTGTAAATGAAATAACTGTAATTATTACTGTTATTATATATTTGGTAATTATTATTTCTTCCCTCTTATAAGGAAGCGCAGCTATCAATTCATATTTTTTATTAACAAAATCATTTCCTACCATGATACTGGCGAATAATATAATTGATATTATAAACAGCAGCTTGCTTGAATCTGTATTACTAAACAGTGTTTCAAAGGTATAGGCATAGTTGTCATAATTAAAATTTCCTTTCTTTACCGCATCTTTTATAAACTGAATATTATTCATAAAGGACAGGTTAAAAAGATATAAAAGTTCCCCTGTAAGAATAAAAAAGAACCATTTTGCCATCTTAAATTCTTTATAGAATATTCCCTTAATGAAATATTTCATCACATCACCCCCGTTCCCTTTTGAATACAGCACATAAATATGTCCTCTAATGTGAGATTTATTTCCTGATAAAATACCATTCCTTCTTTTTCCAATTTACTTATAAGCTGCTGATTAAATTCTTTAGTCAGAACTGTGTATACTCTTCCTATCTTCTCTACTGACCTGAACTCTTTCATTTCCTCTATTTTTATCTTGGGTTCTTCCTTAAATGCAATCTGAACTTTTTTCATGGAGGTCTTCATATTCTCCAAGGAATCTCTGTATTTTATTTCACCCTCATTCATTATGGCTACCGTATCACAGATTCTCTCCAGCTCACCTAAGTTATGGGATGATATAAATATGGTGGTCTTTCTCTCTGCTACCTCATCTAATAGTATCCGGATCAGGTTTTTTCTTGCAATTGGGTCAAGTCCTGAGGTTGGCTCATCCATAATAAGAATTTTGGGTCTTATGCTTAAATTAAGCATTAATGAAAGCCTCATTTTCATTCCTTTAGAAAGCCTTCCGATAGATCTGTCATCCGGAAGCTTAAATATTCTGTTTAGTTCATTAAATCTATCCATGTCGAAGTTTTTATATGTCATTTTATACAGCTTTATCATTTCATCAATATTAAATGTAGTAAAATACTTGTTTTCATCTGCCACATACCCAATTTGAGCTTTTGCCTCCGGGTTATTTCTGATATTTTCACCGCCTATTTTTATATCGCCTGAGTCCAGTTTATATATGTCTAAAATACATTTAATAAGTGTGGTTTTTCCTGCACCGTTTGGACCTATAAGACCAAATATACTTCCTTCTTCTACTTCAAGATTTACACTACTTAAAGCCTTTTTATATGGATATGATTTGTTTGCATTTATCACACTAATCAAATTATCACCTCTTATCATCATTTTCTTTACCTTCATCAAAGTCATAGCTGCTTTCCATTAAATTTATTATATCTTCCTTCGATAATCCCAAATAATGTGCCTCAATTATTATTTTTTTCAGATTATCCTTAAGAGCGTTCATCCTCTCTTCCTCCATTCTGGGCTGGCAAAGGGCTGATACATAGGTCCCTCTTCCCCGTATGGTTTCTATAACATTTTGTCTCTCCAGCTCCATATAGGCTCTGCTTACCGTATTTGGGTTGGCAGTGATAAGTGCGGACAATTCTCTAACAGAAGGAAGCTTATCACCCGGTTTCAATATCCCTTTAAGAATATTTTCTTTCATTCCATCGATTATTTGCTGATAGATTGGCGTAGAGCTTCTGCTATCGATATTAATCAAACTTCCACCTCCTGTTTGGTGTATTTATTGTACTAAGTGTACTAGCTCATTTAGTACACTTATAATATATTACTATTGGTTTTATTTGTCAATAGTAATATGTAAATTTTTTAGCAATAAAAAAAACT
>Ga0183100_1000780_pt1 | contig 20468 bp, 16 predicted proteins | sample Biomet2_FD_127789 | JGI IMG/M metagenome (GOLD analysis project Ga0183100, IMG submission 127789) | Microbial communities from bioreactor (seeded with anoxic lake sediment) at LBNL, California, USA - Biofuel metagenome 2 | ecosystem: Engineered > Bioreactor > Anaerobic > Unclassified ...
GCCATTACTTTCTGGCGCGCCTCGTCCCAGTAGTGGGCCTCATACGAGCACTGGCGAACGCAGACCTTGCAGTTGATGCACAGGTCCTTGTCGCGGACAATGGAGAAATCATGATAATTTCGGTTGATCGGCTGAAAAAGCAAGACCGTTACCTCGCTCCAATTGGTTTGGCTGAACGCGTACGGGGCCGCTGGCCGCCTCCCACTGCATCCGTATGTTGGCCCGTCTGACAGGGGGTCGCCAGAAAAGCATAACGTCACTTGGCTGTCAACAAAGGAATGACAAAATGGTCTGGAATTTCGATTTTTGTCATTTTTGAGTAACGCTGCTGGGCCGTTCCCCTCCCGCGATTTACGAAATAAAGAGCGACAAAAAGGCCGCTTTCCAGAAGGAAAAGCGGCCTTTTTTTGTTAACTCAAACATTTGCCCAGTGGATCAATCCCAGGGCGTGGGAATCGAGTAAAAGCGGGTGGTGCGGCAAAATGCGCACCGTGAATCCGAAACGGCCGGCTTCAGGCGGCATCACCTCGCCCCGGTACAAGTGCCAACCTTCGCCGAGCTCTTTTTCCGGAGTCATGAGCGTTGTGCGCCGACTGGTAAAGGCGCTGTCCTGGCTCACCGGGCCATGGTATATCTCCACACGCACGTCCGTTGGGGAAAGTCCGTCGAGATGCACACGGGCCTCCACCAGGATGGGTTCCTCCACAAAGACCGTGGCGTGTGTTTCGGTGCGGATATCGGCGATGGCGAGATTGCTCCAGCGCGTCATCAGCCGCATGCGCCATTCGGCGAGATCCTTCGCGGCGTGGAAGTCATCCTTCACCAGACTGACGTAGTTGCGGCACGACGGCAGATAGGCCTTGTCCACATAATCTTCAACCATGCGGTGGGAATTGAAGATCGGCCCAAGTTCCCGCAAGGCCGACTTCATCTTGCGGATCCAGGTGCGCGGCAGATTGCCCCGGCCACGGTCGTAAAATTCGACGAGTATGTCATTTTCCAGCAAGTTGAACAGGGTTTGGCTTTCGACAAAATCCTGGTAGGCGAGGTCGTCATACTCCTCTCCCCTGCCGATGGCCCAGCCCAGGCTGTTGTCAGCCCGGTAGGCTTCGTCCCACCACCCGTCCAGCGTGGAAACCTGCAGCACGCCGTTGCTCATGGCTTTCATGCCGCTGGTGCCGCAAGCCTCCAGCGGGCGGCGCGGATTGTTCAACCACACGTCGCAGCCCTGCACCATGCGGCTGGCGATTTTGACGTCGTAGTCCTCCAGAAAGACCATGCTGGCGCGGCAGTCCTCACGTCGGCACAACTGCTGCAATTCCTGAATGATCTTCTTGCCTTCGTTGTCATTCGGGTGGGCCTTGCCTGCAAAGATGAACTGCACGCGCCGTTTGGAGTCGGTCAGCAGCTTCACAAGCCGTTCCTTGTCCATCAGCAGCAAATTCGCGCGCTTGTATGTGGCGAAGCGCCGCGCGAAGCCGATGGTGAGCGCCTGCGGGTCGAGCACCTCGTCGGCGATCTGCAGGTCCTTCTGCCTCGCGCCTTTCTCCAGCAACTGGCTGCGCAGGCGTTTGCGCACAAAATCCACCAGCCGTTCGCGCAGGCGCTCGTGCGTGCGCCACAGCTCGGAATCGGGGATGGACTCGGCCTGATTCCAAACACGGCCGCAGTCCGGGTCCTCGCGCCAGTTGCCCAGGTAGCGGTCGAACAGGATGGACATGTCCGTTGCGACCCAGGTGGCGGCGTGAATGCCATTGGTGATGGCTCCGATGGGAACGTCCTCCACCGGATTTTGCGGCCAAACCTTGCGCCACATGTTGCGCGAAACGTGCCCATGCAGTTTGGACACGCCGTTGTTGAAGCGCGAAAGGCGCAAGGCCAGCACAGTCATGCAGAACTGCTCGCCATCGTCGCGCGGGTCCTCCCGTCCAAGGGCCATGAACACCTTGAAGGCCAGCCCGAGTTTGGCGGCGTAGCCCTCAAAATATTTTTGCATCAACTCGGGTGGAAAACGGTCGTTTCCCGCGGGGACGGGCGTGTGGGTGGTGAACACGCTGGAACTGGCGGTAAGCTCGGTCGCGGCCTCGAATGATAGTCCGTGCTCCTGCATGTACACGCGGATGCGCTCAAGCCCCGCAAAGGCCGAGTGCCCTTCGTTCATGTGGATGACCATGGGTTCTATGCCAAGCTGGGCGAGAGCCTTGAGGCCGCCGATGCCCAGCAGGATTTCCTGCCAGAGGCGCATCTCCAGCCCGCCGCCATAAAGCCGGGCCGTCACCTGCCGGAACTCCGGCGAGTTGTCGGGCAGATTGGTGTCGAGCAAGTACAGGCTGACCTTGCCCACGCGCGCTTCCCAAACGCGGGCGCAAAGGTTTTGCCCGGCTATGTCCACACACACGCGAACCTGGTTTCCAAGGTCATCCATGGCGGGTTTGAGGGGCATTTGCTCGAAATCCTGATCGGGATACCGCTCCTGCTGCCAGCCGTCAGGTGTCATGTACTGGCGGAAGTAGCCCTCGCGGTACAACAGTCCAACAGCGACAAGGGGCACATTGAGGTCGCTGGCGCTTTTAAGATGGTCGCCCGCGAGCACGCCCAGGCCGCCGGAATAAATGGGCAGGCACATGGCGATGCCGTATTCCAGGCTGAAATAGGCCACGGCCATGTTGCGGTCGGGCATCACCGGGAATTTGAAGGTTGTGTGCCGACGTGAAAGGTAGTGGTCCAGCGCGCGCTTGGCGTCGCCCAGCCGCTGGAGAAAGAAATCGTCGCGCGAAAGCTCTTCGATACGGCGCTGCGGCAGCCGGTTCAAAAGCGCCACGGGGTTCTGGTCGCATTCCACCCACAGCGTGTGGTCGATGGTGGTGAATATGTTGGTGAGTTCGTCATTCCACGAGAACCACAAATTATAGGCGATGTCCCAAAGGGGTTCGAGACGGGGGGGAAGCTTGGGAACGACGCTGAACACGCGCAGTGCCTGCATGGATTCTCCTAATAAGGATGAGGGCGGTTTGTGAACCCAAGCCTATAAAGCGGGCCGGAAAAATGCAAGACTCGTCGTGTGACAAATATGGAACGCGGTGATTCATTGACAGGACGGGTGCTTCAATGGGAAGAACCCGGCTTTGGAAACGCGGGAGGAGACGGCGATGCCAACGGTGCCGACGATGACTGACATGACGAAGGCGAACGGGCCAGAGCCCCTGGACGTGCGGGTGCGTTTTCTGCATCCCGTGTGGCAGGAGCACGCCTTGGCCTACGCCACGGACCACTCCGCCGGACTTGACCTGCGCGCCTGCATCGATTCGGAAACGCTGGAAATACCCGCTGGAGGCCGTGCGGCCGTCCCCGCTGGGGTAGCCATAGAGATCACGCGGCCTGGCATCGCCGGTTTTCTCTTTTCACGCTCCGGCCTGGGCACCAAGGAAGGCCTTACCGTGAGCCAGGGAGTCGGCGTCATCGACCCCGACTACCGGGGCGAGATCATCGTGTCGCTCCTCAACACCTCCGGCCAGCTCCGACGCATCCAGCGAGGACAGCGCATCGCGCAGCTGGTGTTCATGCCGGTTTACACCGCGCGGCTCACCGCTGTGGATGCGCTGGGCGAGACCGCCCGCGGCGCGGGCGGATTTGGGCATACGGGCAAGGTGTAAGGACACGATCTGCATTCTTTGAAGGAGACAAGCTCATGAGCACGAAATACGACGCGTTGGTGGCCCGGGAAAAGAAAGTTCTTTGCCAAACCTACGGCCGCTACCCCCTGGCCATTGAAAAGGCCGTGGGCGCGCGCATGTATGACCTGGATGGCAAGGAGTACATCGACCTGCTGGCGGGCATAGCCGTGGCGAACCTTGGCCACAGCAACCCGGAGCTGGCGGCTGTCGCCGCCGGGGAGGCGCTCAGGCTCGTCCATGTGAGCAACCTGTTCTATCAGCCCAACCAGGTTGATTTGGCCGAGAAGCTCCTTTCCACCTGCGCCTGCGACCGGGCGTTCTTCTGCAATTCCGGCGCGGAAGCCAACGAAGCGGCCATGAAGCTGGCACGGCGCTTTATGCGCACCGTGCGCTACAAGGACGCGGCGGAAATCATCACCGTCGAGGGATCCTTCCACGGACGCACCCTGGCCACGCTGACCGCCACCGGCCAGGGCGGACGCATCAAGGAAGGCTTTGAACCGCTTCCCGCGGGCTTTACCCATGTGCCCTGTGGCGACATTGACGCCATGCGCGCCGCCGTTTCCGGCAAAACCGCCGCGGTGCTGCTGGAGATGATCCAGGGCGAAGGCGGCGTGTTGCCCCTTGCGGAGGATTACGTGCGCGCCGTGGCTGAACTGTGCCACGAGCAGAACTGCCTGTTCATAGTGGACGAGGTTCAGACCGGCATGTGCCGCACGGGCAAATTCTGGGCCCACCAGCACTACGGGGTCGAGCCGGACATCATCACCTGCTCCAAGGCGCTGGCCAACGGCCTGCCAATGGGCGCCATCATGGTCAAGGAGCACGTGGCCCACGGATTTGTGCCCGGCAGCCATGCCACCACCTTCGGCGGCGGTGGGCTTGTTTCCGCCGTGGCGGCCAAGACGGTGGAGATAATGCTGCGCGACGACATGGCAGGCCGGGCCCGCGACCTGGGCAAGCTGGCCATGGATGCCTTTCAGGCCCTCAAGGCCAAGCACCCGGAGCGCATCGTCGCCGTGCGCGGGCTGGGGCTCATGATAGGCATAGAGCTGGCCGACGGCGGAAGCGGCGTCCATGCGAAGCTGCGCAAGCGCGGCTTCGTCTGCAATCTTGCGCACGGCACGGTGCTGCGGCTTCTGCCGCCTCTTGTCATCAGCGCGGACGATCTGCTTGCCTTTGCCGCAACCCTGGACGATATATTGACCAAGGGCGAGGCGTAGGGCCGAAACGTCGGGCCACCTTTTGCCCCGGGGGCGGAAATGACGGAGATTGCTCCTCTTTCCAAAGGCGCGGCAGTGGAGAGCACGCAACAGAAGGTTGCCGTGCCCGATGAGCCACGCCTGCCCCGGGGGCCGCAGGCCGCAACCGTCAAGGCTGCTCCCGTGCCTTCCGCGGCTCCTGTGTCCTCCGCCGAGACCATCGTGGACGACAACTCCAAGCGCCTGCATGTGGCGCAAATGCGGGCCGACATCACCGGCACGGGCGGCCTTGTGGACATCATCGTCTGAACCTCCAACAACCGGAACCGCACCTCATATGACCCAGGACCTGCTCAAAATTGAATTTTCGCTGCCCGCCGCCGACTACGACGATGTTGTCGTGTTCCTGTCCACCGCCATCCAGCACGGCTGGGAGGAATCGCAGGCCGTGGACGGCACCACGCACTTCAGCACGTATCTTGAGAACCACGAGGCCGCGCGTGAAGTGGCCCGGCAGATAGGCGAGCGCTGGCCCCACTCCGGCATCCGCACAGAGGAAGCCATGAGCCAGGATTGGGGACAGTCCTGGCGCGAGTTCTTTACGCCCATCGAATGCGGCGAACGCTTTGAAATCCTGCCGCCGTGGCTTTCAGACGAGGGGAAGAAAGGCTTCACCCCCATCATCATCGAACCCAAAATGGCCTTTGGCACCGGACACCACCCCACCACGGCGCTCTGTCTCGCCTGCATCGCGCATCTGCACCGCGACGGAGCCATCGCCTCCGGCATGGAGTTTCTCGATCTTGGCACCGGTTCAGGTATTTTGGGCATCGGTCTTGCCAAGCTGGGCCTCATCGGCCTGGGGCTCGACATCGACCCGCAAGCCATCACCTGCGCCAAGGAAAACGCCGTCACCAACAACGTCGCGGATGTGTTCCGCCTGGAAGTGGGCGGCATCCACGCCGTGCCGGAGGGCAAAACCTTCCAGGTCATCGTGGCGAACATCCTTTCCAAACCGCTCATCTTTATGGCCAAGGATATTTTGAGCCACATTGCCCCGGGCGGGTGCCTCGCCCTTTCCGGCATACTGGTCGAGCAGGCGCCGGATGTCATTCGCGCTTACGTGCGCCTGGGGCTGCCGGAGCCGGTGCAGCACAACGAGGGCGAATGGTGCGGGCTATTGTGGACCAACATCCGACTGGTCGAAACAGCAGCGGAGGCGTGAAGTGTCGCAGACGGGCGAGACCATCCGCGGGCTCTACGGGGCCTTCGCGCAAGCGCTGGGTCCCAGCCGCTGGTGGCCGGGCGAAACGCCGTTCGAGATAGCCGTCGGCGCCATCCTTACCCAGAATACGAACTGGAAGAACGTCGAACGCGCCATCGCCGGATTGAAAGCCGCCGGAGCCTTGACCGAGGCCGGGATGCATGTCTTGAATCCAGCGCGCCTGGAGGAGCTCATCCGTCCGGCCGGATATTTCCGTGTGAAGGCCGCGCGTCTGCGCAGCCTCCTCGATTTTCTCGACCGTGAGGCCGAAATGGACATTACGAATCTGGTCGGCCGGAGTCTGGACGATTTACGTCCGCTGCTGCTCGCCGTGCGCGGCATAGGGCCGGAGACGGCGGACTCCATTCTCTGCTATGCGTTGAACCTTCCCGTTCTCGTCGTCGATTCCTACACCGTGCGCATGTTCGGCCGCCACGGTCTCATCCCCGAGGTGACGGACTACGCCGAGGTTCAGGAGATCGGCCAGTCCGCCCTGCCGCGGGATGTGGCCGATCTGAACGAATTCCACGCCCTTGTGGTGCGCGCGGGCGCGACATGGTGCGCCAAGTCCCGTCCGCGTTGCGCTGAATGCCCCGCCCGCCATCTGTTGCCCGACCCGGAGCGCCTGCCCGCATGAAGCGCCTGCCTGCCCTGCCTGTCCTTCGCGCCATGGGCGTCCTCGGTTGCCTGGCCCTTGGCGGGGCGGCGTTGCCCACGGCAGCAGCCCTGGCACAGCCAGCGCATTTGGAAAAAACGCTGCAAAGCGAGCGCCAAAAGGCCGATGAACGCAAAGGCGCTGTGCAGCGCCTTGCCGAACGCGAGCGCGCGCTGGCGGGCAAGCTTGGCGAAATAGAATCGCGCATGCGTTCCACCGAGGGACGCATCAAAAAGCAGGAGGCCGCTCTCGACGTCATCCGCAAGGAGGAGACGCAGTTTTCGGCCCAATATGAAGCCGTGAGGCAAAAGCATGAGAAGGCCGTGGCCGAGCTGCGCAACATCCTGCGCGCGCTGTGGCCCATCAACGCCCAGGGCATGCACGAGGGGCCGCGCCTGACCGATAGCTGGGACACCGCCGACCGCCGCTTCCAATGGAACAGCGCCGCCTATGCCCGCGCACGGGCCGTGCTGGAGGATGTGCGTCGGCAGGAGCAGTCCATTTCCGGCGTCATCAGCAAGCAAAAAGAGATAGAGGCGCAGGTCGACCGCCAACTGACGGCCATCAACGCCGACAAGGACGCGCTGCTGCGCGACAGGTTGGCGGTTAACGCCCGCATGAGCCAAGTGACTACTCAAAAACGCGATTTGGAAAGCGAACTGCAATCCATCATCAAGACCATCCAACAGCTTAATTATCAGCTGGTGAGCCAGCGCAGCCGCAAGTTTGACGCCTTTAAGGCCGCCCTCCCCTGGCCCGTGGCCGGGCGCATCGTGGCGAGCTACGCGCCGGAAGCCAAATCGCCGAGGCGCGGCATCGGCATCTCCACCGGCGAGGGCAGCACCGTGCGCAGCGTGTTCTGGGGCAAGGTGGTGCACAACGATATCTTGCGAGGACTGGGCAAGGTGGTCATTGTGTATCACGGCGGCGATTATTACACCCTCTACGCTTATCTTTCGGATACAACTGTCCAGACCGGCCAGGAAGTTGAGAAGGACGAACCCATCGGCCACACGGGGTATTACCCCGAGGCGCACGGCAACGGGCTCTATTTCGAATTGCGTTTTCACCAGAAACCCATTAATCCCCTGCTGTGGCTCATGCCCGCCCAATAACGGGCAGGGAGACCGGCCCTGTAAGGTTTTCGGAGGGACTATGCGCGTTGGCATCTGGTTTGTGTGCTTCACCATGCTTTTGGCTCTGACAGTGGCCCCGGCTCCGCTGGACGCAGCCGCTACGGCAAAGGACGACCAGTTCGAGGCCCTGCGCCGCTTCAGCCAAGTGGTTGACATGGTCGAAACCCACTACGTGAAGCCGGTCACCAAGGCCGAGCTGATCCAGAATTCCATCAAGGGCATGCTGGAGCAGCTTGATCCGCATTCCGCGTTCCTCTCGCCCGATGACTTCAAGGAACTTCAGGATTCCTCCAGCGGCGCCTTCCACGGCATCGGTATTGAGATCAGCTCCGAGAACGGCCGCCTCATTGTCGTCTCGCCCATTGAGGACACCCCAGCCTTCAAGGCGGGTCTGAAAAGTGGCGACACCATCCTTGAAATCGATGGCGAACCCACCCCGGAGCTTGGCCTGAACGAGGCAGTGAAGAAGATCCGCGGCGCGCTGGGCAGCAAGGTCACCCTGACCATTCTGCACAAGGGCGCGCAGCAGCCTGTGGACGTGACCATCGCCCGAGGCACCATTCCCATCGTGAGCGTGAAGACCCAGGAGCTTGAAAAGGGCTACCTGATGTGCCGCATCACCCGCTTTAACGAGCACACGACGAAGGAATTGCGCGACAAGATCGCCGAGTACTCCAAGAAGACGCCCATTCAGGGCATCGTGCTCGACCTGCGCAACAATCCCGGCGGCCTGCTCGACCAGGCGGTCACCGTGGCCGACACCTTCCTGCCCGATGGGCTCATCGTCTACATCCAAGGCAAGGACCCGCAGTCCCGCCGCGATTTCAACGGCACCAAGGAAGCTGGCGACCTTGTGAACGTGCCCTTGGTGACGCTGATCAACGCCGGGTCCGCATCGGCCTCGGAAATCGTCGCCGGCGCCCTGCAGGACCGCAAGCGTTCCCTGCTTATTGGTGAAAAGACCTTTGGCAAAGGGTCGGTGCAGACCGTTGTGGCCCTGCCCGATGGCTCCGGCATCAAGCTGACCACCGCGCTCTACTACACGCCGAGCGGCCGCTCCATCCAGGCGGAGGGGATTGTGCCCGACCTGGAGATCCCTTTCGTGGCTCCTCCTTCCGATGACGAAAAGAACATGAAGGATCGCTTTACCTTCCGCGAGAAGGATTTCTCCCGCCATCTGGAAAACGGCACGCCCAAGAAGGGCAAGAAGGCGGCCAAGCCTGACAGCGCGGATAACGAAGCCGGGCAGGCCCTCATGGACAAGGACAACCAGCTTCGCCTTGGCCTGGAAATGGTCAAGACACTGCCGAAGATTCGGGACATCCGGTAAACACGAGCGACATGACCACCCGTAAAAGCACAAAGGACCAGGCTGGAAGATCCCGGTCTGGTCCTTCTTCTTCAAGCAAGCGCAGGCTTCGCATCGCCGCCTGGGTCGCTGTGGCGCTCGTCGCCGGGCTAGCCCTCGGCTATTTCTTTGGGCACCGGCGGCATGCCCCGCCTTTGGCTGAAAACGCCACGCGCGAGGCTCCGGCCGCAGGCGAACTTGAACGCCGCGTCCGCCTTGTCGAGGAGGCGCTGCACAAGTCGCTCAAGGCCCAGCAGGCCGACCTTGCCGCCTTGCAGGTGGTAAGCGCGGAACCGCGCGAACACGGCGGGCAGCAGTACCCCTTCACCACCTTGCGGCTGCCGCAGGTGGACAGTCGCGTCCTGCACGAACGTCTCGTCAAGGAACTGGCGGAACTGGTCCCTTCCGCCAAGCTTACGCGCATCGGGCCGGATATTTGGGACATCTCCATAGACGGACTGCCCACCCACCGGCTGAATCTCCCGCCGGAGGCGCCGCACCCGGAGCCGCAGCCGACCAAGACCGTCGCCAAGGGTAAACTGGCCATCGTCATCGACGACATGGGCGAAGATGTGGCCATGGCCCGTGAATTGTCCAGCTTGAACGCCCCTGTGGCCTTTTCCATCTGGCCCGACAGCACCCACCACGCCGAAGTGCTTAAAATCGCGAAAGCATCCGGCAGGGAGATCCTTATCCATCTCCCCATGCAGCCCAAGGGATACCCCAAGGTTGATCCCGGACCCCACCCGCTTTTGACCAACATGAACGCCGATCAAATCAAGGCGCTGGTTGCCCGTGCGATCAAGCGGGTGCCGGGAGCCATTGGCGTCAACAACCATATGGGGTCGGAATTCTCACAATTCGGCGCGGGCATGCGCGCCGCTCTTGCCGTGATGCGGGAAGACGGCCTGTTCTTCCTCGACAGCCGCACCAGTGCGGCCACAGTTGGCGCGGCGGAGGGCAAGAGGCTCGGCGTGCGCGCCTACCAGCGCGACGTGTTTCTTGACAACGAGCAAAACCAAGCGTCCATTCTCAAGCAGCTTCGCCAGGCCGAGAGCATAGCCAAGCAGCGCGGGCACGCCATTGCCATTGGACACCCGCACAAGCAAACACTGGCGGCCCTCAAGCTGTGGTTGAAGGAAAAGGATCCCTCCGTGCACGTGGTCGCCATTTCAACCTTGCCGCCGCTCTAAATGCCGCTGCCTGACCGGCGGGCGCCGCTTGCCAACTCTCTCCACCTCGGGCTATTGTGATCGATACGTTGAAACGGCCTAAAGAATTCAACGTAACGGTCCGATTTTTGCTAATAATTCTGCAAGGGCGTTTCGTCCCGACCTGATTGCCCCTGCGGCCCACGAGGAATCGCGGACATGAGTAAAATTCTTGAGCAAGATGAAGTAGATGCCCTCCTACGCGGTCTTTCCGGCGGCGAGGTGGAAACCTCGCCGGACATTCCAGAGGACGACTCCGGCATTGTCCCCTTTGACCTCACCAACCAGGACCGCATTATCCGTGGCCGCATGCCGGTTCTGGAAATCGTCAACGACCGCTTCGCCCGATTGTGCACCAACGCGCTGGCCAACACCATGCGCAAGCGCGTGGACATCAACCCCATCTCCATAGACATGAGCAAATTCGGCGACTTCATGCGGTCGCTGCCAGTGCCCACGAGCATTTCAATTTTCAAGATGGAGCCCCTTCGCGGCAACGCCCTGCTTGTGGTCGACTCACGCCTGGTTTTCGCCTTGGTGGAGAACTTTTTCGGCGGGGCCGGCTCTCAGCCAAAGGTCGAAGGACGCGATTTTACGCCTATTGAGCAAGCCATCGTGGACAAGGTGGTCAAAGTCGCCCTCTCCAACATGGAAGAGTCCTGGAAGCCCGTGCATGAGGTGCACATCGAGGTTGTGCGCTCCGAGGTGAACCCGCAGTTCGCGGCCATTGTGCCGCCAAGCGACGTGGTCATCGTCATCACCTTCGAGGTGGAGCTGGAGAACGCCATCGGTTCGCTCATCTGCTGCCTGCCCTACGCCACCATGGAGCCCATCCGCTCCAAGCTGCACGCGAGTTTCCAGTCTGAGCGGCTTGAGGTGGACCACGTGTGGATCAGCCGCTTCAAGGAACGCCTCTTCGAAACGCCGGTGGAGTTCCTTGTGCGTCTTGGCCGCACGCGCATCACCGGCAGGCAGTTGCTCAACCTTGAGGTGGGCGACATCATGCTGCTGGATACCGACGCAGACGCCCTGCTTGAGGTTGAGATCGAGGGCGTGCGCAAGTTCTATGGCACTCCGGGCCGCGTAAAGGGCAACAAGAGCTTTAAGATCATAAAAGACGAGCAGCTGCATTTCTAACGCCCATTTCAAAGGCCTTGACTTCCTGCGCCATACCGGTGCATTTCCCCTGCACATGATGATCAGCGGGCCCATAAGGTCCGCTTTGCACACCTATTCCCTCGGAGGACAAAAAAATGACTGAACGTACTTTCTCCATTGTCAAACCCGACGCCGTGGCCGCCAAGCAGACCGGCGCCATCATTCAGATGATCCTCGACGCCGGCCTGACCGTTAAGGGCATGAAGATGATCCAGCTGACCCGCGCCCAGGCCGAAGGCTTCTACGCCGTGCACAAGGAGCGCCCCTTCTTCAAGGATCTCGTCGAATACATGATCTCCGGCCCGGTCGTCGTGTCCTGCCTTGAGGGCGAGAACGCCATCGCCCGCTATCGCGACCTCATGGGCGCCACCGACCCGCAGAAGGCCGCCGAGGGCACCATCCGCAAGCGCTTCGGCAAGAGCATTGAAGCCAACGCGTGCCACGGCTCCGACGCCCCGGAAACCGCCAAGGTCGAGGTCTCTTACTTCTTCAGCTCCCTGGAGCTGGTGGGCTAAAGCCATGAAGCAGAGCGTCGGCTTCATCGGGGTCGGGAACATGGGCACGGCCATCATCAAAGGCTTGGCCGCCCATGGTGTCGAGGTCCATGGCTGCGATCTGAACACGGACCGGCTCGCCAAGCTGGCCAAGGAAACCGGCCTTAAGGTTGAGGCCACCCCGGCGGATATCGTCAAGAACTGCCGTTACGTGCTGCTCTCGGTCAAACCACAGCATCTGTCGCCGGTTGTTGAGGAGATAGCGCCGCATCTCACAGCCGACCATTGCCTGCTCTCCATCGCCGCCGGGGTCACCCAGGCCAAGCTGATGGAGCTTTCCGGCAAACGCTGCCCCGTGGTGCGCATCATGCCGAACACTCCTGTGCTTGTGGGTGCTGGCGTGTTCGCCCTGTGCTTTGACGACCCCACGCTTGACGGCGAGCGTCGCGACTTCGTGCGCTCCGTCATCAAACCGCTTGGCCAGGTTCACGAGCTGCCTGAGAAGCTCTTCGACGCCTTCACGAGCATTGCCGGCTGCGGCCCGGCCTACGTGTTCTATGTCATGGACGCTATTGTTGAGGCCGGCGTGAATTTGGGCCTGCCCCGCAACCAGACAACGGACATCGTCAAGGCCCTGTTCAGCGGCTCGGCAAAGCTGGCGGAAGAAGGCGGTCTGCACCTTGCAGAATTGCGCGAAATGGTCACCTCGCCCGCAGGATCCACTATACGCGCCACCATGCACTTCGACCGCATGGCCATGCGCGGCGTGATTGTTGACGCCGTGCGCGAGGCCTACGACCGCAACGTGGAGTTGGGCTAGCGCCATTCGCATCAAGTTGGCTGCGTAAGACCTCCAACACGCCAACGCGCCAACGCGTTTGACCGCCCGCCGATTGGGCGCCCATAGCAAAGCAAAAGGCCGGAAGGGATTCCCCTCCGGCCTTTTTTGCGCCCGTCAAACGGCTTGCTTTGTCAAATGGTGTGCTGAATGCGCGGGATGGAAACAGCCGCGGCGAGGGTTAGAGTCCGAATAATCCAAGAAGTGTTGTGACGCACACCCGTATGAACTGAAAGCTGAAAACGCCCAGGATGCCAGACAGGAGAACGAGTCTAAACATTATCTTGAGTTTTTCTAGCGTCCAATCCTGGTCATCCGGCCCAAGGTGCGGCTTGTCTTTCGCTGTGCCGAAGTAAACGGCCGGGCCGCCCATGGTGCCCCCCATGAGCCATGCGGTTACGGCCATGGGCCAACCAGCGTTGGGACTTTCCATTTTGACCGCGTCGGCGCGGAAGCGGGATTTCGCCAGCCGCCAATCGAGCTTCATGATGGCACCGGAGGCCAGCAGCAGCAACGCGGTCAGCCGTGCCGGAATGTAGGCCAGCACATCGTCGGTCTTGGCCGCAGCCCAGCCGAAGTCGCGATATTCATCGGTCTTGTAGCCCCACATGGAATCCATGGTGGATACGGCCTTGTACGCCCACATAAGCGCCGGGCCGCCAAGCACAAGATAAAAAAGCGGCGCAACGAACCCGTCACACAGATTCTCGCTTACGGTTTCCGCAAGGGTGCGGCGGATCTCGCGCTCGCTCATATAGCTCGTGGTGCGGCTCACCAGTTCGCCAACGGCCTCGCGCGCCTCATCCAAGCTGCCCTCCTCCAGCATCTCCACCACGTCGCGGGCGCTGTCGAGCAACTCGCCCAAGGCCAGCCCCGCGTAGGCGAAGTAAACCATGAAGACCATGCCGAGGATTTTTACTTCCATGAGCCCATACACGACGGCGAAGCTGAGCGCGGCGGTTATGGCGACGCATGCTACTCCCGCAGAGCGCAAACCCATCTTGAAACCGCGCGCTCTGGGCTCCAACCAATTAAGCCAGCGGCCAATCCAGCGTACTGGATGCGGCAGGCAGCGCGGGTCTCCCAGCAGCAAATCAATGACGAACGCCAAGGCTGGCAGACTGAATAACGTCCAAATGAAGATTTTCACGGGAGTCTCCGTGTGGATAGGAAAAAGGCGGGGAGGACAAGAGCGCCCTCCCCGCCGGGCGGGATTGGTCGGTTAGCTTTCGAAGTAGGAACGCAGAACGGAACTGCGCACGGGGTGACGGAGCTTGCGAAGGGCCTTGGCTTCAATCTGCCGGATGCGCTCGCGGGTGACATTGAAGAGCTTGCCCACTTCCTCAAGGGTGTGGTCGCTTTTTTCACCAATGCCGAAACGCTTGCGCAGCACTTGCTCCTCACGGGGAGTCAGGTCGGCCAGCACCTTGGCGATCTGTTCGGAAAGCTTGGTGCTCACCACTTCTTCCGCCGGGGCCGTGGCCTTCTTGTCCTCAATGAAATCGCCGAGGTTCGAATCTTCTTCGTCGCCAATAGGCGTTTCCAAAGAAATCGGTTCCTTGGCGATCTTCAACACTTTTTTCACCTTGTCCACGGGGTAGTCCATGCGCTCGGCGATTTCTTCCGGCGAGGGATCGCGGCCAAGCTCCTGCACCAGGTAGCGGCTGGTGCGGATGAGCTTGTTGATGGTCTCGATCATGTGCACCGGAATGCGGATGGTGCGCGCCTGGTCCGCGATGGCGCGGGTGATGGCCTGCCGGATCCACCACGTGGCATAGGTGCTGAACTTGTAGCCCCGCTGATACTCGAACTTGTCCACAGCCTTCATCAGGCCGATGTTGCCTTCCTGAATGAGGTCGAGGAACTGGAGGCCGCGGTTGGTGTACTTCTTGGCGATGGAGACGACCAACCGCAGATTGGCGCGGATGAGTTCCTGCTTGGCGCGCATTGCGGCCAGATTGCCGCGCTTGATGCGCCAAAGCACTTCCTCCAGATCGTCAACGTTATGGCAGCATTTTTCCTGCAAACGGGTAATGATCTCCATCTTGCCGGAGAGCATTTCCTTAAAGGAGAAGAACTCCTCAACGGTCATGCTCAGCATGTCCGCCGCGTTCACAGGATTAATGTCGCGGCTGTCCACGCCCTTGAAGATGCGCACGATTTCGTCGCGGTTTTTGCCCACGGAGAGAATATAGGCGGACAGGTCGCGCTGGCAGTTGTGCATCTGTCGCACGTAGTCGGAAACCGTCTCGATGATGCGGTCGATCAAGGTCTTTTCGATCTTGATGTCGCGCAGGCGGGTGACGATGTCCTCCTTGTAGGCCATGATCTCGTTTTGCACGCCGAACACGCGGCGGTCGAGCTGCGCGCAGTAGTCGAGCTTTTCGTATATCTTACGCTTCTTCTTGAAGAGCGCCTTCACTTCGTCGAGCAGGAAGATGACCCGCTGGCGCTGGTTCATCTCATCCTCGGTGGGGTCGTCCTCCTCAATGGTCTTGACCACGTCCTTGAGCTTGATGCGCGTGTTCTTGAGGTCCTCGCCCACTTGCACGAGCTCCTCAATGGCCACAGGCACCTCAACAAGGGCGTAGAGCACCTCCATTTCGCCGTTCTCGATCTTTTTGGCGATGGTCACCTCGCCCTCGCGATCAAGCAGGGGCACGGCACCCATTTCGCGCAGGTACATGCGCACGGGATCGGTGCTGCGGGAGGAGTAGTCCGCCGCGTCGTCGCCCTCGCTGGGAACGAGATCCAGCTCCTCGTCGGTGTCGGTGGTGTCGGCGGTGAGTTTCTTGCCGTTCTCCTCCGAATCGACGATGACGATATTCATCTGGTCGAAGATGCTCATCACTTCTTCGAGCTGGTCGGGCGTGTTCATCTCCGTGGGCAGCGTTTTGCCCACTTCCTCGAAGGTCAGAAATCCGTTTTTCTTGCCCTTGGCTATAAGGAGCTTGATTTGCTGGATTTCTTTGAGATTATTCATTCTTCCTCCCTGCTGGGGGCATTGAGATCCGTCAGAGCCGCCATGAGCCGTTTAACTTCTTCCGAGTCGCCCTGGCTGCTGGCGATGCGGATTTGTTCCATCAGTTCTTCGCGCGTTTTGCGCTCGTCGGCATCTTCGATGCGACGGCACACGTGCGCCCATTCCTGGGCAAGTTCATCACCTTCCGGCTTCTCCTTGGACCGCGTCTCAGTCCAGAAGCTTTTCTCGGCCACATCGAGCAGGGGAAGCACATCGCCCCCATTGGCCTGCGCAACCTTGCGCCACAAATTCTGCCCGAAGTCCGTGGTCAGCAGCCGCTCAAAACCACGCTTCGCCAGTTCCGGGATGTACTCCGGGTACTGGACGGGAAAGCGCAGAAAGTAGCGGTCGTCACGCTCATCCTTGCCAACTGCGGGCGGACGCTGCGCGGAACCGGAAGACGCTGCGCGCCCCTGCATTCCGTGTGTGAACGCCCTGCCCTGCTGGCCTTGTGGACCAGCCCCATCAAGCCTGCCCTGCCCCGATCCGAATCGGCGCAGATCAGCCTCGGCAAGGCCGAGCCCCTGGGCCAAGCGCGGAATGTAAAAAGGCCGCAAGGAGTTATCGGCCAAATGCGTCAAAAACCCATTGGCCCAGCCTACTATTTCCCGCGGGGCAAAACTCTCGCTCACGACCTTGAGGCAGTAGTCCAGCCCGTCCAGCGCGGCGTCGAGGCAGGCATCAAGCCCCTCGGTGCCATGGTTCTGCAGCAGACTGTCCACATCCTCGCCATCGGGCATAAGCACAACACTGCACGAGACTCCATATTGCAGGATCATCTCCGCGCTGCGCAAAGCGGCTTTGCGCCCGGCCGTGTCTCCGTCAAAGATCAAAACCATGCGCGAGCAAAATCCGGCCACACGCTTCACCTGATCCTGAGTGAGCGCGGTGCCCAGCACGCCGCAGGCGTCCGTGTATCCAAACTGGTGCAGCGACAGCACATCCATGTACCCTTCCGTGAGTATTGCCCGCTTGCTGCGGGTCATGGCCTGGCGGGCCTGGAAGAGACCGTAGAGGTGTTCCCCCTTTTTATAGATGGGCGTGTCGCTGCTGTTTAAATACTTTGGTTCACCATCTGTAAGTATTCTTCCACCAAAGGCAATAACCTGACCTGATAAATTCTGTATTGGAAAGATGAGACGGCCGCGAAAACGGTCGTAAATCTTGCCGCGATCATTCTGGGAAAGCAGGCCGGCCTGCACCGCCTCCTCTTGCGTGTACCCGCGCGCCGCCAAAAAATTCGCAAGGCCATGCCAGTCGTCCGGGCTTGCGCCGATGCCGAAGGCGGCGACAACTTCGGCGTTCATGCCGCGCCGCCGCAGATATGCGCGCGAGGAGTCGCCCGTGGAGAGGTTCAAATTGCCGCGGTAAAATTCCTGTGCGGCTGCGTGCATTTCCAGGCAGCGACGCTTGAGCTGCTGGCGCGCGTCATATTCAGGGTCCGGCTTGTAGGCGGAAAGTTCGATGCCCGCCTCTGCCGCGAGTTGTTCAAGCGCATCCTTGAACTCCAGTCCGTTGACGCGCTGGTAGAAATCGATGACATCGCCCCCGGCTTGGCAGCCGAAGCAATAAAAAAAACCTTCGGCCTCGTTGACGCTGAAGGACGCTGTTTTTTCCTGGTGGAACGGGCACAGCCCCATTTGCCGCCCGCCGCCTGGACGCAGCGCAACGTACCGCCGCACCACATCCACGATGTTGAGCCGCTGCTTGAGCGCCTGAATGACCTGCCGGTCCATTGGCCCGCCTCCCCTTGCGCCGCTATTTCAGCGTCGCTTCGGTCATGCCGTCGCCGCCGCGATCCTCATTGGCCAAAGTGAAGGAGGCGACGCCGTGCGCCGTGCGCAGATAGGCGTGGATCTCTTTTCGCAGCGCGCCCGTGCCCCGGCCGTGGACGATTTCCACACCAGACGCCCCGCGCAGCAGCGAGGCGTCGAGAAACTGCGCCAAGGCGGCAAGGGCCTCGTCGGAACGCTGCCCGCGCAGATCGATGCGGGGCGTATAGCCCAGCTCGGCGGTAACGCCGCCGGTTGCGACCGAAGCAGCCTTATCGGCCTTTCGCGCGGCCTTGCCGTCCTGCGTCAGCTCGGCGAAGGCCACCCACATGGCCACGCCGGAAAAATCCACCTTGACCTGCCGCTTGCGTTCGTCCTTCTCCAGCACCGTTCCGGTTTTGCTCCAGGCCTTGTAGCCAACGCGCTGCCCAGGCGCGATATCGGCCCATTGCAGCTCCGTGGCGGCCGCTTCGGTTTTTTCACGCGTCGCGGGCTCAAGGCGCTCGCGCACTTCGGAAAGTTTTTTCAGCGCCTGCTTGCGGCCAATGCGTTCGCTCTTCCACTCGCGCAGAACGGTTTGCGCCTGCTCACGCACTTCGGAAAGCAGCTTCACGCGCTCTCTCTCGTAGCGCGCCTCCAACCCATCGCGTTTCTTGCGCAGGGCCGCACGCTCGTCGGCCAGGGCGTCGTTTTCCTGTTCGCGGCGCACGGCCAGAGAATTCAGCCGGTCCAGCACGGCGCTGGTGTCGCTGCCGTCCAGCAACAAATACTGCTCCGCCCGTGACAATATGGCGCGGGGCAACCCATGCTCGCGGGCCACATCCAGCGCGATGCTCGCGCCCACCTGGTCGTAAGCCAAGCGGAACAGCGGGCGTTTGGTCTTGGGATCGAACAGAACGCTTGCGGCGCGCACGCGCTCCGTGGCCAGCGCATAGGCCTTGAGCGCGGGGAAGTGCGTGGCGGCAAAGCTGGTGGCGCCACGGTCAAGCAGTCCATCGATGACAGCCTGGGCCAGCGCCGCCCCCTGCGTTGGGTCGGTGCCAGCGCCAAATTCATCAAGAAGAAACAGCGTGTTGTCGTCTACACGATCCCACACGCGGGCGATGTATTGGATTTGCGCGGTGAAGGTGCTGACGTGCTCCTCAAGGCTCTGCTCGTCGCCCAGCACAACAAAAATATTGGTCCACAGCGGCAGCGATGAGCCATCGGCCACGGGGACCGGCAGACCGGAAAATGCCATCAGCGCGATAAGCCCCATGGTTTTGAGGCAGACGGTTTTGCCGCCGGCATTGCCGCCGCTCACGATGAGGGCCAGCTGACCTTCCTGCAGCTTGATGTCCAGCGGATGCGTGTCTGGATTTTGCAAGGCCAGCAGAGGGTGCCGGGCTTCCAGAAGCCGCGCGGGCAGATCCGGTCCAATGTCCAGCGCACGGGCATTTGTGGCCTCGGCGAGACGGGCCTTGGCCATCAGCAAATCGATCTGCACGAGGCTTTCGTAGCTGGCGACGACTCCAGGGCGCTCCTGGCGGATGAGTCCGGTAAGGTACTCCAGCACCTTGCGTTCCTCGGTCCGTTCTTCACGCTTCAATTCCTGCAGAGTATTGTTGATCTCCACCAAAAACATGGGCTCAAAGTAACAGGTTTCGCCGGTTTGCGAGTAATCGTGGATGATGCCTGGAAAGCGGTTCTTAAAGTTGACCTTGAGAGGCAGCACATAGCGATCGGACGAAATTGTTATGTAATCATCCTGCAGATAGTGTGAGATGTTCTCCGCAAGGACGAAATCCTTGACCCGCTTGGAGCACTTTTGATGAATGCCGCGGATTTCCTGGCGCACGGAGAAAAGCCCGGGGGAGCTTTCGTCCTTCAGCCGCCCGTCCTGGTCGAGGCAGCGTTTCAACCCACTCCATGTGGCTTGGGGCCAAGGCGCCCCGGCCACGACCTCGAACAACTCGTCCCAACCACGTTCCCGAAAGGGCTCAAGCAGGTCCCGCGCGTGGCGCGCCTGCTCAAGTGTCAGGGAAAGCGCAAAGAGCGCGTCCTGGTCGAGGATGCGATGGGAGATGTCAAGCTCAGGGAAAAAACTTGCGAAATCGGGAAATGCGGCCAGCCTGAATCCGGATTCTCCCACCCAGCGCAACGTCTGGTCAAGAAGTGAGAGCTGCACGCGTACGGCCTCGGCCGTGGCGAGCGGAGCCAAGGCAAGGCAGGCGGCAGCGCCCGGCTCAGAGACGGCAAAGCCCGAAAGTTCCCGCAGGACTTTCGGGAACTCCAGCAAATGCAGGGTTCTGGATTCCATGCAAACCGCCGGTCTATGAGGAGAGTCTGGCCCGGACGGCCTCGCTGGCCTTCTTGCCGTCGTAACGGCCCTTGCAGGCCTGTGCCAAAGCCTGCATGACCTTGCCCATATCCTTGGGGCCTTGGGCTCCTGTTTCGACGGCGAAGCGGTCAATGGCCTCGGCGAGTTCGGCATCGGTGAGCGGCGCGGGCATGTAGTCTTGCAGCACGACCAACTCGGCGGCCTCAACTGCGGCCAAATCTGCACGACCGTGCTTTTCGTACTGGTCGATGGACTCGCGGCGTTGTTTCATCTGCCGTGCGATGATTTCAAGCAGGTCGTCGTCGGTGAGCGGACGCATAAGCTCAACGCCACGGTTTTTGGCGGCTGTCTTGAGGTGCCTCAAGACAGCCAGC
>Ga0183100_1000781_pt1 | contig 20415 bp, 17 predicted proteins | sample Biomet2_FD_127789 | JGI IMG/M metagenome (GOLD analysis project Ga0183100, IMG submission 127789) | Microbial communities from bioreactor (seeded with anoxic lake sediment) at LBNL, California, USA - Biofuel metagenome 2 | ecosystem: Engineered > Bioreactor > Anaerobic > Unclassified ...
ATAGTCGGGGGCTGATCTGATAAAACTCTGGTTAAAGGTGTAAGCTGTCTCTAAGTAACTCAGGGTTTGTATGAAGATAACGCTGAGCAAGCATAGTTAAATCTCGATGCCCCAAAAGCTGCTGAATATCATATAAGCTTACTCCCATTTCATGCAGAACCGATGCTCTAGTATGACGCAATTCATGTGGAGTGAGAACCGGAATGCTAGGAAATGTACTGTGGAGTTCATCCATGAATGGACGAAAAGCGCGATTATACCAATTGTGCGGAACAAATGCTTTTCCGGTTGGAGAATGAAATATATAATTTGCATAAATCTTTTTACCATCAATGTTTACAAATCGCGATTTACACATCATCCTTATAGCCAACTCGCTAGAAATTGGAATAGTTCGAATTCGATACTCGTTTTTGAGACCGTCATGAACTAGTTGCCACGAATGTGATTCTAAAGAATCACATTCAACCAGTCCATTGCGAATTTGCAAGCAACGTCCGTGGTAATCGAAATCTTCCCAAGTTAACCCCAGCAACTCACTTCTTGATATGCCAGTTTCCATCAATACCATAATCATGAGGCCATTTGCAGCATGACGGGCATATTCAAAGGCGATATCATATTGTTTTTTAGTCCACGCAATTTTGATTATTGGTGAAACATGGCTTGTGAGGCGAAGCGAACTTACTAGTGGAGATTGAGAACACAAGTTATTTTCAACCGCTGTTGTAAAAATACCTTTCAAACATGAACGATATTTTTTGAGAGTTTCCAAAGAATATTTTGTTGACATAGAATTAAAAAATTCTTGAATGTCAGACGGCGTAATATCTGAAAGATACTTGTTTTTAAAATATGGTATTAAATGATTGTTAACCGATGCATAATATGTTCCATTAAATGTATTGTCCTTAACTTGACCTTTTTTCCAAGTATCCAGCCAATAAGTAGCCCAGACTTCAAACAGCTCTGATTTTTGTACAGAGTTTGTTAAAGTAATCTTGATTTCCGGGTGATCTTCAAGCATTGCAACTATTTGGTTTAACGAAAATTGCTGTGACTGCGGTTTCATTATAATCCTCCTCAATACGGCTAAATAGGAGAATTGTACCATATTTTATAATTTGCTTTGAGCACTCGCTTGACGTGCAGGGGGTCACAGGTTCGAGTCCTGTATCGTCCACCAAAAAATCCTTAGAGCCGCAATGGTTCTAAGGATTTTTATTTTTTCCAATTTTGCGGTTTGTTGACAATTGTAATAATGCACTGCTTGTCGTAGTTAAAATAAAAGGCCGCTCGTCTTTGCAGACGAACGGTCTTTTATGCTTATCTATACTCGCAATTTATTACGCAGCCGAAAAGATCGTTGACGAAGATAAACCTGTTGTGTTCGGATAAGTCTCCATTTGGTGACCCAGCGGTAATTCGAACCCCGGACCCATTGCTTATCCCAAAATTCTATGACTTTCGAGACAGCCCCCATGGAAGTCAGCTGGCGGTAGATCTATACAGGTTGCCAATCAGTCAGCCATTCTAATTTTGTGTTTGACCACAGTCGTTTTTGACGTTGCCCATTATGCAAGCGATAGCGCCATTCGTTTTCAATGGCGTTAATCGTTATCCCCTCCGTTTGACTGGTAGCATTTATTTCGATGGCTTGTGCTGGAATAATGCTAGTGGAAATTATAAGTGCCAGCAGGACCAAAACAAGAGATTTCTTCGCTTTATGCACTATAAACACTCCATTCTGTTAATTACTTTTTATGTATGGTTAATTCATTGTAAGGCGGCATATCAAAATCTCCGGGCAAAACCTTGCCCCAATCTTCGCCGTTGATCATCAGCGTATAGGTGCCGTCTGCGTTCTCCTGCAAATATGAGTTTTCGGACGTCACCTCGACATAATCATCCGGTGGTGCCGGTGAATAGGGCTGGAGTACAAACGTATAGGACAAGATCAGCAGCCCCACAAGAGCTGGGAGGAGGACAGGTTTTAGCCAGGATGCTCTAGGCGGATAGAGGATGAGTTCGCAGCGTTTCGCCAGTTGGCCAGAGGATGCCTCGTCGGCAAATGCGATGGAATATTGTGGTACCTTTTTGCGGCTTTTTACTTGCTTTAAAATGCAAAGTGTTGCTTCCACGTATTCAATCCGCTTTTCTTCTCTTTGTGTTTCTATAACCCGGCGATCACAATTTAGCTCCAATATGTAATCGAGTTTTCTTCGAATCATATAGGTCAGCGGATTCCACCAGAAAAATGCGCAAAAAGTAGAACATAGAATTTTCTTCCATAGATCCCCTTGCAGATAATGCTGCAGCTCGTGTTGGAGAATGAATTGCGCTTGTCCATCGCTAATAGTCACATCTGGCATTAGGATGCAGGGATGAACCAAGCCGACGAGTACCGGAGAAGCCATTTCCTCAGACACTAGAATCTTACACCGGTTGCCACCTTGCAATTCATCCAGAATTCGGTTGTACTGTTCCGATTCGATAAAATGCATTCTGGAAAACTGCTTTTGTTGACGGATGATACTTCCAATCAATGTCGCCAGATAGAGACCAGTCCCCAGCCCCCATACAAAAAGGATCAGATGTTCATATGTGATACCGATGCCAGTCTGAGGGAATACCTCACCACGAAGAATTGGCAGTAAAAACGGCATAAGAACTGTATCCCGCAAAACAGGCGTATGCGGGAATTCCAGAGGGAAGAGAAGCCGAGCTGTACCCGCCAGCATAACAACAAGAAAACCGGAAATACCAAACCGCTGAATAAACCACTTGCTTTTCGTCAGAAAAGCGCCGGATGCCAGGATAACGGTTCCCCACAGAGCCGACGTCACCAGCGAGTATTCCGTGATCACTCCTGACGCTCCTTTTTCTTCTGCCGGATCATCTCTTCAATTTTTTCAATATCGTCGCCGGAAATGCTGTCACTGTCAACAAGAGCACAGAAAAGCCCCGTGTAGACAGCACTTGCATCTTTGGAGCAAGCTGCGTTTTTCTGCACCTGCATGAGCGAATACTCCTCCGGCGTAACGGCAGCAGTAAAGGTACGGCTATAAACGCGGCCAGAAGGAACCATACCATCCACCTTAATGGCACCCTTGGAGAGCATGTTGTTGATGATAATGTGGATAGAAATTTCTTTCCATGACTTATCTGGCGAGAGCGTATTGATCTCCGCCGCCGTAAGCCCCCGTTCCGATGCCCAAAGCAGCGATAAAATCTCATATTCAGTCGGAGAAAGTGTAAACATATTCGTCACCTCTTTGAATTTTATTTTATTACAAATAAGTAAAATGTCAACTGATGATTTTATATATTTTATATTGATGCTTGACATTGTTGTTAATGCGAGCTATTATTTATGTATAACACAAATGTTTAGCATAAAACATTGTTTATTGTATTTTTAAATAGACGATGGTGGCAAAGGCGGTGCTTTTCCACCGCAAGTATCTGCCTGTAAAAGCGGGCAGGTGCTGCGCAGTGAGTACAAGCGACTTTATAGAGAAAGGTGTGAGTCCCGTGCAGTAAAAAAGCGGAAAGTCGGTTCCGCAAAGAAGTTCGGACAAAAAATCCTTTACAAAACTTTACAAGGAAAGAGAAGGAGCGTATTATAATGAGTAAAAAATTGTTGAGTCTGGCTCTAGCCTTAATTATGTCCTTGTCTCTGTGTATCCCTGCATGGGCTGCAACTCTGAACTCCACGACTGAAATTATTACAGAAAGCACAATCCAATCTCAAATCCAGCAGGAGGAATCTCGAATTTTTAGCAGTGTGTATAGCCAGTTGAAAGCCCAAGATGCTTTGGGCCTTATGGATATTTATAAAGAAATTCTTATTCCAGAAATCGAAGCATCCGTTCGGTCTGAATATGGTACCGTAGTAAACTCTCGTTCTGCAGCAAATTCGCGCTCTGCTCACACATATGCGTTACATAGAGGAGGGGCTATTGGTTATATTTCTACGTTGGGAGCAACCGTTCTTGATACGTATTTGACTCCAAGCCAATATTCTGAATATGCTGGAGGTGAAAGCATCGTTCCCTATGATTTCTTCCTATCAACAGCTCTTGCTGGGATTGGCAAAAAAGTTGCTGGGGATGACGAAGTACTGGCTGCAACAATTGGCGGTTGGGGAACTGCCTATTCACTGTTTTGTGTTCTAAAAACATATGTTGATGCCGGAGCTCGAAGAAGCGTTGCGCAAGCAAACTTTTACGCCCAAATTATTGACGTCAGCGCTTCTGGCGGGGCAGAGACAGGCTCTGTTATGATCGGTTGGAAAACGCACTCTAACGCGACAATTCCTGACGATTCGCAGAACATTCATATTGAGAGATTCTGATATCGAACGCAAAAGGCTGGAGGTGTCGTTTTCTTGCTGACGCGGTGGGAAAAAGCAATTCTAGCATTTATACTCCTCTTTAATTTAGCACTCTGGGTGCTTTTTGGAGTCGCTTTTATTTGCTTCCATAGCACATTTTCATTTTCAAGCGGATTAGTCCATGTCATGACTGCGTTGGATTGGGATTTGGCTGCACAGAGTGCAAAGATGGACGGCGATACGTTCGGCAGCGTTCTCACTTTGATAGGTATGGTCGCTGCTGTAATCAATGGCTTAGGACTCTGGATGCTTTGGGCCCCGGAATATAAGCATGGTGAGAGTCCTTTTCTACCCATTTCCAAAAAATTGCTGGTTACAGTTCTTTGGTCAGCTTTCCTGATTTATGCAGTTTGCTACATCTGCATTAAATATTTTGCAGACTATTTTCGCGTATGGATGCATCTGGTACCGCTGATGTTTCAGTCGGCAGCTCTCTTGACACTGCTTGCCATCGGCTTTCATGGACTACGCAACCAGAGGCAAAACGATGGGCGGAATCTTTGAAGCGGAATTCGGCACCGCGCAAGATTACTCCGCCCCTAGTCAACGACTGGGGGCGGGGTTTTTCTGGAAAGCTTAAGGATAACTATTTAGCGTCAATGCCGCAGTTTAGTTCTTTATACTCATGTCAGACGCAAGTCCCTATACAGATAACGGCTTCTAGGATTGATTTTCTAGAGGCCGTTATGTTTTTTGACTCTAGGGCGGTGTAATCTACGCTCACACAACGCATGACGCAGGCATAAACGTTTTTGTAAAAATGAAGTCGGTAATCTGCAGGCCTGATGTGTAGCGGGTGACTTTGTTGACAATTTGTTGAAAACTGGAACTAACTGTGCCGAACTGAGCCGATATAAATTTTTTAAAAGGGCTTGAAACCAGCGGCTCAGTATGGTACAGTTACTTCCAGTTAAGTTAACTTCTATTTGACGTGCAGGGGGTCACAGGTTCGAGTCCTGTATCGTCCACCAAAAAATCCTTAGAGCCGCAATGGTTCTAAGGATTTTTGCTTTTTTCAATTTTTCAGTTTGTTGACAACTGTAATAAAAGGCCGCTCGTCTTTGTAGACGAACGGTCTTTTATGCTTATCCACTACTCACGATTTATCACGCAGCCAAAAAGACCGTCGACAAAGATAAACCGTATGTGTTCGGATAAGTCTCTGTTTGGTGACCCGGCGGGGATTCGAACCACGGACCCACTGCTTAAAAGGCAGATGGTCTCCATATGTTTTTGGGCTTTGGTTAACTGTCAGCGCGCCATTAGTTTTGTGTTTCAAAGGATGGACCTACGCAATCAAAGCAGACTCTGCCTGTATCCAGAGCACACCGACCACAAGAAGGAACAGAAACAACTCAAAAACGGCAGCGATTTGGTCCGTAACCAATCTAAATAGATTCTCAACGCTTGTACTTTACTGACTACAAATATGGGTTTTCCGCGATGTGCTTCACGGTCCATTCGTCGCTGCATTTAAGCCTTTGTTTGATGAGCAGCGCACTCAGAGCACAACGTACCGGGTGGGCCGGGTGCCCGTTATTCACAAAGTGCTTCGCGTAATGTTCTTCGATTTTGCCCCATGGTACCACATGGGACAGTTTTACCCAGTCGTTCTCCAGATCAGGAAAAACAAAGTCTGAAATTTCCAGCTGTAAATGCTCCCGATACATAAGCCTACTCCCAAAACTGTTCACTTTTTCGCAGATTTTACGGATGCAAACCATACGCTCTTCCGAGTGATCCACAAAGCAGGCTGCGTCCCTCTAAAATTTATAGGGGGATGTAGACACCAGCAATATTTCCGCTTCGGTATCCGTACCGTTTTCCCAGCGATGGCCTATACAATTCGGATAATAAAGTGTGTCATGCTCCTCGAGTGTATAGCGTGCATTGTCTTCAAGATCAAAGAGAATGGAACCTTTCAAGACAAAAACAAATTCCTCACCTCCGTGATGCGCATAATCGCCGGAATCTGTGTGCGGAGGAACATTGACAAGCGCGGCGTACATTTCACTTATTTCCCTTATAATAAGATGCTCGGTCATTGGCTTCCCGTTGCTCATATTGCGTATAAAAGAAGATTGATCGCTTTTCCTGACCAGCCGAATTTTTTCCTGGGCTTCATCAAGAAGTAGTGAAAAAACCGGGGTGTTAAGCGTATCGCAAATCGCTTTTAGGCTAAGAAGATTCGGTGAGGTTTTTCCGTTTTCAATCAGGCTGATCGTGCTGGGAGCTATCTGACATGTATTCGCGAGATCACGAATTGACATTCCTAGTTTTATTCTCTTGTCTTTGAGAGTTTGTCCAATCCGATTTAAGTCCATGGTTTTCCCCTTCTCAAGTTAATCCGTATCTATATGTAAAATGTAGAAATTAATTATAACTTAGCTTTTGATTTTCGTCAAATAATTTGTTTGATAAATAAAACAAAAGATTGACTATTTAAACGTGTGAATTTATAATGATGGTAACAGCAACTAGAAGACTCAAGGCTTTACAATCGTAGTTCGGGCAGATCAGCATATGGCGTATGGAAAGGGGATTGTAAATGAACACAAGACTCCTGGATACAGCAGCCGGGAAAAGGCCGGCTGATATTGTTGTGAAAAACGGTAAGATTGTCAATGTTTACTCCGGAGAGATCTATGAGGGCGGAGTCGCAATTTCCGATGACAAAATTGCAGCGATCGGAGAGGTTGAATATACGATTGGTGAAGGCACAAAAATCATCGATGCATGTGGGAAATATATCCTACCCGGTTTTATCGACGGACACATACATCCGGAAAGCAGCAGCCTTTCAATCCGGTCATTTGCGGAAATTGTACTTATGCACGGTACAACGGTTCTTATGACCGACTTCCACGAACTGGGTGTTGTCGGCGGGCTTGAAGCAATTGAAGCAGAGCTGGAGGAAAACGAGGCCACCGATCTCAAAGTGTACTTTGTTGTTCCGTCCCATGTGCCGTTCTCCCCGTCACTTGAGACGAGTGGGGGTGTATTCGATACAGAAATTATTAAGAAGGCACTCGAGAGACCGGATGCTGTGGGCCTTTCTGAATGCGTCGGCCCTTACATACTTTACAGATTTCCTGATTTGCTTAATTCTATGGAGTATGCACTGTCTAAGGGAAAATCGCTTCAGGGACATCTGCCGGATATGACTGGCGCAAATCTAAACACCTGTCTTGCGGCGGGGGTTAGTACCGATCATGAGTCCCTTGGCGCGGAGGATGCGCTTGCGAAGCTCAGAGCCGGCTGTCATCTGATGATACGAGAGGGCTCTGCGGCCAGAAATCTGAATGACTGCCTGAAAGCGGTTCTGGATAACAAACTTGACACCTCAAGAGTCAGCATCGTCACGGACGATTTGCATACGATTGATGCCGTGGAGCACGGACATCTGGATGAATCGGTCAGAACCGCCATCAAATGCGGTGCGGATTTCGTCACGGCCATACAGATGGTATCGCTAAATGCCGCCCGTGCGTTTGGCCTTGACAACGAAATCGGCGGCATTGCTCCCGGCAAGCGCGCCGACATCAATATAACGAGCGGACCTGAGGACTTCAGAATAGAAACAGTAATCAGCGGCGGTAAAATGGTCGTGGACAGGGGGGAGCTTCTTGTACATTACTCTAAGGCCGAGCACAAGCCCTGCCTGCTGAACACAATGAAGCTTAAAAACCCGGTTACCGCCGAGAGTTTTAAGATGAAAGCGCCGGTCGGTGCAAAGAAAGTTAAGGTTCAGGTTATGGATACGCTCCCGTCCATTCCAATAACGTTGGGAAGAGAGGTCGTACTGAACGTTAAAGACGGTGTTGTGGAGTGCGACGTTGCTCAGGATGTACTCTATATTGCCCAGGTAGAAAGATATGGAAAAAACGGTAATATTGGAAAGGCCTTTATGGGCGGCTTCCATATGACGTGCGGAGCAATTGCCTCGTCGGTGGGCCATGACAATCATAACATAATTGTATTGGGGGCAAATTTTGAAGACATGGCGCTCGCTGTAAACAGGGCAGCGGAGCTGACTGGAGGACAGGTTGTTGTAAAGGACGGCAAGGTTTTGGCCGAACTTGCATATCCGGTTTGCGGACTTCTTAGTGACCTTCCTGCTGAGGAGCTTGCAATTGAAAAGCGCAGGCTCAACGATGTTATCCACAGTATGGGCAGCCCTATTCCAATTCCGTTTATGTTCCTTTCGTTTATCTGTCTCGCGGCCTTGCCAAATTATGCAATCACGGATCACGGGTTCATTGATGTTCTTCAGCAGAAGATCATAGATCCGATTCTTGACGTTGAAGAATAGGGAAGAGGCCGCAAAGTACTCGTTATGCAAACACGCAAAGGGGCGTGGATGATTGGATCATCCATGCCCTTATTTAAATATAAAAAAGATTCGACTATAAAGGAGAACAAAATGAAACTGAAAAAACTTACAAGCCTGCTGTTAGCCGGCGCACTTACGCTGTCCCTGGCGGCCTGCGGCGCCACAAAAGGAGCTGACGGTTCCGCCGCATCTTCTCCCGCCGCTTCTTCCACCTCCTCTGCTACTGCCGCAACCAAAACCGCTTCCGGCCTTCCTGCACTGACAGCGGATGAGATCCACATCGGTGCCGTTTTTAACACCGAACTTGGCACGGAAGGCTTTAGCTATGCGCTGGGCCAGGGGTTTAAGGCGCTGGAGGATGCAGGCTATAAGGTGGACTACGCATTCAATATTCCCGAATCAGCGGAGTGCGAGACCGCCATTGAAAACCTGATCAATCAGGGCTGCAACGTTATTTATGCAACCAGTTATGGCTATGGCGAATATGTCGCGAATGTGGCCGCAAAATATCCGAACGTTTATTTTAATCATTATTCCGGAAGCAACAACGCGAACAACTTGGCTACATTTTTCCCGAAGAACTTCCAGAGTGAGTATCTGTGCGGAATTATCGCTGGCATGAGAACGAAAAGCAACCAGATTGGCTATCTCTGTTCCTATCCCATTCCTGAGTGCGTCCGCATGGTAGACGCTTTCACGCTGGGCGCAAAATCCGTGAACCCCGATGTGACCGTGAATGTCAAGTGGACCGGTTCCTGGTTCGATCCCGCCACCGAGACCGCCACCGCCACCGAACTGGTCAACAGCGGCTCTGACGTGGTCATCGCATATTTGGACAGTCTGAACGCAGCTATTGCAGCAGCCGATCTGGGTGCATATTCCTTTGGCTATGCGACCTCCGGCTATGATACCATTCCTAATTCTTATCTGACCAGCCCTGCCTGCGATTGGAAGAGCTTTTTCCTGAAGGATGTTCAGAGTATTATCGACGGCACCTGGACCGGCACGAATCAGTGGCTTGGGATTCAGGACGGTCTTGTCAGCCTGTGCGATATGCATAACCTCGCTGATGGTACGGAGGAGAAGGTGAACGCGGCAATTGATGGCTTCAAAAACGGCACGCTTGACATCTGGGCCGGTCAGCTTTCCGACAATCAGGGAAATGTTGTTGTGGCAAAGGGCGATACACTGGACGATGCGGCGCTGCTGTCTTTGAATTGGTTCGTGGATGGAGTAAACGGAAGCGTCAACTAACCTGCAAGCTATCCAAAATCGCTTTTCACATTTGCGATGCGAAAAGCGATTTTGGCTTATTTTCGGGGGTTTAATCTGGAATAGGAGAATATCATGGAAAAGTCGACCGAAGTTGAACTAAGACATATCAAAAAGTGCTTTGGCCCTGTTAAGGCAAACGACAATGTTGATCTGAAGGTATATGCCGGTGAAATCCATGCGATTCTTGGAGAAAACGGTTCGGGCAAGAGCACACTGATGAATATTCTCTCGGGCCTGTACGCTCCGGACGGAGGACAGATTCTTATGCGCGGAGAGCAGGTATCAATCCGCTCTCCAAAAGATGCCATGGAAAAAGGTATTGGGATGATCCATCAGCATTTTAAGCTGGTTGAAGCGCTTTGCGCATGGGAGAATATCGTCGGGGGCATGAAAAATCATGTGCTGCTCGGTAAGAAACGGGTTCTTGCTGAGATTAGAACCCTTTGCGGAAAATACAAGCTTCAGCTTGACCCTGAAAAAAAGATTTATCAGATGACAATTGGCGAAAAGCAGACGGTGGAGATCGTGAAGGCACTGTATCGCGGCGCAGAGATCATGATTCTGGATGAACCAACCGCTGTTTTGACGGAACAGGAGACAGAGCGGCTGTTTGAGATCCTGCGGGAAATGAAGGCAGGCGGCTGCACGGTCATTATCATTACCCACAAGCTTCAGGAGGTCATGGATATAAGTGACCGGGTGACCATCTTGAGAAAAGGCGTCAGCGTGGACTCTATCCTGACCAGGGACTCCAATGCTGAACGGCTTGCGGAACTGATGGTCGGCAGAACAATTGATATTTCGGTTCCCTATGTGGAAATGCCAAGAAACAGAAAGGAACCGGTCCTGTCGATCCGGGATCTGCGGATTGCAGAAAGGGGCGCAGGCGAAAAGCTGAAAATAAACAGACTGGATGTTTGCTCCTACGAGATTCTCGGAATTGCAGGCGTTGCGGACAGCGGACAAAAGGAACTCTGCGAGACCATTACGGGCATGCAGAAGGCAACAGGTAGCGTTCAATTAAAAGGAACCGAGTTAATCGGCATGGACCCCCGCGCAATGATGAAACAGCAGATCCGGATAGGTTTTGTCCCGGAGGACCGGCTTGGAATGGGTTTGGCGGCCGGGCTCAGCATCAGTGACAATATTGCACTGCGTTCCTATCGCTCTGAAAAGGGTCTGTTCCTAAACAAAAAAGAAGAAAATATACAGGCTGTTGACCTCATAAAGAATTATAATGTCAGTACGTCTGGCGGGAATCAGGCGATTCAAAGTCTGTCTGGCGGCAATATTCAAAAGGTGCTGCTGGGCCGTGAGATCGACAGAGGCGCGGACTTTTTCATTGCCGCATATCCCGTACGCGGCCTTGATATCGGTGCTTCCAATTTTATTTATGAAAAGCTCAACGAGGAAAAAAAGAAGGGTGTTGCCATTCTCTTCATCGGAGAGGACCTGGATGTGCTGCTTGGCATCTGCGACCGGATTGCGGTGCTGCACAGCGGCGAACTGATGGGTGTCGTCGAGGCAAAAACAACTACGAAAGAGCAGCTCGGCCTGCTGATGATGGGACAGAAGTTGGAGGGGACGGAATATGCTGCGAATTGAAAGAAAAACAGACGGCAAGTTTCTCCACCAGCGGATTATTTCCGTTTTGATTGCCCTCGCGGTGGCAGGAATCGTGATTGCAATCTGCGGATACAACCCCATTGTTGTGTATAGAGAGATGCTGGAGGGCTCTTTCAACTCTGTCTATTATGTGCAGCAGACCATTCAAAAGACCATTCCGCTTTTGATTATGGGGCTGGGCGTTGCAGTCTGCTTCAAGATGAATTTTATCAATATCGGCGCGGAGGGACAGTTCTATATGGGTGCCGTTGCGGCGACCTATGTGGCGCTGAACGTCAGCGGGCCACCCAGCGCGGTCACGCTGCTTGAGATGTTTGTGGCGGCCTTTCTTGCCGGTGGCATCTGGTGCCTGATCGCCGGCTTTTTAAAGTCGAAATGGGGTGTCAGCGAGACGCTGGTCACGCTGATGCTGAACTACATTGCAATCAAGCTGGTCTCCTATCTCCAATATGTCCTCTGGAAAGACCCCAAGTCCTTAGGATTTCCAAAGATTGCGAATTACCCAACGGATCTGCAGCTGAAAAGCGTATTCGGTATTCATGCCGGATGGATCATTGCAATTATTCTGACTGTTTTTGTGTGGTTTCTGCTTCACCGCATCAAACTGGGCTATGAGATTTCCGTGATGGGCGCAAATGAGCGGACGGCGCGCTATGCCGGTATGAACACCACAAGAATTCTTCTGCTGACGAGCCTGATCGGCGGCGGCATCTGTGGCCTTGCGGGTATGATTCAGGCCTCTGGTGTGGAGCACACGCTAAACGACCAGATGGCCAACGGAATGGGTTACACCGCCATTGCCATTGCCTACATGGCACAGATGGAGCCGCCGGCGATTTTGATTGTCTCCTTCCTGTTCTCCATTCTGCTGCAGGGCGGAGCCTATATGCAGATCTCCATGCAAATTCCCTCGGCAACAGGTGACGTTATTCAGGGAATCATCCTGCTGTTCATTCTGGGCAGTGAATTCTTCTCAAGATATCGGGTTATCCGGGAGCATAAACAGAAGGAGGAAGCGAAATGAACGACGCAGCACTGTTTTTTCAGCTGTCTGTACAGCTTGGCACGCCGTTTTTGCTTGCCACCCTCGGTGGAATTATGTGCGAAAAGGTGGGACATCTGAATCTCGGCATTGAGGGCATGATGATGCTGGGTTCCTTCTTCGGGTTTATGGCGGGATTCCTCAGCCACAACCCAGTGCTGGCCGTCCTCGCGGCGGTAGCCGGCGGCGCCTTCGGCGCACTGATCTATGCCGTTATCACTGTGACGCTCAAGGGAAATCAAACCGTGACCGGCTTTGCCTTGACGATTTTCGGAACGGGTCTCGCCAACTTTCTGGGCAAGCCGTATTCCAGTCAGATCATGGACAGCACTGTTAGCGCTGCCTTGGGAGTACACAGCATTGCAGGCCTTTCCAAAATTCCTTTTCTGGGGATAGTGCTGTTTTCCCAGAGCCTGTTTGTGTATCTCTCTATTGTACTTGCCGCCGCAATGCTGTTTTATTTTCAAAAAATGCGATTTGGCCTTGCGGCACGCATGGTGGGTGAAAGTCCGGGAACAGCTGATGCGACCGGCATTAACGTGGATTTGTACAAATATATACACATCATTCTCGGCGGAGCGCTGTGTGGACTTGGCGGGGCTTACCTCTCTCTTGTATATGTCCCGTACTGGCAAGACAATATCACCGCCGGCATTGGCTGGATTGCAGTCGCTCTGGTCATTTTTTCGGGTTGGAATCCTGTCAAAGCAATCTTCGGGTGCTATTTATTTGGTATTCTAAAAGGGATGGCCGTAAAGTTTCAAGGAATCAGCCTTTCCGTGCTTGGCCTGAAAATATCCATTGCCTCACAGGTGATGGATATGATGCCCTACATTCTCACGGTGGTTGTGCTGATCCTTACGGCAATTGCCGCAAAGAACAGAAGTGTGGGCCCGGCAAGCGTGGGGAAATCCTATTTCAGAGAAGACCGCTAAATCTTTATTATATTTTATTTATATGCAGGAGGTTACAATGGACAACGGATTGATTCAGGTGGCATTGGGAAAAAAGCCGGCAGACATAGTGATTAGGAACGGCAAACTTGTGAACGTGATCACGCACGAGATTTATGAAACGGAAATTGCAGTTGCGAACGGAAAGATTGCTTACGTCGGTACCGTTCCCGCCGGGGCGGTGGGCGCGGATACGCAGATTATTGACGCAAAGGGCATGTATTTGGCCCCCGGTTTTCTGGACGCCCATATTCATATCGAGAGCAGTATGCTTTCTTACACCGAGTTTGCAAAGATGGTGGTCAAACACGGCACCACCGCTGTTGCGACCGATCTGATGGAAGTCACGATTGTCTCCGGCATCGGAGGAATGAAGGAAGTGCTTGCAGAGTCTAAAAATACGCCGGTTAAGCTATTTTATCCAATTCCGGCCTTTATGGAGGAAAACGGCATTCAGACTACTGGCAGTACCCTGCACAGCGAGATGATTGACGAACTGGTGGAACTACCCGAAGCTGTCGGGCTGGCAGAAGTGCTGGCGCCACCGATCCTGGCCGGAAGCCCTGCCTCCGCGCATATGCTGGAACTGGCTAAGAAGTATCACAAAACCGCCGAGGGACACGCTCCCGCGGTTTTGGATGAAAACCTGAACGCCTATGTGGGTGCCGGCGTCACCAGTGACCACGAGAGTACCAATAAAGAAGAAGCGCTTGCCAAACTGCGCATGGGCCTGCATGTGCTCATGCGGGAGGGCTCTGCCTCCACAGACCTGCGGCCCTGCCTGAAGATCATCACGGAGGAGCATGTGGATACCCGCTACTGCTCCATGATCAGCGATGATATTGATGCACTGCATATCAGCCGCAAGGGCCATCTGGACAACAAGGTCCGTATTGCCGTGGAGGAGGGCGTTGACCCCATCACTGCCATCCAGATGGTAACCATCAACCCTGCCGAGAACTTCCACATTCAGGATCAGGTCGGAAGTATTGCGCCGGGTAAAATTGCGGATATCGTTTTCCTGTCCTCGCTGGAGGACTGCTGCGTAGAGCGGGTGATCGCCAACGGCGAGTTGGTGGTGGAGGACCGCAGGCTTATCAAGGAACTGCCGGTTCCCAATTACAGCAATCTCCTGAAGAATACCATCAGGCTTTCCCATAAGATCTCTGGAAGTGAACTGGTTATGAAGGTTGACTCACATTATCGCACGGCCAGAGTCCATGTGATCGGTGCCTCTCACAATACCCTGCTGACGGAAGCACTAGAGGCAGATCTTCCGGTCGAGGACGGCGTGGTTCTGCCGGATATAGACAACGACGTACTTCGCATTGCCTGCGTGGAACGTTATGGCAAGAATGGCAGCATCGGCAAGTCGTTTATCAAGAACTTTGGCTTGAAATCCGGTGCCATTGCCATCAGCGTCGGGCACGATCACCACAATATTACCGTCGTCGGCAGTGATCCGGAGGATATGGCCTTTGCGGTCAACCGCATTGCTGAGCTTCAGGGTGGTCTTGTCCTTGTCAAGGACGGCAAGGTCCTCTCTGAAATTCCGCTGCCCATCTGCGGCCTTCTCTCCGATCTCGACGGTGAGACCGTCGCTGCAAAGCTTGCGGAAATGATTGAAATTCTGAGAACGCTGGGCTGTGAGGTGCCTTCTCCCAATATTACGCTTTCCTTTATTACTTTGATCTTTATCCCCTGCTTTGGAATTACCGATCAAGGCCTGTTTGATGTACGCGAATTTAAGATCATTGATCCGGTAATTTCATTAAAATAAAAGAATCGAGATACGTCAGATGAAACAGATTTTATTAAAAAACGGTTTTGTCGTCACCATGGCCGAGGGACAGGAGACCGTGTATGACGGCGGCAGTATCTTGGTGGAGGATGACAAAATCAAGGCGGTCGGTCAGATCGACCCACTTATGATCGCACCCGACGCTGAAATCATGGATTTGAATGGGAAATATATTTTGCCGGGCTTTGTCAACACCCATGTCCATACGTCCCAGCAGATCAGCCGCGGCGTGGGCGATGATGTGGACTTTGTCACATGGCTCCATAAAAGAATGTGGCCCTTTGAGAGCAACATGACCGAAGAGGACTCCTATATCTCTACCCTTGCCACCTGCCTGGAGATGATCAAGAGCGGCGTTACCTCCTTTGCAGAGCCGGGTGGACAGTTTGTGTGCGGTATGTGCCGCGCGACCGCAAAATCCGGCCTGCGCGGAAAGCTGGCAAAATCCGTTATGGACTGTGGCGACGGTCTGCCTCCCGTCTGGCAGCGCACCATGGAGGAAGAATTGGAGCAACAGGTCATCGACCTGGAGCGGTATCACAACACGGCAGACGGAAGAGTCCAGGTCTGGTTCGGTCTTCGTACGATCTTCAACAACACCGATGAACTGTGTGTGAAAACGAAAGAACTTGCTGACAAATATGGTGTCGGAATCCACATGCACGTGGCCGAGGCCAAGGAAGAAAAGGAATACACCTACGCTCGCTGGGGTGAGGGTACTGTCAAGCATCTGGAAAAGCTGGGGGTTCTTGGCCCCAATTTGCTGGCGGTCCACACCGTCTGGCTGACGGACGAAGAAATTGATCTCTTTAAAAAGCGGGATGTCAAGGTATCCCACAATCCGGCTTCCGCCATGCGCGTGCTGGGCTTTGCAAGAGTCCCCAAGATGCTGCGGGAGGGAATTTGTCTATCCATCGGCACCGACGGTGCCTCATCTTCCAACCATATGGACATGGTGGATGAGATGTGGCTGACCTCTCTCATTCACAAGGGCTGGAGATTAGATCCCACGGTGGTTCCCAGTCAGGATATTCTTCGGATGGCAACCAGATGGGGCGCCCGTGCGCTGCTGGATGATAAGTTATACGGTACTCTGGAAGCCGGGAAAAAAGCTGACCTGATTGTCATTGATCCTCAGGGCCCATCAATGATGCCCGTGAATGACAAAATCGCCGCTCTGGTGACGGCTATGCATTCTGCAAACATCACCTGTACCATGTGCGACGGAAAGTGGCTGATGAAGGACCGCAAAATTCTCTCTCTGGATGAAGAGCTAATCCTCAAGGAGGGCGCAGCGCGCGCAGCTGCGATCTACAAGCGCGCAGGCATTGAACTTCCCGACAGATTTCCGGTGGTTAGGGTCAAAAAAGAAGAAACTCTGTTTTAATATAAGACATTTTAATTATATTCTCTGACGGCGTATATTAAAGACCTGCTGACACTACTTTGCTTTGTTGAATTTTCCAAGCTGCACAGATATGGCGTTATGCAGTTTTGCTCAAGACTTCTAGACGTGAGCATATTTTAGAAAAAAATTTTTATAATGCTAGCTTTTAGAATGCCAGACGCTAGTTCAGTGCAAAACGTGAAGCTGCTCTTGTTGACAATTTGTTGAAAACTGGAACTAACTGTGCCGAACTGAGCCGATATAAATTTTTTAAAAGGGCTTGAAACCAGCGGCTCATTCTGGTACAGTTACTTCCAGTTAAGTTAACTTCTATTTGACGTGCAGGGGGTCACAGGTTCGAGTCCTGTATCGTCCACCAAAAAATCCTTAGAGCCGCAATGGTTCTGAGGATTTTCTTTTTTAACAATTTTCGTGTTTGTTGACAATTGTAATCATAGTTAAAATAAAAGGCCGCTCGTCTTTGTAGACGAACGGTTTTTTATGCTTATCAGTACTCACAATTTATTACGCAGCCGAAAAGACCGTTGACGAAGATAAACCTTTTGTGTTCGGATAAGTCTCCATTTGGTGACCCTGCGGTAATTCGAACCCCGGACCCATAAAGGGCAGCTGGTCTGGCGGAATACACGTCCGCTCTGTTCACATCATTCCTTAATTTTATTATATATGTTATATAATCCGTGGCACAGTTACGATGAAAAATTCAAGGCTTATGCATTTTTGCGTAATTTATGTTTGTTGACATTTCAACTACCAATTTTTTGAAGGAGGTTTGGCATATGAGTCTTTTGAAAAATAATATTCTCAGAGAAGTCGGTGCTCTTTCGCGATGCATACAAACAGTATCTGACACAAGATTTAGGAAATACGGTCTTCAGAAAGGTCAGTTTATATTTATCACGAGAATCTGTGAAAATGAGGGTATAAATCTTATTGACTTAACTCAAATGCTTAATGTTGATAAGGCGACAACAACAAAAGCTGTTCAGAAACTAATTGAAGCAGGATTTATTGAAAAGAAACACGATAGCACAGATAAAAGAATGTGGAATCTATATCCAAAACAGAAATTAATCGAACTGTATCCTCTTATAATCACTGAAGAAAACAAAAATATCGAAATTTGTTTTGAGACCTTATCTGAAGATGAAAAGCTTCTCGCCTATCAATGTATTAAAAAAATGCGTGATAGCTTATACAAATACAGCAGATCGGCGAGGTGAAAAGCTAATGGTACAAATCATGGAATTTAATGCATTATACGCGGACAAGGTTGTTTTACCAGAAGAGCGGTAACTTTTGGATTGCCTTAGATAATAATGATGTAGTCGGCTCTATAGCGATTAAAGCTATAGGAAACGGGGATGCCGCTCTTCGAAAAATGTTTGTAAAACATGATTATCGGGGTAAGGAAAAAGGTGTTTCCAAGAGTTTACTTAACACACTAATGGAATGGGCTCGGCAAAGAAAATATGGCACTATTTATCTTGGTACGACTCTACAATTCCAGGCTGCACATCGATTTTATGAAAAGTATAAATTTATTGAAATTGATAGAAAAGACCTTCCGGAAACATTTCCGGTTATGGAGGTTGATAAAAAGTTCTTTCGATATAAATTATTGTAACAGAAAAACGCGGCTGTTCGCAAGCTCAAAAAAGCTTGATGTGCTGCGGTTCTTACCGCAGCACATCTTTTTTAGAAATAAATTATGTGTCATCAGGTTAAACAGATGCAGCGCATTTTAACCAATTTGACCAGCGAAGCATTTATACAGCTGCTTTTTTTAAAATATCAATACCGATAACACCACCACAAATAAAGAAAGCAGGCATGAGATCAAGATAGTGCAATAGTCTACGGTGCCAAGTGCCACCAGACTGGCTCCGTCAACTCCCATTGGCACATTTTCATGCCTAACATCTCCATGGGCTCTGAGGACAAGGTCTGGGCAGTTTTCTTTGCCTGCCCGACTGATACCGAGGGAATGTACATGATTTATGGCCGTCAGAGCTGCGATACCCGCAGGATGATGTTCAAAATATAAGAACCGACCATAATAGTCTTCCAGTTCTTGGCGGAGTGTTCAAGTACGTCTACCGGTGTATGGAGTACGCCGGAGGCTTTGAGAGATGCGCCAAAGATGGCTGCACACAGCAAGATCTTTGGTAAGGATGAGATCTCCGGCTCGTTCTGGCTTAACTATTTTTCGCAACTCATTGTTGCAAATCATGTTGCAATTATAGTTACGTGCTTTCTTATCTGTCTATTTATGAATAATTGTAAGCTTTTAGCACGCCGGACTCTGACTCGTGCGTGCTTAATTGAGGCGCCACGTACATGCGTGGCGCTTCTACTTGTAAAGATTGTACTTTACCGTGTTAAATTTCGCAGAGTTTGTTAGAATCCACTGCTCAGCTACTGCAAAATTCAACAATGCGCTCAGCACGGTTTTAATATCTTTGGCTGGATAGAATGTGGGTGCTTTTATATGACGGCCTCTTGCATCTGCTGAATTGTAAGCTGGTCAACCGGGACGAAGAAAAGGTTTTCAACCTTCCCCGTGGCGATCTTGTAAACCTGTGCCTTTGGATACTGTGGGATATTTCCATCAAGACTTGTCATGGAAAGGTACGATAAGCGTAAGAATTGGAGGACATCTATTATTGACAAATTCAAGCGAATGCGGTTAAATAACAAGAGTCAATGGGGACGGTATGATTGTAGATGAGGTCTGCGATACCGCCCCCATTTTGCAGGGTAAGAGGGGGACGTTAATGGAAGAGATTCTGTGCATGGAACATATTACTAAGCAGTTCGGCAGTGTCTTCGCCAATCGGGATATCAATCTGGAAGTTCGGCGAGGTGAAGTACATACACTGCTTGGTGAGAACGGAGCGGGCAAGAGCACGCTGATGAATGTGCTTTTTGGGCTCTACCAGCCGACAGCCGGCAAAATTTATCTGAATGGAAAGCCAGTAAAGATTACCTCACCGGCGGAGGCTGTAAAGCTGGGGATCGGAATGGTTCATCAGCATTTCATGCTGGTGGAGGCTATGACGGTTCTGGAGAATATCATTCTGGGTGATCGGCGCACAAGCGGAATTTTTATCGACAAGGATTCCCGTCGTAAGGAAATCACGGAGCTGGCAGACCGCTATGGTCTGGAAATTGAATTAGACAAGCCTGTGACGGAGATTGCCGTAGGCGCACAGCAGCGGGTGGAAATTCTGAAGGCGCTGTATCGTGGGGCGGAACTTCTGGTACTGGACGAGCCTACCGCTGCCTTGACGGACATCGAAGTGGAAGGCTTATTCTCCATCATTGAAAAGCTAAAAAGCGAGAATAAAAGCGTCATTTTTATCAGCCATAAGATGCGGGAGGTGCTGCGGATTTCCGACCGGATCACCGTGCTAAGGGCCGGTGAGACAGTTTGCACGGTGGAACGCAGTGAGACTGACGGGCCCAAGCTTGCCAACCTGATGATGGGACGTGATCTGGTTCCATCCCACTACGAGAAAATCGAGCAGCCCGGCGCTCCGGTGATGGCCCTGACTGACGTTAGCTACCATAAGGCGTCT
>Ga0183100_1000782_pt1 | contig 20404 bp, 20 predicted proteins | sample Biomet2_FD_127789 | JGI IMG/M metagenome (GOLD analysis project Ga0183100, IMG submission 127789) | Microbial communities from bioreactor (seeded with anoxic lake sediment) at LBNL, California, USA - Biofuel metagenome 2 | ecosystem: Engineered > Bioreactor > Anaerobic > Unclassified ...
CCCGCAACACCGAGCTTGGGAAGCTCGTACTCTACCATTGAGCTACACCCGCCCGCACGGCCTATCTAGTCGGGCCTATGTACGTTGTCAACGAAAAACCAGGTATCCGCAAGGATAATCTGCTGCCTGTTGCAGGTTTCACCCCATGCGCCGCCGCCGATGCGCTGTGGATGGCAGAATCCCTGGCGCGCTTGTTGCATGATTTGCGGCAGACCAGGAGGATTCCATGCGCGAAAGCATGTACAGCGCGCTCTTCGGAGCCATGTCGAACGAAGTACGGATGGATACTATCGCCAACAATCTCGCTAATGTGAACACGACGGGGTTCAAGAAGGAGGCGTACGCCTTCCACGATACATTCCAGCACTTCGCCACCGACTATTTGACGGACGACCGCCAATATCTCCGTTCCGAGAGCATTTGGCCCCGGCCCTATGTGCAGGTGCGCCCGCGTTTGAGCGACCAGTACTCAGACCAGAGCCAGGGCCCCACGCAGGTGACTGGAAACCCCCTGGACCTGTCCATTTCCGGTCCGGGGTTCTTCAAGGTGCGCACTCCTGACGGCGACTTGATGACACGCAACGGAAGCTTCCGCCGCGCCAACGACGGCACGCTCGTCACCGAACAGGGCTTTGAGGTCCTCGGCGGCGGCGGCTCCATCGCCATCCCCGAAACCGCGAGCAAGATCCAGGTGGACATGAACGGGCGCGTCTCGGTGGATGGGACGGATGTGGGCACGCTGGATATTGTGGATGTTTCCGATCCCAAGGGCCTTGAGAAGGCCGGTAAGAACCTGTTTCGAATCAAGAAGGGCAGCCGCGCCGCGGAGGTTCCGGCCGACGGGGCCAGCGTGCAGCAAGGCTCCCTTGAAAAATCCAACGTGGAGGTCGTCTCCGAGATGGTGAACATGATGGAGGCCCAGCGGGCCTTCGAGATTAATCAGAAGATAATGACCACCACCGACGGCATGGAATCGCTCGTCATCAACAAGGTCGGCCAGGTCAGCTAGGCCGGACGCACCGTCAGGAGGATACCGCCCCATGATGCGCTCACTTTGGACCGCAGCAACCGGCATGGTTGCCCAGCAGACCAACATCGACGTCATTTCGAACAACCTGGCCAACGTGAACACCACGGCCTTCAAGAAAAGCCGCGCCGAGTTCGAGGACTTGATGTACCAGACCCAGACCGTTGCCGGAACCCTGAACGAAGGCGGCAACCGCTTGCCCACCGGCTATCAGGTCGGCATGGGCGTGCGCCCGGTCACTGTGCACAAGTTCTTCAGCCAGGGCAGCTTTTCCAACACCGGCAACACGCTGGACATCGCCATAGAGGGCCAGGGCTTTTTCAAGCTCGACCAGAACGGCAACGATGTCTACACCCGCGCCGGCAACTTCAAGCTCGACAACAACGGCCGCATCGTCAACGCCAACGGCTATCCCTTGCAGCCGGAATTTACCGTGCCCACCGAGACGAGCACGCTCACCATTTCGGAAAAGGGGCGTATTTCGGCGCTGGATTCCAACGGAAAGGAGATCGCCGGTGCGGATCTGACCACCTATAATTTTGTGAATCCGGCCGGCCTGAAGGCTACGGGACGCAACCTCTATGTCGAAACCGACGGCAGCGGCGCGCCCATTCAGGGCACCCCCGGCGACACGAATTTCGGCACGTTGGCCCAGGGCTACCTGGAAACCTCCAACGTGGAAATGGTGGACGAGATGGTGGGGCTCATCATCGGCCAGCGCGCCTACGAGGTGAACTCAAAGGCCATGACCACCTCGGACAGCCTGTTGCAGACGGCAATCAACGTGAAGCGCTAGCCTGAAGAGGAGAACAGTGATGCGGGACGACATCTCCACGCGGATCATCCGCACCGCAAAAGCGCCGCTTGCCTTCTTGGCCGTGGTCGCCTGCGTGCTTGCGCTGGCGGTTCCGGCTGGCGCGGTGGAGCTGCACCAGGGCTGGTGGCTGCAAATACGAAACGCGGCCTGCGCCCAGGGCCCCAAGGTGCTGCTGGGCGACATCGCTTTGCCGCGCGGGGAAATTGCCCCGGCCGCATGGAAGGTTCTGGCCGCGCGCCCCCTGTGGGCCGCTCCTGAACGCGTCGGCCGCCAAACCGCGCTTTCGAGGGAGAGATTGCTGGAGATGCTGCGCTTTTACGCGGAGGACATCGTCGGCGCATGCGCCCTGCCGCCGCAGATTGTGGTGCAGCGGGGGGGAAAGGTCATTGATGGCCTTGATCTCAATCAGCGCATTGTCGATTTTTTGACATCGCGAGGAACGGCTTTCAACGGTGAGATCGAGCTCAAGGATCTGCACGGGCCGGATTACATTTTTATCCCCGGCGACCACGACCGCTTGGAGATCCAGGCGGCCGGGCACCTCAAGCCGGGCCGCGTGAATCTCATGTTCGAGGTGAAGAGCATGGATGGCCGCGCCGACCGGCGCTACGCCGCCTCGGCCTTTGTGAACGTGTGGCGGGCGTTGCCCGTGCCCACACGGCCGCTGAACCGGCTGGACGCGTTGAACGTGAGCTACGTGCAGTTCAAACGCCGCAATCTGGCCTATTATCCCGATGCCTGGGACGGCACCGGCGGCCCCTGGCGCATGTCCAAAAGCGTCGGCACCGATCAGGTCATCCGTTTATCCGACATTGAGCCCGTGCCCGTCATCGCCAAGGGCGACAAGGTGAATCTCGTCTTTGAGGGCGAGAACCTGCGCCTGCAGGTGAAGGCCGAGGCTCTTTCCGATGGCGGAGTGGGGCAGAAAATTCAGGTCCGCAATTTGCAAAGTAAGCGGAAGATACTGGCCACCGTGCAGGACGCCGAGACCGTGCTGGTCCGGTAGGAACGGCCAAGGTGGCCAAACATCGAGGTATTGACCATGAACAAGCGCATCACGGCCTTTCTTCTCCTCGCCATGCTTGGCGGTTGCGCGGCGGAGCAGAAGCCCATGCCCGAGCCCGTGCTCACCCAGTTGAACAACATAGAACCCGAGCCGGTGAACAATCCCGCCTCGTTGTTCGAGGCTGGGCAGTCGGACTTTTTGTTCGATGACAACCGGGCCAACAAGGTTGGCGACATCGTCATGGTCAGCGTGACCGAAACCACCACGGGCAAGCACAAGGCCAACACCACCGCCTCCAAGACCAACGCCAACAGCTACACCATAGGCACAAAACCCGGTGGGCTTTACAAGACCGCCAGCGGTCTGGTGCCCGGCGCGCTTGGCCTGGGCGGCGGCGTGGCCACCACCAGCGACAGTTCTCTGACGGCCACGGGCGAGACCAAGGCGGAATCGAACCTTACCGCCATCGTGGCCACCCGCGTCATTCGCATGTTGCCGGGCAAGGTGATGCAGGTGGAGGGCGCGCGGCAAATCCGCATCAACGACGAAACGCAGATATTGGTGGTGCGTGGATTGGTGCGCCAGCGCGACATCGACTCCAAGAATTCCGTGCCGTCTTCGGCGCTGGCCGATGCGCGCATCGAGGTCTACGGCCAGGGGGCTCTTTCGGACAAGCAGCATAGCGGCTGGCTGACGAGGCTCATAGACAATGTTTGGCCGTTCTAGCGCGCCGCAGCAGGAGGTCGCCATGTATTGCAGAACCATCAAGCCGCCCAGAAAGGGCGAAAGAATGCGCAGCGTGGCCGTTTTCCTGCTTTGCCTCACGCTGCTGGTGCTGGCTGGCGTTGCCCCGGCGCATGCCGTGCGCCTCAAGGACATCGCAAGCTTTTCCGGCGTGCGCAACAACGAACTCGTGGGCTATGGCCTGGTCGTGGGCCTCTCCGGCTCCGGCGATGGCACAAACTCGGAATTCACCATCCGCTCCTTGGCGAACATGCTGGAGAAGATGGGCGTTTCAGTAAACCCCGCAACGCTTAAGCCAAAGAACACCGCCGCAGTCATGGTGACGGCCAAGATGCCGTCCTCCTCGCGGCCGGGCTCCACCATCGACGTGACCGTGTCTTCCATGGGCGACGCCAAAAGTCTTTTGGGCGGCGTGCTGTTGCTTACGCCGCTGCGCGGGCTGGACGGCCGCGTGTACGCCGTGGCCCAGGGCTCCATGACCATAGGCGGCTACTCCGCCGAAGGGCAGGCCGCCACGGCGCAGAAGAACATCACCACCGTGGCGCGCATCCCCAACGGCGCCATCATCGAACGCGAGGTGCCCTTCCAGTTCAACAAGCAGGACGGGCTCACCATCAATCTTTACGGCACCCCGGACTTCGGCACCGCCATGCAGGTGGTGCGGCGCATCAACGGCGCGGTGGGCGGTCCTTATGCCAAGGCAACCGATGCCTCGACCATCCAAATGAACATCCCGACGAAGTTCCAGAACAATCTCGTGCCGCTCATGGCCTCGCTGGAGAATCTGGATGTCTCGCCGGATTCCCGCGCGCGCGTGGTGGTGGACGAGAAGACCGGCACCGTGGTGCTGGGCGGCAGCGTGCGCCTGACCAAGGTGGCCGTGGCCCACGGCAACCTGCAAATCGTGGTGGCCGAAACTCCGCAAGTGAGCCAGCCCGGGCCATTTTCCCAAGGTCAGACCGTGACCACGCCGCAGACCAATGTAAAGGTTAAGGAACAGAACAACCGCCTGCTGCTCATGGAGGGCGCGACCCTGCAGGAGCTTGTGGATGGTTTGAATTCCGTTGGGGCCACCCCGCGCGACCTCATCTCGATTTTGCGTACGCTCAAGGCCGCGGGATCCCTGCACGCGGATTTGGAGGTCATCTAGATCATGGCCGCCGATGTGACCCAAAGCGCGGCCCTGGCGACCAGCCAGGCGCAGGACGGCGAACTGCAAGCCTTGCAGCAGCAGGTGAACCGCCTGAAGGGCAACCTGACCCCCGGTCAGAACGCCCAGCAAAAGCTGCGCAAGGCCTGCAACGACTTCGAGGCCGTGTTCATCAGCAAGCTTTGGCAGCAAATGCAGTCCACCGTGCCTAAGGGCGGCATGATGCATTCGCCGCAGGAAGAGATGTACCGCTCCATGTTCGACCGCGATTTCGCGGAGAAGATGGCCAGCGACGGCGGCATCGGCTTGGGGGACATGCTCTATGCGCAGTTGAAGGACAAGCTCAAGAACACCAAGACCATAACCGGGCAGACAGGACTTGAAACCGCCGCCGCCGCCAAGGCCGTTGCCGACGCGTCCACGACGCGGACCACCAAGGCCAAGGGGCGCGCCGGAGCCATCGACCCTACCACCAGCGCCCAGTTCCAGCGTCCCAGCGGCAAGCTGGACCGCGCAATTTTCAAGGCGTTGCATCCGTCCTCCGCGTCCGCGGGGCTCGGCTCCGGCGGCCGGGCTTTTGGCATGAGCCCCTCGGACACGGCGACCATCACATCGCCCAGGGCCAACAACAGCCTTGCGCCATCGTCCTCGTCGTCGTCTTCGTCATCGAGCGGGACTTCCGCCGGTCCCGCTGTTCCCGCCTCGGTTTCCGGCGAGGTTATGGCCGATGTGGACGCTTTGGCGCAGCGCATTTTGGAGGAACGCGACCATCGCCTGCGCGTGGACGGCATCCACCCGGACCAGCTTGCGGCGCGGCGTTCCGAATCGGAGGCGGAGCAGGCGGCCGCCAGCTATCGCAGGAACGCCCAGTACGGCGCGTCCACGGAATCTGCGGGCGCTTCCTCTGCTGGAACGTCTGGCCAGAACGGGCAACGGGGAATTGGCCGCAAATTTGCAACTATTGGGTAGAAACTTGGGCATTGTGAAACGCCGCAGTGAATGGGTGATCATTTAACATACTGAATAAAAAGAATTTTATTGTTTTCGTATAGGCGCAACAGGGAGGAAGACCACAATGATCGGCCGCATTCAGGAAAATTTGTCTCGGCAGCTTCGCGCGCTGGAGCTTCTTTTCTCCCTTTTGGAAGAAGAATTTGCCGATCTGTGCGACCGCAAGCCCCAGGATGTCAGCGCCATCGAAATTTCCATTCAGGAGCTGATGCGCCAGGTCGCCCTTGAGCGCAAGTCCCTGCGGGCCATGATCGGCGCGGCGTATCCTGGAAAGCAGCGTGTGCATGAAGTGGTGAAGGCTTTGGACGGGGAAGCCGCAGCGGGGTTGAGCACGCAGCTCAAGGATCTGGACCGGACGGAGCAGCTCTGCGCCATTCAGGCGGACAAGAACCGCCAGCTCGCCATGGGGCTTTACGATCAGAGCATGCGGCTGCTTAAGCGTCTGCACCAGGCCATAGAGCCCGGCAAGTCGGACCTGTATTCCCGCCGCGGGCGCTTCGCCAAGAGCATGCAGCCCCAGGCCAGCGTTTTCCGCGGGAGGTTGTAAATGTCTCTCGCCTCCATAATGGATACGGGCAAGCTCGCACTTGGAGCGGCCCAAACGGCCATTGCCGTCACCAGCGAAAACATCGCCAACGTCGATACCGAAGGGTACAGTCGGCGCACGGTCAATTTCGCCGAAGCCTACACCATCGATTCCTCCGGCAAGACGATCGGCACGGGCGTCTGGGCGGAGAACGTCCAGCGGTCGTACGATCAGTACATAGAAAACCAGTACTACGACCAGGCGACCCAGCGCGACCGCTGGGAGAATTTGTACACCAACCTCTCCAACACCGAGAGTCTGTTCAACGAATCCTCTGGATACGGCCTTTCCAACACGCTGGAGAGTTTTTTCTCCTCATGGAAGGATTTGACCCAGGCCACGGACGATCCGAGCAGCCGCAACACGGTGCTGACCAAAAGCCAGACGCTCATCTCAACACTCAACTCCATGTATAAGGATCTGACCACCCAGGCTCAGGAAACAGACACCGCCATCGACCAGCAGGTGAGCGAGGTCAATGACATCCTGAAGCAGGTTGCCACGCTGAATAAGCAGATATCGTCCACTTCGGCCGATACGAGCAGTCTGCAGGATTCCCGCTCTGCGTTGGTGCGTTCGCTGTCCAGCTACATGGACATCAACTACATCGACAACAGCGACGGCAGCATCACCCTGACCACCCAGGCTGGACAGACTCTGGTTTCCGGGTCGGACTCCTTCAACATCTCCTACGATGGCCCCCAGGCGACAACGGCCTTGACCGCCAACTCCGACTTTGACGGGCAGATCTACTTCGGCGGCAGCGACACCCAAGAGTACACCCTGCAGGTGGTGAAGGGGGGCGATGTTTCCAGCGGCGCCAGCGCGGCCCAGTTCCGCGTCAGCGTTGATGGCGGCAAGACCTGGCTTACCGACGGCAGCGGCAATGAGCTGCATTACTCCGCGCGGACGGAAGACACCGCCGCCAGCGTGGGCGAACTCTCCATCTGGTTTGGCACCAGCGGCGACTCCAACGCCGTGCCCTCCAACGATCTTTCCGTGGGCGACAAATTCACCATCACGCCCATGAAGGCGCTGTACTGGAACGAGAACACCTCCACCAAGGAGAACATCACCCCGTTCACCACGGCCGCGGGCACGCTCGACACCTCTCGACTCACCGGCGGCACCCTCTCGGCCCTGTGCAGCTATAAGAACGATTATCTTGGCGCATACGAGGAAAAGCTGGACTCCATGGCCAATTCCCTCGCGTGGGAGGTCAACCGCGTCCACAGCCAGGGCACCGGCCTTGAGAACCTCACGGAACTCAACGGCACCTATTCCGTGAAGCACGACAACATGGCCCTTGGCAGCAACAGCGCCGGTCTGACATATGGCAGCAAGCTCACCTCGGGCAGCGCCTTTCTTTATATCTATAATGAGAGCACGGGGCTTGAGGTGACTGGCGGCGCACTGGACTTCAGCTCCAACGCCTCCGGGCTGAACTTCAATCCCAAGACTGACAGTCTTGAGGACGTGTGCAGCGCGGTGAACAGCACTTTCGGCACCTACCTCAACGCCACCATTGTGAACCACAAGCTCACCATCAGCGCCAAAGACGGCTACTCGTTCAATATGGGCACGGACACCACCGGCCTATACGCCGCCCTGGGGTTGAACACATATTTCACAGGATCATCGGCCTCAGACCTTGGGGTCAACACATCGATCACGACCAATTTGGACCATCTGTGCGCCGGACACGTGGACGCAGCGGGAGAAGCCAACGACGGCGACAGCACCTCCGCCACGGCCATTTCCAATCTGCTCGACAAGAAGGTCAGCATTTCCACTCTGCGTGGCGGCACGGTGAGCCAGACCATAAGCGGATTTTATTCCGGTCTGGTCAGCAAGGTCGGCTCGGATACCTCACAAGCCAACTACAAGTATCAATACACGGAGGCTCTCGCCTCCGACCTGGACGACCAGCAGCAGGCAGTTTCGGGCGTGAACCTGGACGAGGAGATGACCAACCTCATCAAATACCAGCATGCCTACACCGCGGCGGCCAAGCTCATCACCACGGCCGACGAGATGTTCCAGTCGCTGCTTTCGCTCAAGTCCTAAAGGAAGAGGAGGTCGGCCATGCTTCGCGTTTCCACGAAGATGCTGTACACGCAGTCCATCGACTACATCAACGGCACGCTCTCCAAATTGACGGAGCTCAACGAGCAGGCGTCATCGCAGAAGCGCGTGAACAAGCCCTCGGACGACCCCACGGGCACTGCCACCATTTTGAATTTGCGCACCACGCTGAGCGCCTATGACCAGTATACCGAAAACGCTGACACAGCCAAGGGGTGGCTTTCCAGCTCGGACAGCACACTGACCCAGGTCTCCACGCTGCTGACAAAGCTGAAGGGACTGGCGGAGCAGGCGGCCACAGGCACCATGACCGCGGACAACCTCACGCAGATTGCCTACGAGGCCCGGCAGTACTATGAGCAGCTGGTCTCGCTGGCCAATACGGAATATCAGGGCAAGAGCCTTTACAGTGGGCAGAACACCGATGAAAACGCCTTCTCCGAGTGCCTGTGGATGACGACGAACAGTCCCACGCTTTCCGCCAGCAACAGTTTCAGCATCACCGGCGACAGCGACACCACAGTGTTGGTCAAGTTCGTGAACAGCAACGTCGCCAGCAGCGGCTCGGCCCTTATGAGCGCCTGCGACGTGAAGTACAGCATCGATGGCGGCCGGACCTATCTGGATGGATCGGTGACGACGGACGCAACAGGCAAGATCTCCATCAACATGCCTGAAAGCGGCACCTCGCTCACCTTCGCCCACGACAGCACCATCGATATCTCCGCAACAAGCAATTCCTCTTATAACGCGGGAACATGGATGTGGTTGCGGCCAACGGCGGTATACAATGGCGACGACGCCGACTCCAGCTCCACGGTTGTCAGCAGCATGGGGGCGGGCACCAAGCAGGTGTCGGCCTCGGCGCGGGGATCATTCTCCGGCAACACCATCGTGCGCATAGATAACGACTCTGCCGTGGCCATGAATGGCGACATTGAGTATTCCTACAGCCTGGACAATGGACTCAACTGGATCACGGGCAATACCGTCGCCGCTGACGCCACCTCGAACTCCACCACGCTGGACATCGCCACCGGAGGGTTGCTCACCCTCACCTCCAACGGATCCAACATGCTACAGCCCGGGGCGCAGTTCGTCATCAGCCCGGCCACGGCTGGCGTTGACCTGCAAATTAGCGTGAGCGAGACCGTGCAGGTGAACGACGTCGGCAAGGACATCTTTGGGGGCGTGTACCAGAGCCCTAGCGCCGTGCTGTCCAACGGAGGGCAGCGGCTCGGCATTTCCAGCAGCAACACCTCAACGGTGTTCAGCAGCGCCTCCACACTCTACACCAGCAACGGCGGCACGGCGACCAAGAACATGTTCGAGACCGTGGGAAACCTTGTGGCCTTTTTGGAAACAAACAATCAAACCGGCGTTGCGCAGTGTCTGGACAGCCTGAAGCTTGCCCAGACGCAGATAACCACGGCGCTGGCAAGCGTGGGCGGCCGTGAAAACCGAATCTCCACCAGCAAGACCATTTTGACCAACCTGACCGACAGCGTGACCTCGCAGTTGAGTTCGGTGGAAGATGTGGACATAACCAAACTGTTGACGCAGCTTTCACAGCAGGAAACGGCCTACGAGGCGGTGCTCAAGTCCTCGTCGATCGTCATCTCCAAGAGCCTTATGGATTATTTGTAGCGTAAAAACGGCAGGGACGCGCGCGCGCGGCGCCTTCGGGCTGGACAGGAACAGCCGCCTAGGCTAACAATCCAGAACCGTGCAGTTTCGTGCGGCGCGTCCAGCGAACCAATAGGCGATCATTCGAGGAATTATGCTCATCCTCACCAGGCGGCCCGGAGAAAGCCTTTATCTGGGTGACACCATCAAACTCAAGGTGCTCAGCATCCAGGGCAAGCAGATAAAGCTTGGTCTGGAGCTTCCTGAGGATATGACGGTGTACCGGGAGGAGGTCTACCTCAAGATCAAGGAACAGAACAGCCTGGCCCTTCAGGCCAGTGAGCAGGATCTGCTTGCGGCGGCGTCGTTATGGCAGGAAGAACAAAAAAAATCCTAATCCAGACCAAGCTGGGCGAGCGTGAAGTCGCACGGGATTCCGTGATCTACTTCCCGCATGGACTCATCGGCCTGGATGACAAGCGCGAATTCGTGCTTATTCCCGTGCGAGAGAATTCGCCCTTCCTGTTGTTGCAGTGCGTTACGGACCCCGGACTTGGGTTGCTCGTGGCCGATCCCTTCCCGTTCTACCCCGAGTACAACGTGAAGCTGGAGCAGCCCGAAAAAAAGATTCTGCGCGTGGAGAGCATGCGCCAGATAGCCGTGCTCGTCACCGTGACCATTCCAAGCAACAGGCCGGAAGAAACCACCCTGAATCTTTCCGGGCCGATCATTCTGAACACCAAGGCGCGCATAGGCTTGCAGGCCCCGCAGATTGATTCCAAGATGCCCACCCACTACAGGTTGGTCGGCATCCCCGAGCCACAGCCGGAAGGCCAGTAGAATCTCTTTTGGCGCGCGTGTTTTGGCGCACCACAAATAAAGCCCCCGCAGGCATTGCCGCTGCGGGGGCTTTATTTGTTTTATTGGAATTCCGGCTGGTTCGGCCTGTGCGCTGGAGGGCACTTTTGTGGCGTTTCGGCGCGGGCCTTGTGCGGACGCGTTAGTTGGTCAGGCTGATTTCGTCGCGCAGGAGGTTGGCCGCAGCCTTGCGGATGTCCGGCTTGTAGGTGCCGGATTGCACCTGCTCCTTCAAATCGCGCACCTTGTCCGCGCGGGTGTCCGGTGCGGAGCTGGCGGTGCTGACGGAAGTGGCGAGAAGCCTGGCCTCGGGCGAGAGGGCGATGGTGTCGCCGCTCTTGGCCACCGTGCTGGCCGCTTGCGCGTTCTGGTCCTGCTGGGCGCGCTGGGTTTCCTGCACATTCTGCGAGGAATACGCGTTTATGTCGCCGTAAAGCTTCTTGATTTCCATTTTCTCCCCCCTATTTTTGAGGGTCTACAACATGGTCTCGTCAACCTTGGTCATGGTGATCTCCCAGAGGCGGCGCATGATGCGCATTTTTTCCTCCGGGTCGACTTCCCTTGGCCCGTCTTGCGTCTGGCGAAGGATCTGCACCTCGCCTCCATCCAGGGGATAGTCGAAAAGCACGCTTTCGCCCAGATCTTCTTCCAGCGCGGCAAGCACCTTGCCCACCACCGGGTTGTCATGCCCGTTTACGAGAAGGTTTTCAACAACCTCCTGCGCTATGCGCTCCACCAGTTCCTGACGCCTTGCCTCGCGGGAGATGCTTACCATATCCTGCGCGCCGGAAAGGACCAGGGCGCGCTTGAATCTGGCCAACCGCTTGGCGCTTGTGAGCTGCTTTCCGTAGGTTCGCAGCATCAGGCGTACATTCACCGGTTGGGGGGTCATTCTATACACTCCTCGCTTGATTTAGGTATCGTCACTCATGTGGAATAACTTTAGGGGTGAGACGAAAATTACTGCAATGTTGCGCATTCGTTCGTAGCGCCGGGCGAGTTGAATGTTTCTGCGGATTTGTCTAGTGTCCTGCGATGAGTGAAGAAAAACGTTCCTTTTTGTTGATGTTGCGCACTGGCGATGAGAAGGCCCTGGCCTTAGGCCGGGAAATCGCCGCTTGGCTCGCCACGCGTGGGGCCAGCGGTGTTTTGTGCGAGCATAACGTCAGCGGCGGGCTTGAGGCCTGCCCTCCGCCGGCTGGCGCCCCCTACGATATGGTCCTCGTGCTCGGCGGCGATGGCACCTTCATCGGCGTGGCGCGCGCCTGTCTGGAGTTTGGCCTGCCGATTCTTGGCCTGAATCTTGGCCGAGTCGGCTTTTTGGCCGAGGGCGCAGCGGACTGGGCCCGGCGCGTTGGCGCGCTTTTGAACGGCGAATACCGCCTTTCCCACAGGGTGTGCCTGGACTACGTGGCGGTCCGCGCGGACGGCACCTGCTGCCGCGGCGTGGCCGTGAACGATGTGGTGATCGGCCGGGGCGACATGGCCCGGCTCATCCGCCTGGGCGTTTCCCGCGCGGGCGAGCTCGTCGGCTCCATGCGGGCGGACGGGCTGATCATCAGCACGCCCACCGGCTCCACCGCGTACGGGAATTCCGCGGGCGGACCGCTGGTCCACCCCGACATGCAGGCCTTTTGCCTCACCCCTGTTTGCCCATTCCTCAACACCTTCAGCCCAATGGTGCTTCCGTGCGACGAGCCTGTGGAGGTGGCTGTGGAGGAACAACGTGGCGAGGTGCGTCTGACCATAGACGGCCAGCGTTCGTTCGCCCTGGGACAGGGAGATGTGGTGCGCGTGCGCCGCAGCCCCCGCGACCTCGTCATGGCGCACACCGGCAGCGATTCCTACTTCGCCAAACTGGCGAGCAAAGGCTTTTTCACGCAGAGGTAGCCCCCCGTGCATGACTTTCCCTTCGATACCGCCCGCGAGATCCGCTACGGCAAGGATCCGGCTCTGGACGCGCTGCTGCTGCACTTCATGACCGAGAACAGCCTGGAGCACTCCATCGACCCGGAGAACGCCACGCCGGAGCAGATACGTTTTATTGTGGCGCTGGAGAAAGATAGTTTCTACGCCCCCTGCGGGGACTGGATGCTGCATTTCCTGCTCAAGGCCCATCTCGGGGCGGACTTGCGCCGCGAGTATGGCGACCAGTGGCGGCTGCTTGTGCGCACCGTATGCGGGGCGGTGCCGCGCGGCGAACTGCGTCGGCGCATTCTGCTGTTGTGCCGCCACAAGTTCCGCACGGTGTTGACCGCGCCCATCCTCATTCCGTCGCGGCTGCTCAAGCGCATGCTCACCATCTTCATCGCCCTCAGCGGCATCACCGATCCCTTCCGCGAGGTGAAGCGGGAGATGAACCGCCGCGCGCAGGCGTTTTTGCGCAGCGCCTTCTACAGCCGCCTGGTCAACGTTTGCCCGGAAGACCAGCTGGCCTGCGAGAGCATTGCCGAGCTGCGCTTCGAGTTGGATTTGCTGGAGATGGAGCGGCTGTTGTTCTTCTCCACGCACAAGCCCTTTTGGACTAAGGACGCGCCCACCGAGGGGCTGGACGCGGACATTATGCGTGCGAGCCTTTCCGCGATTGATTTCGAGCCGTTGCGCTGGTTGTTCCGCCCGGAGCGGGGCCCCATGCGCATTCTGTACCTGCCGCGGGCCAGCGGCGGCATATTGATGGACCTGCACGTGGTGCGTTCGCTGCTGCGGCAGGGGCACCGCGTGGTGCTGGCCTTGAAGGACGGCTTTTACTTCGACAGCCCGACCATGTGGGACGTGGACTCCGACCCGGTGCTGGTGGAGGCGTTCAAGGACGCCTACCTGCTGCACAACGACCGCGCGACCAAAAACGAGCTGCTGCAGGCCCTGCGCGAACACGCCCTCGTGGTCATCTCCGACGGCTCGCGCGAGCGCTTCAATCCCTATCGGCTCAGCGTCACCTTCGCCCGCGCCTGGAAGGAGTGCGATCTCGTGCTCGCCAAGGGTGAGGCGTATTACCGCCGCTTCATCGGCACCAGCCACGACTTCACCCGCGACGTGCTGGTGTTCTTCAGTGATGCGCACGGCAAGTTCCGCATGTATTTCAAGCCCAAGCCCCCGCATGTGGTGAAGTTTTCGGAGGAGGCCATTTTGTCCAAGGCCGAGGGCATCATCAATCAGATGCGGCAGGCCAGGACCGAAGGCAAAACCGTGATGTTCTACAGCGCCATCGTGGGCAGCATACCCGGCCAGGTGGACGTGGCGATACAGGTGCTGAACACCTTTGTGGCGTATTTGCGCTCGCGTCTGGAGGGCACCTTCATCATCAATCCCGGCGAGCATTTCGAGGAAGGCATGGATGCCGACGATCTGATGTTCATGTGGGAGCACGTGCAGCGCAGCGGGTATCTCAATGTTTGGCGCTTCCAGACCGACGCGGATATCGAGAAGAGCTTTGAGCTCATGGGCAAAAAAGTGCCGCCTGTGTGGGCAGGCAAAGACGCCACGTACTCCACGGGCTGCACCAAGGAGATGCACATCGCGCTCTCCGTGCAGCAGCGCCAGCCGGAGTTGCAGATCATCGGGCCCGGACCGGAGAAGTTTCTGCGTCGGCGCGAGTACGGCGTGGGGCGCTTCTCCGACGTGGTCATCAGCCGGTAGGGACGCCGCCGTGGAGGAGGGCATGCACAGCACGACGCCGCATCCACAGGGCTTTAGGCCCCCCGGCCCGATCCTTCACGTCCTTTTCGCCCTGTCCGCCCTGGTGAGCCTTGGAGGGTGCGCACTGCTTGATTATCTCCCGCGCGACACGCGCGGACGGCCTGAGGCCGAGGTGCGCCGCAGCCGCGCGGCCGCAGATAGGGCGGAGTCCTCCGCCGGGCGCATCGCCGTGCCCCGCGACGCGGAAGAAATCCCCGGCGTCACCGAGGTGCGCGAAGGCGTGCCCGCCTTTAGCGCATTACCCGGCGCACAGGCGCGGTCTCTGGCGCTCCAGCTTGACCCCGCCACCCAGACCCTCGCCTCATGGCGCGATCTTGCCGCGCCTCTGCGGTCCAGCCTGGAGTATCTGGCCCGGCGCAAGGCGGCGGAGCCCGCGCTGGTGCAGCCTGGCGGCAGCCTCACCTGGGGGCAGTTGTTCCAGACCGCCGAGGAGCTGTATAATCTGCTGCCCCAGTTGGACGCGGATCCCGGGCTGCTGTCCGAGCGCTTCGTGTGGTACGAGCTGGCTCCCAGCCCTTTGGCCACCGGCTATTACGCGCCGGAGGTTCCGGCCAGCCTGACGCGCCAGCCGGGCTTCGAGACGCCCCTATACGCCAAGCCGCCGGATCTGCGCCAGGCCAGCGAGGAAGAGCAGCGGCAGGGCAAGCCCAAGGCTTATCGTGTTTTAGGCGGAGCCATCCAGCCGTACTACGACCGCGAGGCCATCGACTCCGGCGCGCTTTCCGGCCAGAATTTGGAGATAGCCTGGGTGGGCAGTCCCCTGGACGCCTTCCGTTTGCAGACCGAGGGCGCGGGCACGCTGGTCTTCACCGACGGCACGCGGCGCACAGTGCAGTTTTCGGCATCAAACGGGTATGAATTCCAGGGACTGGGAGCGTTGCTCACCGCCAGCGGAACGCTTTCGCGCGGGCAGTTGGACCGTGAGTCCATCCGCGCCTGGTGCGATGCGAATCCCGAACGTGCGCGGCAACTTATGGCGCAAAACCGCAGCTACGTGTTCTTCGAGCTGCGGCAGGCCGCCAGCGCCGGGGCCATGGAAAAGCCATTGACTGCGCTGGTCAGTCTAGCTACAGACCCAAGTCTCCTGCCTTTGGGATCCGTGGCCGCGCTGGACGTTCCCCTGCCGGGACGAAACGGCGGCGCTTCCGTCAGCCTGCGCGGCCTGGTCCTGGCCCAGGACACCGGCGCCGCCATTCGCGGCCACCGGCTTGATTTGTATCTGGGCGGCGGCGCGGAAGCCGAGCGTCTGGAGTCCGGTCTGCGCGCCAGCGCCGGCCTGCATCTGCTCGTGAGCAAGAACGCATTGCGGGCCAAGTAGCTGTGAGAGGACAATGAGCACTTTTTCGTTTGACGACATCCGTTCCCTGCTGACCGAAAGTTTTGAAGCCCAGGCCCGCGCCGTGGCCGAATGGCACCGCCAGGACCCCGCCTTCAACGCCGAACTGCCCGCCGGCGATGACGCCGCCGCGTTTCTTGACCTGCTTGCGCGCCAGCACTGGTGCAACTTTCGGCTGTGGCACGTGGAGGACCGCGCCCGCCGCAAGGACGCCGGCCCGCAACTCATCGCCGACTGCAAGTACGCCATCGACAAGCTGAACCAGGAGCGCAACGACATGATCGAGCGCCTGGACATGTTTCTGGTGCGCGCGTTTGAGCCCATTCTGCCCGCGCCGAAGCCGCTGGCCCGGCCGCGCTACAACACTGAGGCCATCGGCGTCGCGCTCGACCGCGGCTCCATCCTGGCGCTCAAGATGTACCACATGAGCGAGCAGGCCGAACGTTCTGGCGTCGCGCCCGATTTCGTTGCCGAATGCCGCCGCAAACTCACGGTGCTCACCGAGCAGCGCACAGACCTCGCCCTGTCCGTGGACGACCTTGTGGCCGAATATGCCGCAGGCCTCAAACGGCCCAAGGTCTACTACCAGTTCAAGATGTATAACGATCCGCGCCTGAACCCGGAACTCTACACCCGCAAGGCCGGGGCGTAAGGGCGCGGCAGGGGGGCTATCATGGCTGCCAGGTACGAGACCGTCATCGGCCTTGAGGTACACGCCCAGCTCAAGACCAAGTCCAAGATCTTCTGCGGCTGCTCCACGCGGTTCGGAGTCGATCCCAACGAGAACACCTGCCCCGTGTGCACCGGCATGCCCGGAGTGCTGCCCGTGCTTAACCGCAAGGTTGTGGAGTACGCGGCCAAGATGGGGCTCGCCATCGACTGCGAGATAAACCGCAAAAGCGTGTTCGCCCGCAAAAACTACTTCTACCCCGACCTGCCCAAGGGATACCAGACCTCCCAGTTCGAGCTGCCCATTTGCGAGCGCGGCCATGTGGACATCGTGACCGAGAAAGGCGGGGCCAAGCGCGTGGGCGTCACGCGCATCCACATGGAGGAAGATGCGGGCAAGAACATCCACTCCGCGGCCGACAACGCCTCCTATGTGGACCTGAACCGCTCCTGTGTGCCGCTTATCGAAATCGTCTCCGAGCCGGACATGCGCAGCGCCGAGGAGGCGGTGGCCTATCTCAAGGCCCTGCGCAGCATTCTAATATATTTGGACATTTGTGACGGGAACATGGAGGAGGGCAGCTTTCGCTGCGACGCCAACGTCAGCATCCGGCCCATCGGGCAGGAGGCCTTCGGCACCCGCGCGGAGCTGAAGAACCTCAACAGCTTCAAGCACGTGCAAAAGGCCATTGAGTTCGAGGTGGAACGCCAGATCGATGTTGTTGAGGATGGCGAAAAGGTTGTGCAGGAGACGCGCCTGTACGACGCGAACAAGGGCGTCACCCAGTCCATGCGCGGCAAGGAGGAGGCCAACGACTACCGCTACTTCCCCTGCCCGGACCTTGTTCCGCTGGTGCTGGACGAACAGTGGCTGGCCCAGTGGAAGGACGAGCTGCCCGAACTGCCCAAGGCCCGCGAGGCGCGCTTTGAACAGCAATATGGCCTGCCTTCCGAAGCAGCCGCGGTGCTGACCGCCGAACGCGACCTGGCTGACTACTTTGAAGCGGCGGTGACCGTTTACGCCGAGCCCAAGAAGATTGCCAATTGGATTATGACTGACATCTTGCGTGAGCTGAACGCCAGCGGCGGCCGCGCCGCAGATTTGAAGCTCACTCCCGGCCACCTCGCCAGCCTTGTGCGCATGGTTGAGGAAGGCAAGATCAGCGCCAAGAGCGGCAAGGACATTTTGCCCGAGCTGCTGGAGACCGGCGGCGATCCCGAGGCGCTGGTGGCGGCCAAGGGACTTGCGCAGATTTCCGACACTTCGGCCCTCGCGGCCGACATCGACGAGGTGCTGGCGGCCAACCCCAAGGAAGTGGCCGAGTTCAAGGCTGGCAAGACCAAGCTCATCGGCTTCTTCGTCGGGCAGATAATGCGGCGCACCAAAGGCCAGGCCAATCCGGCCGTGGTGAACCAGCTGCTGGCCGAAAAGCTCAAATAATCCGCAAAGGACTCCCCATGACCGAGCATATTCAATATTCCCCGGAGCACGACGCCCTCGTCCTGCTCGACCAGCGCTACCTGCCCACGCGCGAGGAATGGTTCGTCTGCAAGACCGTGAAGGACATCTGCGAGGCGCTTGTCGTCATGGTGGTGCGCGGGGCTCCGGCCATCGGGGTCACCGCCGCCTACGGCTGCTACCTGGCCGCGCGCGAAGTGTCCGCCTCCGGCGTGGCCGATTGGAAGAGCGCGCTTGGCGGCAAGCTGGAACAGATCGCCACCGCGCGGCCCACGGCCGTCAATCTGCGCTGGGCCGTGCGCCTTATGCAGGGCGAATGGTCCAAGCGCCCGCAGCTCTCCCTGGACGAGCTGTGCGTGTTCTGGCTGGAAAAGGCCAAGCAGATCCACGCGGAGGACATCGCCACCTGCCGGGCCATTGGCGCGGCTGGGGCCAAGCTCATTGATGACGGTGACACCGTGATGACCCACTGCAACGCGGGCGCGCTCGCCACGGCGGGCTACGGCACGGCGCTGGCGCCCATCCGCGCCGCGGTGGAGCAGGGCAAAAAGGTCAACGTCATCGCCAACGAGACGCGGCCTTTTCTCCAGGGTGCGCGGCTTACCGCCTATGAACTGCACCGCGACGGCATCCCCGTCAAGGTCGCCTGCGACAATGCCTGCGCCCTTTTGATGCAGCGCGGACTGGTGCAGAAGGTCATCGTCGGCGCGGACCGCATCGCCGCCAATGGCGACGCGGCGAACAAGATCGGCACTTTCGGCGTCGCGCTGCTTGCGCATGAGTTCGGCGTGCCCTTCTACGTCGCCGCCCCGGTGTCCACCATCGACCCGGAGACGGCCGACGGATCGCTGATCCCCATCGAGGACCGCACCCCGCGCGAGGTGACCCATGTGGGCAGCACGCAGATCACCCCCGATGGCGTGGACGTGTTCAACTTCGCCTTCGACGTGACGCCGAACCGTCTCATCAGCGGCATCATTACCGAGAAAGGCGTGCTGACCGCACCCTATACCGAGGAGATCGCCAAACTTTTCAAATAGTTCATAGGAACAAGCCGTCTCGCGGGAGCTCGGATAAACCGGGCTGAGAGGACCCCATGCGCAAGCTGAGGGGTCGACCGTTGAACCTGTCCGGGTAATGCCGACGAAGGGAATCCGCACGAGCGCGAGGAGCCGTCCCTTCTTATCGGGACGGCTTTTCGTTTGGGGTTTTGTGAGCGCGCGAACCCGTAACCAGTGCAGGAGGACGAGATGATCATTGACGAGCGTATTGTGAGCGAGGCCATTGCCGGCAGCTATTTTGAAAAATTCAAGAGCTGCCTCGACCTGGATGTCGCCATTGTCGGCGGCGGGCCTTCGGGCCTTACAGCTGCGTGGAAGCTGGCCCGTGCCGGCCGCAAGGTGGCGCTTTTCGAGCGCAAGCTTTCCGTCGGCGGCGGCATGTGGGGCGGCGGCATGACCTGGACCTCCATAGTGGTGCAGGAGGAGGCCAAAGGCATTCTGGAAGAGGCGGGCGTGGCGCTTAGCGAGTACAAGCCCGGCTACTTCACCGCCGATTCCGTGGCCGCCACCGCCGCGCTGGCCTATCAGGCCACCCACGCGGGCGCGCACGTGTTCAATTGCATGAGCGTTGAGGACGTGGTGCTGCGCGAAGTTGAAGGCGTCAAGCGCGTCATTGGCCTGGTGGTGAACTCCAGCCCAGTGGAAATTGCCCGGCTGCACGTCGACCCGCTTGTGCTCCACTGCAAACATGCCATAGAGTGCACAGGGCACGATGTGGAAATGCTCAAGACCCTGGTGCGCAAGAACGACGTCAAGTTGAACACGCCCAGCGGCGCCATCGAAGGCGAGCAGAGCATGTGGGCCGATGTTGCCGAGGCCAACACCGTGCGCCACACGCGCGAGGTGTTCCCCGGCGTGTGGGTGGCCGGCATGGCCGCCAACGCGGCTTACGGCTCGTACCGCATGGGCCCCATCTTCGGGGGCATGCTGCTTTCCGGCGTAAAGGTGGCCGAGGCCATCAACGCCCTGCTGTAACCCTGTAGCGAACAAGCCCGCCCCCCATCGGCGTCGGATGGGGCGAAACCCCATGGGAACCCCGAAGGGGGCGGGCATCTGGAAACCGACCATGTTGCCTATCATCGCACTTATTGGCCGCCCCAACGTGGGCAAAAGCAGCTTGTTCAACCGCCTGGTGCGGCAGAACAAATCCATCACGCACGACCTGCCCGGCGTGACGCGCGACCGCGTGTACGGCGAAATGTACGAGGGCGACCAGCGCGCCGCCGTCATCGACACGGGCGGCATGCTGCCCGACGCTGACGAGGCCGCCCGC
>Ga0183100_1000783_pt1 | contig 20348 bp, 12 predicted proteins | sample Biomet2_FD_127789 | JGI IMG/M metagenome (GOLD analysis project Ga0183100, IMG submission 127789) | Microbial communities from bioreactor (seeded with anoxic lake sediment) at LBNL, California, USA - Biofuel metagenome 2 | ecosystem: Engineered > Bioreactor > Anaerobic > Unclassified ...
CACTCTTTTCCACTGATAATTAAGTGATTTCAAGTTCCTTCCCAGCTTAACGATCATCTTCTTACTAATAGCAATCCCAGTCTTACTCTTAATATGTTCCGCCAATTTTGCAGCAGAAAGATAAATGCCTTCCTCTTCACCTTCCGGTTTACGGTAGTATTCATAGAAAAGTTCCATATCTGCATCCGTTTCCATGTAGTGCTGGTTGTGTTTTTCTACAATGTCGTTTTCCTCCGTGTTGAAATAGTAACGGAAACCATTCAGAATCATGTTCCATGCCTGGGCATAAAGCTGCCTGTAATCTATGCTGAAATCAAAATTAATGGGGCCGGTTACTTCGTGACACAAATATCGGCGGCTACCGGTGTAATCTTTCAGAATATCCAGATGGTTTGTTGTTCCGAAGAATGACGCATGCCGCACGAAATTCCGGGGAGGACGGTCCGGTGAGGTGCGGATATTGATGTTGAACGTAGTAAATAGCTCTTTCACCGTCTCCTGATCATACCGCTGAACGGTATCCAGTTCGTCAATATTCAGAATAGCACAGGTACTCAGTTTCATACGGGTGGCGTTGGCATTGTTGGAAAATACGTTGGCGTCGAAATGACTTTTCCGCCATTCGGGAGGCAATAACCTTTCGGGCCAGGTGGATTTACCCATACCGTGTTTGCCGCCAATCAATACCAGAATCTGGTGATTAATCACACGGCCGTTTATCAAAGTAGCCACAAAGGCAACAAACCATTTGCGGAAGCACCATTCAAAATATTCGGGATCTTTGGTTGGTACGGTGGCTGCCACATCGGCAATATAGTCGTGCCCGTCCCATTCAGTGAAAGAAACAAAGATATAATCCTTGAAAGGGTGATGGGAGGGAGTGATCTCGGAATCAACCATGGCCTTCACATCGTTGAGGGTGCAGTTTATTCCTTCTTTGTGTGCCCGAATATAAATGGTGTTGAGGTGATGATCGCGAAGCTCCGTCCATTCGTGGCTCGACTGATCGGCATATCGGAATTCAATACCTTCCAGAATCACATTGCGGCGAAGCATGAAGTTGCGCTTGATAAATCTTTCGAGCATACGTGTTTCTTTCTCCACTTTTGTCAGCCCACTGTCAGCTCCGGCGGCATCTTCGTATTCCTTGTACTTGATGCGGATGGTCTGGCGCACATCATCAGTAGTGAAATTCTCAGCCACGCATCGCAGTAGTGCCAGTTTGACAGTCTCACCCTCGGGTATTCCTGCCACACAGCAGAAATATGCCAAACCGTAGACAAACTGTGCCCTGTTATCGGGATAGAATGATTCTACATTGAGGGTGTTTGAATAAGCGCGGTCGAATGCTCTTCTAATCTCCGCATCCCGCTCATTGCCAACCGGCAGGTGATCAAAGGAGACAGGATCTCCCTCCATGTTCCGCAGTAACTTCTCAGGTTTCTTCTCGAAATCTTTCTTTGTGGCAACGAGAAAAGGCTCTGCCAGAGGGTTATAGTATAGGTCAGGATCAAATGTAGCCGAAGTGAGTTGTGTTAATGTCCGGTTATTCTTTTTGAAATCAGTGTAAAGGCATGATTCATAATAGAGGGTTACCACGGCTGTGGCTTGCTCATGGAAAGAGTGTATTTCATCATTGCTTCCGTGAGTAGTACTATCCGGTTGAGAAACAAGACAAAGAATAATTACTCCCGTGCCTTCGGTATTAAGAAAAGCTGCAAATGTATTCGGCTCCTTTGCTGCTTTGTCACGGAGGGTAACAGCTTGTTCACTAGTCATCAGTCCGCTGTTTAGCTGAACTATTCCGTTGTATTGCTCTATGTTGGTCTTGGTTCTTCCTCCTTTGAAGGTAGCTGCGAAGGTAAAAGAGGGGAGTTGCTGCCATGCTTTTGCTGAATCTGCATTGTTTCGACGAATGGTGTCAGTGAGTGAGGCATATTTAAATCCTTTGAAAGAATGGATAACTTCTTCTATTTGAATATTTTCCACAAATACAGGTCGGCCTTTGTTTCCTCCTGTATACAAAGATGAATTCATAGCATTATGTTTTTATTTTATAAATATAGAGACAAATTACTTACAAATGTTGTGCCATTAATTCTCTTTATATCTATTATAGATTGATTATTACTCATTATTTATTTAAATATAATCTTCTAACAAATTAAGTGTGACTTGTTTATCTTTAAATGAAAAATATGTTACTTTTGTAAGATACCTCATAGAGTTTAAATTTTCAATAAGATATCTGATGGAAAGGAATCAATTTGTAGCATTTATTCTTACTGCCTTTTTGGCATCATGCAGTCCCAGAGTAGTAACTCAGATAACAAAAAAGTATCCTCCGATAGTGAAAACGGATTCGGTAACGGTTTTTGAAATAGGGCAGAAGATACCTGAGGATTCTCACATTTTAGGAAGAGTTGACGTGAAAGATGGTGGATTAACAACCAAACGTCATTATAATGATGTGGTTCGTCTTGCTAAAAATGAGGTAGCTAAGGCAGGAGGAAATGGTCTGATGATAACAGGGCATACTTTGCCTGGGGCGTCTGGCAGTAGTTGTCATCAGATATCGGGTATGATGTTGCTTTTTAACAAGGGCAAAGCGAATGCTGATTCGTTGAGGAAAGATTTATTTAGAGGGCTTTCGTCGCAGCAGGAAGATGTGAAAAAGGAAAATGAAATAGCCTCTAATGTTTTTTCTGTTGGTATGGGATACGGATATATGACTACTAACATTTATAACAATAATTATTTGCATGGAGTCATGCCCCAGCATAATGGAGTGGAGTGGCGCCTTCAGTATGAGCATATCTTTAAAGGAGGAATAGGTTTGGGAATTCTTTATTCAGGCTATCGCTCTTCAGGGCACATGTATGGCATGAAAGACACCTTTACTGATACCTATTTAGCACCGGTTGTTAGTGGAAGAGGGATATTCAATAATGTATGGATTTTGCAAGGTGAAATTGGAATTGGGTATTACAGGCATGACGAGAGAGCCGACAATGGCTATCATTTGTGGGGTGAAGGAGTAGGCTTTAATCTGGATATAGGAATTGAATATAAGGTGAGCAAGCATGTGGGCTTTGGCATAAATGCAGGTTATTTGCCTGGTTATATGAATGAAATGAAAGATAATCATAACAGAACATATGATCCTGATTTATTTGAACTGTTTGATATTACACGATTAAATGTTCTTGCCGGATTGAGGTTTTATTTCTAAGTTATCTGAAAAGAAAAAAATCCCGCCTGTAAATAAAACAAGCGGGATTTTTAGTGTATGTTAAGAACGTAATTACTTCACCGGAATCTTTTCAATTCTTTTTTGATGGCGTCCACCTTCAAAATCAGTAGAGAAGAATTCAGTCATAATCTGGTCGGCAGTAGCAGTGTCGATAAAACGACCCGGCATAACCAGAATATTAGCGTTGTTGTGCTGGCGGGCAAGATGCGAAATCTCCGGCGTCCAGCAAAGAGCTGCACGGATACCCTGATGCTTGTTAAGCGTCATGTTGATCCCGTTTCCACTACCGCAGATAGCTATACCCGGATAACATTCACCGTTTTCTACGGCTGATGCCAGCGGATGTGCAAAATCTGCATAATCACAACTGTCTGTTGTGTACGTTCCAAAGTCTTTGTACGCCCAACCCTTGGCTTCAAGCCAGTTCTTAACGAACTGCTTTAATTCGAAACCTGCATGATCGGAGCAAATACCAATAGTTTTCATTTTTATCTGTTTACTGTTTATGTTACATTATAACATTGCCTTAACCTGGTTGTACACATTCTGTGCAGTGAAACCAAGTTTTTCATCAAGGACTTTGTAAGGAGCAGAGAATCCGAATGATTCAAGACCAAATACCTTACCGTTGGCACCAGCCAGACCTTCAAGATTAACAGGCAGACCAGCTGTAAGTCCGAACACTTTAGCACCAGCAGGGATAACAGATTCCTGATATTCCTTGCTCTGGCTGCGGAATAATCCTTCAGATGGAACAGATACGATACGTAACTTAACTCCATCCTTGCGCAATAATTCAGCACCAGCTACCAAAGTTGAAACTTCAGAACCTGAAGCGATAAGAATTACATCAGGATTTTCATCGGCTCCTGCAACAATGTAAGCACCTTTGGCTGTGTCAGCATAGTTTGTACCTTCAGGAAGGTTTGCAATGTTCTGACGAGAGAAGATCAATCCTGTTGGAGTTGCTGTATTTTCCATAGCTAGTTTCCATGCTGCTGTTGTCTCTTCTGCATCAGCAGGACGAAGAACAAGCATTGAATTGTGACCTTTGTGGTTTTTCAGCTTTTCCATCAAACGGATTTGTGCTTCCTGTTCTACTGGTTCGTGAGTAGGTCCATCTTCACCCACACGGAATGCGTCATGAGTCCAGATAAACTTCACAGGAACTTCCATAAGTGCTGCCATACGAACAGCCGGTTTCATGTAGTCAGAGAATACGAAGAATGTACCGCAAGCAGGAATTACACCACCGTGCAGACCCATACCGATGCATACACAAGCCATAGTAAGCTCAGCTACACCTGCCTGTAAGAAAGCACCGCTGAAATCACCTTTAGTGAAAGCATGAGTTTTCTTCAGGAATCCGTCAGTCTTGTCAGAGTTTGACAAGTCGGCAGAAGCACAGATCATGTTTTCAACCTGAGTAGCCAATGCACCAAGTACTGTAGCTGAAGCTCCACGAGTAGCAGCTCCTGCTTTTTGTTGAATACCGGCCCAGTCTACCTTAGGAGCTTTTCCTGAGAAGAATTCTTCCAGCTTAGCAGCTAGTTCCGGATTTGCTTTGGCCCATTCAGCTTTAGCTGCATATTTAGCTGCAACGATTTGCTTTAATTCAGCTGCACGCTTAGCATAAAGTTCTGCAACCTCAGGGAATATATTGAAAGGATCGGCAGGATCACCGCCTAAGTTTTTAATTGTTTCGTCGTAAGAAGCACCGCTGGCACTCAATGGCTGACCATGAGTTGAACATTGGCGTTCGAAGCTTCCGTGTTCTGCTGTGACGGCACCTTTACCCATAATGGTTTTACCAATGATGATTGTAGGACGTTCTTTTTCTGCTTTAGCAGCAGTAAGAGCCTTACGGATTTCATCAGGATCATTACCATTAATAGAGATAACATTCCAGTTCCATGCAGCATATTTCTTAGCAGTATCTTCACAGGTTACAGCATTTGTACTTGTAGATAGCTGAATGTCATTTGAGTCATAGAACATAATCAGGTTATCCAATCCAAGGTTACCTGCCAAACGACCTGCACCCTGAGAAATTTCTTCCTGAATACCTCCATCGGAAATGAATGTGTAAATAGTTTGTCCCATTACTTCACCGAAGCGTGCATGAAGGAATTTAGCTGCAATTGCAGCTCCAACAGCGTATGAATGTCCTTGTCCAAGAGGACCGGATGTGTTTTCAACACCACGCATAACGTCTACTTCAGGGTGTCCCGGTGTAGGGCTTCCCCATTGACGGAATTGTGAAAGTTCCTGCAATGTATATTTACCTGTAAGAGCTAAGATAGAATACAACATGGGAGACATGTGTCCCGGGTCAAGAAAAAAGCGATCACGACCTTCCCATTTTGGATTTTCAGGGTCGAATTCAAGAAATTCGGAGAAAAGCACATTGATAAAGTCAGCACCACCCATAGCACCTCCCGGGTGACCTGAGTTTGCCTTTTCTACCATAGAAGCTGCTAAAATACGCACATTGTTTGCTGCGCGATTCATTAGTTTACTATCGTTCATATCGACTGATTCATTAAGTTTGATGGCAAAGATAAGAGTTTATAGCCAATTATCTCTGAGAAAAGAGTGTTTTTTTACTGAAAGGGTTGGAGTTGAAAGTAAGGCAGGAAGAGATTCTCAGATGAAAAATACAATAAGTATTTTTCATGAAAGACACTAAGGTGTTTTCTCTTTTTCCTGCCTTACTTATATAGTTAACAGAACAATTCTTTTTCTGTGAATTGTCCTACTTTTACATATTGTTCATAGATAGCTTCGTAAGCTTTTGCATTTTCTGCATTTGGATAGTATTCATTTGCAAATCCTGATCCCATTGCTTTTTGTGCTTCTTCTACTTTTCCGTAAATACCGGCAGCTGTAGCAGCAAACATAGAAGCGCCCAATGCACAAGCTTGTTCAGTCTTGCACACTTTGATTGGCATATTAAGTACATCTGACAAGGTTTGCATAACGAATGGTGATTTCAATGAAATACCTCCGATACCAATAACTGCATCAATTTGTACGCCTTCGCTACGGAAACGGTCAACAATAGCTTTTGAACCGAATGCAGTTGCTTCTACCAAAGCGCGGAAGATACGTGGAGCTGAACTACCAAGAGTAAGTCCGGTAATTGTTCCTTTCAACATTTGGTTAGCATCTGGAGTACGGCGACCGTTCATCCAGTCAGTAGCAATAATTGTGCTTTCGCTGATAGGAATCAATTCTGCTTCTTTAGTAAGAGCTGGGATGATCTGGCTGCATGCTTCGTCAACCAATTTCGCTTTTGTGGCTTCATCAATCAGTTTGCTGTTTCCAACAATCTGCTTGATAGGGAATTCAAGAACTCTCTTGAACCATGCATAGATATCACCAAATGCTGATTGGCCAGCTTCAAGACCTACATAGCCCGGGATAACTGAACCGTCAACCTGTCCGCAGATACCTTTAATCAGCTTATCACCCATCTCTTCGTAAGAAGAAACCATGATGTCGCAAGTAGAAGTACCGATAATACGTACAAGTGTACGAGGAGTAACACCAGAACCAACTGCACCCATGTGACAGTCGAATGCTCCGCCGGCAACAACAACTTTAGTTGTAAGGCCAAGACGTTTTGCCCATTCTTCTGTAAGGTGGCCAACTACTTTATCAGCAGTTTCTGTCTTTGTGAACAGACGATCACGGTAACCAGCCAAAAGTGGATCAAGAGCTACAAGGAAGTCTTCAGCAGGAAGTCCGCCCCATTTTTCGTGCCACATAGCTTTATGTCCTTCAGCACAACGGCTTCTTACGATGTCTTTTGATTTTGTAACACCGGTAAGAACAGCTGGTAACCACTCACAGTGTTCCACGATAGAGTAAGCGCTCTTGCGAACAGCTTCGTCTTCACGAAGAACATGCAAAGCTTTTGCCCAGAACCATTCTGAAGAATAGATACCTCCTTCATAAGCAGAATAGTCGATCTTCCATTCTTTGCAAAGTTTGTTAATCTCAGCAGCTTCTTTTACTGCTGTATGGTCTTTCCAAAGAACGAACATTGCGTTCGGGTTCTCTGCAAATTCAGGCAGCAAAGATAGGGGAGTACCTGCTTCATCTGTGAATACAGGAGTACTACCGGTTGTATCGAAAGCGATACCAACCACATGTTCAGCTGTACCTGCAGGACATTTTGCCAATGATTCCTTAACAGTAGCTTCCAATACTTCAATATAGTCGAGCGGATGCTGACGATACTGGTTGTTGGCAGGATCGCAATATTTACCTTCTGTCCAGCGTGGATAGTATTTTACGGCTGTAGCCAATTCTTCTCCTGTCATTGCATTTACAATGATGGCACGAGCAGAATCACTACCGTAGTCTAATCCGATTACATATTTGTTTTCCATGGTGGCTTACTAAGATAAAGCTTTGTTTAACAGGTAATAAATTTCGTTTGTACGCAATTCTTTCTTGAAATTGTTGATAGTTGTGTCTTTGTCGATAACAACCATTTCGATACCTGCCATTTCAGCATAGTCTTCAAGATATTCCTGAGTCAATGCGAAAGAGAAGCTTGTGTGGTGTGTTCCACCTGCAAGGATCCATGCGTGAGCACCAACTTCGAAGCTTGGTTGTGGAATCCAAAGTGCAGAAGCAACCGGCAATTTAGGAAGTGGTTTAGATTTGATAACGTCAACCTGATTAACAATCATGCGGAAACGGTTACCCATATCTACTACTGTAGCAGCAACACCAGTTCCTTCGTGAGTAGTGAATACCAAACGAGCAGGATCGTTCTTTCCACCAATACCTAGAGGGTGAACTTCCAATTTAGGTTTAGCGTCAGCAATAAGAGGACAAACTTCCAGCATGTGTGCCTGAAGAATAGCGCTGTTTGCTCCGTCAAAGTTAAGTGTGTAATCTTCAAGGAATGAAGCACCGCCTTCTAATCCCTGACCCATGAACCACATTGTACGGTATAAAGCAGCAGTTTTCCAGTCGCCTTCAGCTCCGAAACCGTAACCTTCAGCCATCAAACGTTGAGAAGCAAGTCCTGGAAGTTGGTCGATTCCGTGTAATGCATCGAAGTTAGTAGTGAATCCTTTAGCACCTTTTGCTTTTAAGAATTTGCGAAGAGCTAATTCTCCACGAGCAGCTTCGATAACTTGTTTGCGGTCTTTTCCACCTTCTTTAGCATTGTCAGCTAATGTATATTCGCTTTCGTATACTTTTACTAATTCAGCAATTTCAGCATCTGTTACTGTATCCTGAACTGCTACAAGGTCACCGATAGGATAGTAGTCAACATGGTATCCAAGGCGCATTTCTGCTTCTACTTTATCACCGTCTGTTACAGCAACATTGTTCATGTTGTCACCGAAACGAACGATAAGCATATCTTGTGCATCAGCCCATGCAGCAGCTACACGCATCCAAACTGCGATTTTAGCGTGAGCTTTAGGATCTTGCCAGTGACCAACAACAACCTTGCGGTTTTTGCGAAGTCGAGTAACCATGTGACCAAATTCGCGGTCTCCGTGAGCTGATTGGTTCAGGTTCATGAAGTCCATATCCATTTCATTCCAAGGAATTTCTTTGTTGAACTGTGTGTGGAAGTGAAGAAGTGGTTTCTTCAATTCCTGCAATCCGTGAATCCACATTTTAGCAGGAGAGAAAGTGTGCATCCAGGTAATGATACCGATACATTTGCTTTCATTGTTAGCAGCTCTGAAAGTAGCTGTAACTTCAGCTGCTGAGTTAACTGTTCCTTTATATACAACTTTGACAGGAAGGTTTCCTGATTGATTAAGTCCTTTTACTATCTCGTTAGAGTGTGCATCAACTGCGATAACTGCATCGCCTCCGTAAAGGAGCTGAGCTCCTGTTACAAACCATACTTCTAAATCTTGAAATGCCATAATTTTGTAATTTTTTGATATTATATTTAATGTAAAACTCTGATTGTTATTACTCGGAGTGTCTTTTTATTTTTGTCCGTAATAAGCTCCCGGTCCGTGTTTGCGGTTGAAATGCTTTTCTACCAATAATGGATTCATTGTCAATGCCGGATTAACAGAATAAGCTATTGAAGCCATTTTAGCTACCTGCTCCATTACTACTGCATTATGAACTGCATCATCAGCATTCTTTCCCCATGAGAATGGACCATGATTTTTAACCAAGACACCCGGAGTGTGTACCGGATTGATTCCTTCGAAACGCTTAACAATTACATTACCTGTTTCAAGCTCATAAGCTCCTTCAACTTCCGCTTTTGTCATATCGGCAGTGCAAGGTATTGCATCGTGGAAATAGTCGGCATGAGTGGTTCCTATGTTTGGAAGATCAATGCCTGCCTGTGCCCATGCAGTTGCATAAGTAGAGTGTGTATGAACAACACCACCTATTTCAGGGAATGCTTTATAAAGTACCAGATGAGTAGGAGTGTCTGATGATGGTTTCAGTTTTCCTTCAACCACTTTTCCGTCAAGACTGACAACTACCATATCTTCAGCTTTCATATCATCATAAGATACTCCGCTGGGCTTGATCACAACAAGACCGCTTTCACGATCAATTGCTGATACGTTTCCCCATGTGAAGATAACCAGTCCGTGTTTTACCAAATCAAGATTGGCACGGAAAACTTTTTCTTTTAATGTTTCTAACATACGTTTCTATTATAACTTAAATTTCGGATCCTTTTTGTAGATCTTATTATTGAATTTATATAAATAAGCTCCTCGTTTTGATCCTGATTTATCTATTTTATCTGTTTTCTCTATATAGTCCATTTCTGCTACACGTTTACGGAAATTCCGCTTGTCAATAGGTTCTCCGTAAATTGCCTCGTATAGGCTTTGCAGCTGAGTAAGTGTAAATAGCTTAGGCAAAAGATTGAATCCGATGGGTTCTGTACTAGCCTTTTGTTTCATCAGTTCCCGTGCTTTGTCCACCATTAACTGATGGTCGAATACAAGCGGAGGCATTTCGTTTGTTTTAACCCAATAGGCATTATGCTTTTGTACTAATTCGCGGTCATATTCATTGATGTTGATCATTGCATAGTATGCAGCAGAGACAACTCGTTCTCCTGGATCACGGTTTAAATCTCCGAATATGCCCACTTGTTCCATGTACACTTCTTCCAATCCTGTTAGCTGGTTTAAAACTCTTTTGGCTGCATCATCCACACTTTCATTTTCTCTAACGAATCCACCCATTAGTGACCATCCCCCCATTGCCGGTTCAAAATTTCTTTTTAGCAGTAGGAGGCTTAATTCTCCCTGGTTAAATCCGAAGATGATGCAATCGACAGCTACATAGAATTGTTTCTCGTGACTATAATAGTTCATGTTTACAGAATAGTTCTTTCTTTTTTATTTTATTTTGAAACTGAAAATTTGAAAATGCAGTGGCTCTTATAAGTTTGTCCTGGAGAAAGAACTACTGAAGGCCAATTTTTCTTGTTGGGACTATCTGGGTAGTGTTGTGTTTCAAGACAGATTGCCGCACGCTTATTGTACACAATACCACGTTTACCTTTTACTTTTCCATCAAGGAAGTTACCTGTATAAACTTGTATTCCCGGTTCGTTAGTATATACTTCCAATGTAATACCGCTAATTGGTGAAGTAAGCTTAGCAGCTACTTTCTTTTCATCACCTGCAGTGTTAAGTACCCAGTTGTGATCGTACCCATTGCCGTTTTTCAACTGAACGTAGTCGTATTTATCTATGTCCTTACCTACAGCCTTAGGAGTCGTGAAGTCCATTGGAGTACCTTTTACAGGAAGAATTTCACCTGTAGTCATGAAAGTGCTGTCTACCGGAGTAAACTTATCAGCATTTACATAAAGTACATTGTCTGTAATTAAATTCTTTGGATCACCCGATAAGTTGAAATATGAGTGGTTTGTCATATTTATAACTGTTTTCTTATCAGTAGTAGCTTCGTAGCTGATATCAATAGAATTGTCTGAAGTAAGTTTATAGGTAACTTTTGCTACAACTTTACCAGGGAAGTTTGAGTCTTCGTCAGGTGAGATACGTGTCAGTTCAAGGCATGTATCATTTACTTGCTTGCCATCATACACCTGATACTGCCATCCTTGAGGACCTCCGTGAAGACAGTGCCCATAATTATTTGTAGGTAACTGGATTGTATCTTTGTCTAATACAAATTTACCTTTATTAATACGGTTTGCATATCGTCCTATAGCAGCACCAAAATCACTTGGTATGTTAATATAGTTAGCAACGCTATCAAATCCTAGTACAACATCCTGCATTTTCCCGTTCTTGTCCGGCACCAATATTGAAACGATTCTTCCTCCGAAGTTCGTGATACATACTTCCATTCCTGATTTGTTTTTCAATACATACAAATCTGTCTTTTTACCTTTGACTTCAGTCTGGAAGTTTTCTTTCTTTAGCCCGGAAAGCGTGGCTGCTTGCTGAGGCTTATTGGCACAGGAAGCTAGTATACCTGCGGCAATGCTGAGTGTTAACCAAAATTTTTTCATTTCTTCATGCTTTTAAGGTGATATTTATTGAGTGTAAAAGTAACACTTAATTTTATATGATGATATAGTTTTTAGTATGTTATATAGCATGAAATGAAAATAAAGTGATTTGATCTGTATATTGATAGGTAAAATAAAAAAGGTGTATCATTCATTAAAGAATGATACACCTAATATAAATATCAAATAATGATTGTTTTTAAGCTAGTTTGCGTGAACCATCGCTTATTATTACATCATATACTTTTGGACTTCTGCCAAATTTAGCTTTGAATGATTCTTTTGCGTCAGCAATGAATGCGTCGTAAAGTTCTTCTTTAACAAGGTTGATAGTACATCCACCAAAGCCTCCGCCCATAACGCGTGAACCTGTTACACCATTTTTCTTAGCACAGTCGTTTAAGAAATCAAGTTCTTCACAGCTTACTTCATATAGCTTGCTCATACCATGGTGTGTGCCATACATCTTTTCACCAACAGTTTCGTAGTCACCTTTTTCCAAAGCATCGCAAACATCTAATACTCGTTGAATTTCTTCAATAACGTATTCGGCACGCATATAATCTTCTTCTGTAACGTCAGCTTTAACTGCCTGAAGCATTTCCATTGTGCAATCACGAAGGAATTCTACGTCCGGGTGGTTTTTCTTAATTGCTGCTACCACAGTTTCACAAGAATGACGGCGTTTGTTGTATGCAGATGAAGCAAGTTCGTGTTTTACAACAGAGTCAAGCAATACTACTTTGTAACCTTGTGGGTTGAATGGGTAATATTTGTATTCTAAAGAACGACAGTCAAGACGAATCAAACTACCTGCTTTACCGAATACAGAAGCAAATTGGTCCATAATACCACAATTAACACCACAGTAGTTATGTTCAGTAGCCTGACCGATTTTAGCAAGTTCGAATTTGTCGATACCGCAATTGAACATTTCATTCAGAGCAAAAGCATAAGTACTTTCTAGTGCTGCTGATGAAGACATACCTGCACCTAGAGGAACATCGCCTGCAAAAGCTGTATCGAAACCTTGTACTTTGCCACCTCTCTTTATAATTTCGCGGCATACTCCAAAGATATATCTAGCCCAGCTTGCATGTGGTGCATCTTCTTCATTTAATCCGAATTCTACATAATCTTTCAGGTCAATAGAATAAGCTCTTACTTTATCTGTTCCATTGATCTTTATCTCAGCCATCATTCCTTTGTCGATAGCACCCGGAAAAACGAATCCACCGTTATAATCAGTGTGTTCTCCAATAAGGTTAATACGTCCAGGTGATGCATATACAGAGCCTACAGCTCCATTAAAGTGCTTTGCAAAGCGACTTCTTACATATTCTATATCCATAATTCGTGTTTTATATTTGATTTAAAAAATTAGTCAACAGGAATATCTTTATTCACATTTTTGCTACCAATAATTGCGTAGTAGAAGATGTAACCAACACCAGCAAATACAATCCAGAAGCTCATTAGGTAGCTGCTAGTAATGTCTGCTAATGCTCCCTGGATCAAAGGAAGGATACCTCCACCACAAACCATTACCATGAATAAACCAGAACCCATAGCTGTGTATTTACCAATACCCTCTACTGCAAGGTTGAAAATACCACCCCACATAATTGATGTACAGAATCCGCAAAGGATAAAGAACATAACACCAACTGGTACAGTTGTCATACCAAAGCTGATATTTGATTTGAATACAGGCATGGAAACCATGGTTTCAGTAGGTGTAAACATTCCAATTAATAAGAATACCAAAGCAATTGAACTTACAAAAGTAAGCTGTGTTTTACTAGAGAATTTAGCTCCGACAGCTCCACCAATGAAACGGCCAATCATCATTAAGAACCAATATGTACCACAGATTGAACCAGCCATAGCTGCATCAATACCAATACCCGTAGCTCCTTCAGCATCTTTTGCTGTAGTAAGGAATAAGTTTACGAAGTTAGGGATACCAACTTCAACGCCTACATAAACAAAAATTGCTACAGTTCCTAATAAGAAGTGACGGAATGATAATGCACTGTGAGTATCTTTTTCTTTCTTTTCAGCAACTGTTTCTTTGTGTGGTTCTGGAATATCCATAATGAATAATACAAAGAATGCCAAAGCAAATACTCCCATTGCAATAAATAGTGCTGGAGCTGCATCACTGATTTGTGCTTTTGCTACATCACCAATAAGGTAACCTACAAGGATAGGAACAATAGTTGCAGATATAGAGTTACCGCATCCTCCGAACTGGATTAGCTGGTTACCCTTTTTACCTCCACCACCTAAAGTGTTCAACATAGGGTTTACTACAGTATTCAACATACACATAGAGAAACCGGAAATAAATGCTCCTGTAAGATAGATAGCAAAACTGCTTGCTACACCTGAAAGAAATTGTATGCCAACACCGACAAAACCAACAGCAATTGCTGCCAGTGCTGTTTTTTTATAACCTATTTTCTTTAGCATTAATCCAGCTGGAATACCCATGAAGGCGTATGCGATAAAGTTTGCTGCATTACCTAATTGAGTCATCCAGTTTGCTGCATTAAACTGATGTTTTACAATAATTCCCAGAGGATTAGTGAGCCCGGTTACAAAGGATACCATTGCAAAAAGGGCAAACATCATTGCTATAGGCAATGCGTAATTTTTTTGTTGCGTAGTCATGTTGTTAAAATTGTTAGTTATGTGATTAAATTAGATTTTTTCGGTTATTTTTCAACTCCAAACTTGTAAACGGTGATTTGGCTATACTCTTCTCCCGGGTGCAGAGTGGCAGATGGGAAATAAGGATTGTTTGGGGTATCTGGGAAATGTTGCGCTTCAAAACATATAGCACTTCTTGCCGGGAATGTAGCTCCGTGTGCTCCACTGAAGCCATTCAGCCAGTTACCTGTGTATAACTGTACACCAGGTTCTGTTGTATACATTTCCATGTAACGTCCGCTGTTTGGCTCAATACATTTAACTGCAAAACTTAATTCGCCAGCTTCTTTCTTATTTAATACGAAGCAATGGTCGTAGCCTGCTCCGTTTTCAATCTGTTGATGTTTGTCATTAATACGATCACCTACCAAATGTGGAGCTCTGAAATCAAGAGGAGTACCTTCCACTTTAGCTATTTCACCAAAAGGAATACATACATTGTCAATTGGTGTATAGTGATCAGCATTTATAGTTAGAATGTTATTAAGAACGGTAGGAGTAGGATTAGTAATTCCGGCAAGATTGAAGAAACCGTGATTTGTGAGGTTTACAATAGTGGTTTTATCTGTTTTTGCTTTGTAATCTATCTTGAATTCATTTTCGTCAGTCAGTGAGTAGGTCATGATTACGTCCAGATTGCCAGGAAAACCTTCTTCACCATCTTTAGCTGTATATTTGAATTCGACAGTCTGTTCGTCTTTCTGTTCTGCATCCCATACTACAGCATGAAATCCTGTGGGTCCTCCGTGAAGAGAGTTTGGTCCATTATTTATGGTCAGTGAATACTCTTTGCCGCAAAGTGTGAATTTACCTTTAGCAATTCGGTTACCATACCGGCCGATTGTTGTGCTGAGAAATGGTTCCGGGCTATTTACCACATTGTCTATACTATCATGTCCTAAGATAACATTTGAATAGTTACCGTTTTTGTCAGGCATCATTATAGCTAATGTTGCAGCTCCATAATTGGTTACTGCTATTTCCATACCATTTTTGTTCTTAAGAATAAATAAGTCGGTTGGTTTACCGTTTATTGTTTTTTGGAAGTCCTCACGCTTAAGTCCCGCTAGGTTATTGTGAGTCATAGAAGTGTTTATCATATTTTATTTTATTTTTATATTGTCATTGCAAATAAAGTCAAATTCTTCCGTATACCCAAATATATTTCTGTAAAACTGATAGTGAAATTAAGAAAGTTTAGTCCTTTGTCTAACCATATAACAAAAGGTACCCCATGAAGAAACAAATAAATACCCCTTCCTATCAAAAAGCATATGCCAAGAAAACAAATACATAATATTAAGTAATTATTTATATTGTAATTTTACAACATTGATTAAAATGACTTAAATAATTTTTTGAACGATGAGAAACACGTTTATTTATTTGTTTGCCGGTTTGCTGTTTATGTCTTGCATCAAACCTGGATACGAAAAAACTAATGATGGGGTTATTGTAAGTTTGCAACAGACAAAGAATACTGATTTGAAAAAGGTTCGGTTGCAGGTTATAAATGATAAGATAATCCATGTATCAGCAACTCCGGAAGATAAATTTTCTGATGAAAAAAGTCTTATTATAGTTCCTCAAAACACTCTTAAGATACCTTTTCAGGTAGAGAATAAAAATGGAGCAGTTGTACTTTCTACAAAATCAGTAAAAGCTTATGTTAATCTGATTACCGGGGAAGTGAATTTCTCTGACCTTAAAGGTAATTCTATTTTAAGAGAAAATAAAGGTGGAGGGAAATCTTTCGCACCAATTGAAGTTGAAGGTATTAAAGGATATACGATTCGTCAATTATTTGAGTCGCCTGATGATGAAGCTTTTTATGGCTTAGGACAACATCAATCAGATGAATTTAATTATAAAGGTAAGAATGAATCTCTTTTTCAGTATAATACTAAGGTTTCAGTGCCTTTTGTCTTGTCAAATAAAAATTATGGAATTTTGTGGGATAATTATTCCTTAAGCAAATTTGGTGATGTAAGAGATTATGCTCAACTGAATCAGTTTAAGCTATATGATGCTAGTGGTAAAGAGGGTGGGTTAACTGCCGCATATGTTCCTGACTCAAAGACTGGATTAGCACCAATAATACGTACAGAATCTGCAATTGATTACGAGGATATAAAGACAATAAAAGACTTGCCTGCTAATTTCCCGTTTGACGGCTCTAAAGTGACTTATACAGGAGAAATTGAAGCTAATCAAAGGGGAGTTTACAGATTCTGGCTGTATTATGCAGGCTATACAGAAGTCTATGTAAACAATGTGAAAGTTGTTCCAGAACGTTGGCGTACCGCGTGGAATCCAAATAATTTTAAGTTTACCGTGAATCTGGAAAAGGGAAAACGTGTCCCTATACGTATTGAATGGAAACCAGATGGTAGTGTTTCTTATCTTGCATTGAAGGCTTTAAGTCCTGTGCCAGATAGTCAGCAAAATAAATTGTCTCTTTACAGTGAAATGGGGAATCAAATTGATTACTATTTCATTAAGGGGAAGAATATGGATGATGTAATTAGTGGCTACCGTACTTTAACAGGCAAGTCTCAGATTATGCCCAAATGGGCAATGGGATATTGGCAAAGTAGAGAACGATATAAAACTCAGGATGAGTTACTGGGGGCTTTGAAAGAATTTCGTAAACGCCAGATTCCTATTGACAATATTGTGCTCGACTGGAGTTATTGGCCTAAAGATGCATGGGGCAGTCATGATTTTGATCCGGAACGTTTTCCTGATGCAAAGGCGATGGTTGATTCTGTTCATAAAATGAATGCAAAAATAATGATTTCTGTTTGGCCGAAATTCTATATAACAACAGAACATTACAAAGAATTCGACAGAAATGGATGGATGTATCAGCAGGCTGTAAAGGATAGTATCCGTGACTGGATAGCTCCCGGATATATAGGCTCGTTTTATGATCCATATTCTGTCGGAGCACGTAAACTGTTCTGGAAACAGATGCAGGACAAACTTTATAGCAAAGGTATTGATGCATGGTGGATGGATGCTTCGGAACCTAACGTTCGTGATTGTACTGATATGGAATACAGAAAAAAACTTTGCGGTCCAACAGCGTTAGGCCCTTCTACTAAATATTTTAATACCTATGCTTTGATGAATGCTCAGGCTATCTATGAAGGGCAAAGAGGAGTTGATCCGGATAAAAGAGTATTTCTACTGACCCGTTCTGGTTTTGCCGGATTGCAGCGTTATTCAACAGCTACATGGAGTGGGGATATAGCTACCCGTTGGGAGGATATGAAAGCGCAAATTTCTGCCGGACTTAATTTCTCAATGGCTGGCATTCCTTATTGGACAATGGATATCGGAGGTTTCTGTGTAGAGAAAAGATATGAAAACGGGCAACATCAGTTTGATAAGACCGGTGTAGAAAATTCAGATCTTAAAGAATGGAGAGAGCTTAATACACGCTGGTATCAGTTTGGTGCATTTGCTCCTTTATTCCGTGCACATGGTCAGTTCCCTTTCCGTGAAGTATATAACATCGCTCCCGATAATCATCCGGCTTATAAGTCGATAGTGTATTACACAAAGCTTCGTTATAATATGATGCCTTATATTTATTCTTTGGCAGGAATGACTTATTTCAAAGATTATACCATAATGCGTGCTTTGGTAATGGACTTTGAAAAGGATGTAAAAGTAAACAATGTCAGCGATCAGTATATGTTTGGCCCGGCTTTGATGGTATGCCCTGTATCTAAATATGAGGCTCGTTCACGTGAAGTCTATTTTCCTGAATCTACTGGGTGGTACGATTTTTATTCCGGTAAATATATAAGAGGCGGACAAATGTTGAATGTAGAAGCTCCATTTGAAAAAATACCTTTATATGTTCGTGAAGGTTCCATAATACCATATGGCCCGGATATTCAGTATACAAGCGAAAAGCCAGCCGAAAATATCACTCTATTTGTTTATGGAGGGCAGAATGGTTCATTTACTTTTTATGAAGATGAAGGAGAGAATTATAACTATGAAAAGGGAAAGTATGCAATGATTCCGTTTAGTTATGATGAGGCTTCAAAGAGTTTGATCATAGGTGACCGTAAGGGAGAATTTAGTGGAATGCTAAAAGGGCGTTCTTTCAATGTTATTTATGTTGATAAAAATCACCCACAACCATTCAATCTTAAGCTAAAAGGCAAGTTAGTAAAATATAATGGTACAAAGTTGGTTGTAAAGTTGTAGACAAAGCAATTTAAGTTAAATATTTATCTTCTGTTTTAAGGATTATATTCTTCTGTATGATTAATTTTGTACAGAAGAATATGCCTTTATAACTATAAATGTATTATGAAAAAACACAATTTAATAATCTTCACTATACTATTGTATTTTTTGTGCTCGGGAACAGAATACTCTATGGCAGGTCGCACTGTATCTGATTTCAATAGAAACTGGACTTTTCATTTAGGTGATGTTCTTGAGGCTTTTTCTCCGGGATATAAGGATAATTTCTGGCGTTCGCTGAATTTGCCCCATGATTGGGCCATTGAAGGTGAATTTAGTAAAGATAATCCTTCGGGCTGCGGAGGTGGAGCTTTGCCTGGTGGAGTAGGGTGGTATCGTAAGATTTTTATGCTTGATAACTCAACAAAAAGCAAGAAGATATTTATTGATTTTGATGGAGTATACATGAATTCGGAGGTTTGGATCAATGGTACTTCTTTGGGTAAGCGTCCTTACGGGTACATTTCTTTTCGTTATAATTTAACGCCTTATGTAAAGTTTGGACAGAAGAATGTTATAGCTGTAAGGGTGGATAATAGTGAACAACCAAACTCACGATGGTATTCCGGATGTGGTATCTATAGAAATGTATGGCTAACTGTGGTAGAGCCAGTTCATATTGATCAATGGGGTACTTACGTAACAACTCCGATTGTTTCAAATAAGCAAGCAGCCGTAAACGTTGTCACACAAATAAAGAATGATTCAAAATCTCAGACTAGCATTGAACTTCGTTCACAAATCTTTGATAATAAAGGAATTCTTATAAAAGAAGTTTCTTCAACAACAGATGTTTCAGGCGAGAAGAGTAGAGAAGTAAAACAAAGTATTGAATTTGCCAATCCTAAATTGTGGAGTATTGAAACTCCTTATTTATATAAGCTTGTTTCACAGATTTGCGTTGATAAGAAAGTTGTAGATCAATATGAAACACCATTTGGAATTCGTAATTTCTCTTTTGATGCGAATAAAGGGTTTATTCTGAATGGGATTCAGACAAAGATAAAAGGAGTATGCATGCACCATGATCTTGGTTGTCTTGGCGCTGCAGTTAATAAACGTGCCATTCAGCGGCAACTTGAAATCCTTAAAGAAATGGGATGTAATGGAATACGCTGTTCTCATAATCCGCCTGCTCCTGAATTACTGGACTTATGTGATAAAATGGGATTTATTGTAATGGATGAATCCTTTGATATGTGGCGTAAGAAAAAAACGGCTCATGACTATTCACGTTGTTTTAATGAATGGCATGAGCAAGATTTAACAGATCATATTCTTCGCGATAGGAACCATCCTTCTGTTTTTATGTGGAGTATTGGCAATGAAGTACTTGAGCAATGGACAGATGCTTCGGCTGACACATTAGATTTACAGGCGGCTAACTTACTACTGAATTTTAAAAGAGATTCTAAAATGCTTTTGCAAAAAGGCGATTCGTTGAGTGTAAATTCACTACTAACAATGAAACTTGCGAATATGGTCAAGGCGCTTGATCCTACTCGTCCTGTTACTGCCGCAAATAATGAACCCGATCCTAATAATCATTTGTTCCGGTCAAAAGCTTTAGATATTATTGGATTTAATTATCATGAA
>Ga0183100_1000784_pt1 | contig 20345 bp, 21 predicted proteins | sample Biomet2_FD_127789 | JGI IMG/M metagenome (GOLD analysis project Ga0183100, IMG submission 127789) | Microbial communities from bioreactor (seeded with anoxic lake sediment) at LBNL, California, USA - Biofuel metagenome 2 | ecosystem: Engineered > Bioreactor > Anaerobic > Unclassified ...
CATGAATGTAGAATTAATAACACAGGTAGCAATGGATGAAGGATTGAGATTCGCTATAAGAGAAGGCGGAAGAACAGTTGGTTCAGGAGTTGTTACTACTATAATAGAGTAATCCAATTATAGGACTGGGTTAATACCTGGTCCTTTTGAAACTTGAACAATTTATTGACACATAAATTCTTATATGATACATTAATAAATGAATGTTTTAATAAGATGTGCACCACGTCTTATTTTAAGTAGGAGGTGTAACCCATGAGAGTAAAGATTACATTAGCGTGTACTGAATGCAAACAAAGAAACTATGATACTATGAAAAACAAGAAGAATGATCCTGATAGATTAGAAATGCAAAAGTATTGTAAATTCTGCCAGAAGCATACTCTACACAAGGAAACAAAGTAATTTATTAAGGATGTGAAATTATGGCAGGTAATGAGAAGGTATTAAATACTAATGATACAAAAAGAAGAGGTATAGCTGGTATCTTCAGAGAATTAAAAGCAGAATTAAAAAGAATAACCTGGCCTACATGGAAGGATGTTAAAAAGTCATCCTTAATTACAGTTGTGTTTTGCTTAATATTATTAGTAATTATAAGCATATTCGATTATGGTTTTAGTAACCTCTATAGATTATTATTTGTAAAATAAAAAAAAGGAGGTTAAGATGAGGCTTAGCTTCATCTGTGATTTTTATGGCAGAAAGAGCTAGATGGTATGTGGTACATACTTATTCTGGTTATGAAAATAAAGTAAAGGCAACATTGGAAAAGACAATAGATAATCGAAATATCCACGACTTATTTCAGGATGTTCAGATTCCTTTAGAAGAATTCGTGGAGAATAAAGATGGAAAAAGAAAAGTTACTTTAAGAAAGAAGTTTCCAGGATATGTACTTATAAAGATGATTATGTCAGATGAAACCTGGTATATTGTTAGAAATACCAGAGGTGTAACTGGTTTTGTCGGACCTAATTCCAAGGCAGTACCACTAAGTGATGATGAAGTTAGAAATATGGGCATAGCTGAAAAGCTTGTTGATGCTGATTATTCAATAGGCGAAAAGGTTCAGGTTATATCCGGTCCATTGGAGAACTTCGAAGCTGAAATTCAAGATATAAATCTTGAAAAACAAAAGGTCAAAGCTTCAGTTAGCATGTTTGGCAGAGATACTCTTGCTGAACTTGACTTTCATCAAATAAAAAAGCTTGATTAACTTATAAGACATTAGTCGTATAAGTGGGAGGGGCAAAAGCCCCGCAATTTACCACAAATAGGAGGTGTAAATATGGCTAAAAAAGTAGTAGGAATGATCAAATTACAGCTTCCTGCAGGAAAAGCTACACCAGCACCACCAGTTGGACCTGCACTAGGACAACACGGTGTAAACATTATGGGGTTCTGTAAAGAATTCAATGCAAAGACTGCACAGCAAGCTGGACTAATAATTCCTGTAGTAATATCAGTTTACCAGGATAGATCCTTTAGTTTCATACTAAAGACTCCGCCGGCAGCAGTTCTTCTTAAGAAGGCAGTAGGAATTGAAAGCGGATCAGGAGTACCTAATAAAACAAAAGTTGCTAAGGTTTCAAAGGCTAAACTCAGAGAAATAGCTGAGCTTAAAATGCCAGACTTAAATGCAGGTTCAGTTGAAGCTGCTATGAGCATGGTAGCCGGTACTGCAAGAAGTATGGGAATCGTAGTAGAGGAATAGTTAAATCTGTGGGAGGTATAAACCGTAATTACCACAAAGGAGGATTAATATGGCAAAGATAGGTAAGAAGTATCTGGAAAGTTCCAAGCTTGTAGATAAGAGTGTTCTTTACACATCTGCAGAAGCTGTAGATTTAGTAGTAAAGACTTCCAAGGCTAAGTTTGATGAAACAGTTGAACTTGCTGTAAGACTTGGAGTAGATCCAAGACATGCAGACCAACAAGTTAGAGGAGCCGTTGTATTACCACACGGAACTGGTAAAACAGTTAGAGTTTTGGTATTTGCAAAAGGTGACAAGGTTAAAGAAGCTGAAGAAGCTGGTGCAGATTATGTTGGAGCTGAAGAGTACATGGATAAGATCCAAAAGCAAAACTGGCTGGACTTTGACGCTGTTATAGCTACTCCTGATATGATGGGCTTAGTTGGTAGATTAGGAAGGGTTTTAGGACCTAGAGGATTAATGCCAAACCCTAAATCAGGTACAGTTACATTTGATGTAGCCAGAGCATTATCAGATATTAAAGCTGGTAAAGTTGAATATAGAGTTGATAAAACATCTATAATCCACGTTCCAATAGGAAAGAGTTCTTTTGGAGCTCAGAAACTTATGGAAAACTTTAAAGTTTTAATGGAAGCTGTTATAAAAGCTAAACCAGCAGCAGCTAAGGGTCAGTACTTAAAGTCAGTATCAATTTCAAGCACAATGGGGCCTGGAGTTAAGATAAATCCAACTAAAGTACTTGACTAATATAAAAAAATAATTATAATTAATTTGTAATCAGCATTTAAGAATTCTAAAATTAAATATGTAAAGACTCCAAAGAAAGCAGGTGCTTATGCGTAACGGGAAACCAACCTGCCCAGGGTTTCAATAAATTGATTATTGGTCTCTCTTCTTTGGAGGGACTTTTTTAATTTTTAGAGTTCCACTGTAAGGAGGTGGACGAAAGTGCCAGTAAATAATAGACAGGCAAAAGAAGTCAAGGTAGCAGAAATTAAAGAAAAATTAGAAAAAGCAAAAGGTGCAGTATTTGCTAATTATCAGGGACTTACAGTAGAAGAAGACACATTACTCAGAAAGAATCTGAGAGAAGCAGGTATTGAATATAAGGTATATAAAAATACTTTAACTACTCTTGCAGCTAAAGAATTAGGACTGGAAGGCATAAAAGCTTTCTTAGAAGGACCTACATCTGTTGCATTAGGATATCAGGATCCAACAGCTCCAGCCAGAATTTTAAATGATTTTGCAAAAGATCATAAGAAGTTTGCGCTTAAAGCAGCTATAGTTGAAGGTCAGGTATATGATACTGATAAGACAATAGTTCTTGCATCAATACCACCAAAGGAAGTACTTATTGCAAAACTGCTTGGAAGCTTAAAGTCTCCATTATCAAAGTTTGTATACTTAGTTAATGCTATAAGCGAAAAACAAGAACAACAATAATCTATTAGAATAATAAAGTAAATTTGGAGGTGTCATTTAAATGACAAGAGAAGAAATTATTCAAGCTATAAAAGAAATGAGCGTTTTAGAATTAAACGAATTAGTAAAAGCATGTGAAGAAGAATTTGGTGTAAGCGCAGCAGCACCAGTTGCAGCAGGCGGAGCAGCACCAGTTGCAGCTGCTGAAGAGAAAACAGAATTTGATGTTATTCTTAAAGAAGCAGGTCCTGAAAAGATAAAAGTTATAAAAGCTGTTAGAGAAATAACAGGTCTTGGATTAAAAGAAGCTAAGGAATTAGTTGACGGTGCTCCAAAGCCAGTTAAAGAAGGCGTAGCTAAAGAAGAAGCTGAAGCAATAAAAGCTAAGCTTGATGAAGTAAAGGCTGTTGCTGAAATAAAATAACATGAAAAAGGCACCATGTGTGCCTTTTTTATTTCTAGTATTGACATGGAATTAGCCATGTGTTAATATAAGAAAATGCACCAATATAAACAAAATAATTTAAAATAAATGCATTTTGAATTAAAATTGTAAAGATTGGCAATAATTCCATTTGAAAATTCATAAGCATAGGTCCTTAGGGATACTATGCCTATGATTATTTTAGTTTATGCAAGGGGTGAGAGTCAATGGTACATCCTGTGAAGGTTGGAAGAAGAACAAGAATGAGCTTCTCAAAGCTTAAAGAAGTAGGGGAAATGCCTAATTTAATAGAAGTGCAGCTGGACTCCTATAAGTGGTTCCTTGACGAAGGATTAGAGGAAGTATTTGATGATATTAATCCTATTACAGACTATAAGGGAGGATTAATTCTTGAATTTGTAGACTATAAACTTGATATGGATAATATCAAGTATGAAGTTGAAGAATGCAAGGATAGAGATTCAACCTATGCTGCACCATTAAAAGTTACTGTAAGACTTACTAATTCTGAAACAGGAGAATCTTTAGATCAGGAAGTATTTATGGGAGATTTCCCACTTATGACAGATCAAGGTACTTTTGTTATTAATGGAGCTGAAAGAGTTATTGTAAGTCAATTAGTTAGGTCTCCTGGAGTATATTATAGCTTTACTGTGGATAAGACAGGAAAGAAGTTATTTTCTTCTACTGTTATACCAAACAGAGGAGCTTGGCTTGAGTATGAGACAGACTCAAACGAGATAGTTTACGTTAGAATTGATAAACAGAGAAAGCTTCCGATAACTGTTTTATTGAGGGCCTTCGGGTATTCCACAGATGCTGAGATTTTAGAGGGATTTGGAGATAACCCGCGGCTTAAGGCTACGTTAGAAAAAGATAATACTACGAAAAAGGATGAAGCATTACTTGAGATATATAAGAGATTAAGACCAGGTGAACCGCCTACAGTAGAGAGTGCTGTTTCATTAATTGACTCTTTATTTTTTGACCCAAAGAGATACGATTTATCAAGAGTTGGAAGATATAAATTTAACAAAAAATTAGCAATATCTTTAAGAGTTGAAGATAAAGTAGCAGCTCAGGATATTATTAATAATGAAACTGGAGAAATTCTGGTATCCAAGGGAGAAAAGATATCAAGAAAAAAAGCTCTTGAAATAGAAAACAGCGGTATTAATGTTGTTGACATAATGATAGAGGACAGCGTTGTTAGGATTATGGGCAATAATTTTGTCAATATCCATTCCTTTATCCATTTTAATATAGATGATTTAAGAATAAGGGAAAAGGTACATTACCCTACTCTTAAAGAAATATTAGATAATAATAAAGATGAAGCTGCAATTAAAGAAGAAATAAAGAAGAATATTCATAAGCTTATTCCAAAGCACATTGTAAGAGATGATATATTTGCCACAGTAAATTATGAATTGGGCTTAAGTTATGGAATAGGTGACGTGGATGATATAGACCATCTTGGAAACAGAAGATTAAGATCTGTAGGAGAGCTCCTTCAGAATCAGTTTAGAATCGGACTTTCCAGAATGGAAAGAGTTGTTAAAGAAAGAATGACCATACAGGATCAGGATGTAGTTACTCCTCAGGCACTTATTAATATAAGACCGGTTGCTGCATCAATTAAGGAGTTCTTTGGTTCATCACAGCTTTCACAATTTATGGATCAGACCAATCCTCTTTCTGAGCTTACTCATAAGAGAAGGCTTTCAGCTTTAGGACCTGGAGGATTATCAAGAGAAAGAGCAGGATTTGAAGTAAGAGACGTTCACAACTCCCATTATGGAAGAATGTGTCCTATAGAAACTCCTGAAGGACCAAACATAGGATTAATTAACTCCTTAGCATCTTATGCCAGGGTTAATGAATATGGCTTTATTGAAGCTCCTTACAGAGTTGTAGACAGAGAAAAAGGAAGAGTTACAAAAGAAATAATTTATGTAACTGCTGATGTAGAAGATCATTACCTTATAGCTCAGGCTGACGAACCAACAGATGATGAAGGAAATTTCCTGGATGATAAGGTAACTGTTAGGTCTAAAGATGACGTTCTCGTAGTTAATAAACACGATGTTGATTTGGTGGATGTATCCCCAAGAGAACTTGTCTCAGTTGCTACAGCCATGATCACATTCCTTGAGAATGATGATGCCAGCCGTGCTCTTATGGGATCTAATATGCAGCGTCAGGCAGTTCCGCTTTTAATGCCGGCAGCTCCAATTGTTGGAACCGGTATTGAGTATAAAGCAGCTGTAGATTCCGGGGTTCTTCCAAAAGCTAAAAATGCAGGTGTTATTTCCTATGTGAGTGCAAATGAAATAAGGGTTAAGAGAGACAGCGACGGAGGGTATGATACATACCACCTTCTTAAGTTTAAAAGATCTAACCAGGGAACCTGTATAAACCAGAAACCTATAGTTTCAAAAGGAGAGATAGTTGCCAAAGGAGAAGTTTTAGCAGACGGACCTTCAACAGATCTCGGAGAGATAGCTTTAGGTAAAAATATCAGAATGGGATTTATTACATGGGAAGGTTATAACTACGAGGATGCTATGCTGATTTCCGAGGAATTAGTAAGAGACGACGTATTTACTTCCATTCATATAGAAGAATATGAAGCAGAGTCTAGGGATACAAAACTTGGACCTGAAGAAATAACAAGGGATATTCCAAACGTTGGTGACGATGCTCTTAAAGACCTGGATGAAAGAGGCATAATAAGAATTGGAGCTGAAGTCAGATCCGGTGATATCCTGGTTGGAAAGGTAACGCCAAAGGGAGAGACCGAGCTTACTGCAGAGGAAAAACTGCTCAGAGCCATATTTGGAGAAAAAGCAAGAGAAGTAAGAGATACATCTCTTAGAGTTCCTCATGGAGAAGCAGGCATCATAGTTGACGTTAAGGTATTCCAGAGAAAAAATAATGACGAACTTCCGCCAGGAGTAAATGAGCTGGTAAGATGTTATATAGCACAGAAAAGAAAGATCTCAGTAGGAGATAAAATGGCAGGAAGACATGGTAATAAGGGTGTTATTTCAAGAGTATTACCTGTTGAAGATATGCCTTTCTTACCAGATGGCAGATCACTTCAAATATGCTTAAATCCGCTGGGCGTACCTTCTCGTATGAATATAGGGCAGGTACTTGAGGTTCATTTAGGCTGGGCCGCCGCAGAGCTTGGATGGCATGTTGCCACACCAGTATTTGACGGAGCCACTGAAGAAGAAATAAGAGAATGTCTTAAAAATGCAGGGTATGATGAAGACGGTAAGACAGTTCTTTATGATGGAAGAACCGGAGAGCCTTTTGACAGCAGAGTAACCGTTGGATATATGTATATATTAAAGCTTGCTCATCTGGTAGACGATAAAATTCATGCCAGATCAACAGGTCCATACTCCCTGGTAACTCAGCAGCCGCTTGGTGGTAAAGCACAGTTTGGCGGTCAGAGATTTGGTGAGATGGAGGTTTGGGCATTAGAAGCTTATGGTGCTGCTCATACTCTTCAGGAAATCCTGACTGTTAAGTCAGATGATGTGGTAGGCAGAGTTAAAACATATGAAGCAATAGTTAAAGGTGAGAACATACCAGAACCTGGTGTACCAGAATCCTTTAAGGTATTGATTAAAGAACTTCAGGCATTATGTTTGAATGTTAAGGTATTATATGAAGACCAGGAGATAAGCATTAAGGATCTGACTGAGGAGGAAACAGTAGAAGGCGATATTAACTTAGAGGGTACAGAAGAGTTAATGGAGACACCTGCTGGAGATGACTACCTGGAAGGACAAAGTTATGATGTTGATGAAGAATTTGATGATAATCAGATATCTTTAGAGGATTTAGAGTCAGGACTTGAAATAGATGATTACGATGAAGAACATTAATTTGAAGGGAGGACTAACCCTTGTTTGAGCTTAATAATTTTGATGCCATTCAAATAGGCTTAGCTTCACCAGAACAGATTAGGGAATGGTCAAGAGGAGAAGTAAAAAAGCCTGAAACCATAAATTACAGAACATTAAAGCCTGAAAAGGATGGTTTGTTTTGTGAAAGAATATTCGGACCTATAAAAGACTGGGAATGTCACTGTGGAAAATATAAGAGAATCCGTTATAAAGGAATTGTCTGTGACAGATGCGGGGTTGAAGTAACCACATCTAAAGTAAGAAGAGAGAGAATGGGGCATATAGAACTTGCTGCCCCTGTTTCTCATATCTGGTATTTTAAGGGCATACCATCCAGAATGGGTCTTATACTTGATATGTCACCAAGATCCCTGGAAAAAGTACTTTATTTTGCTTCCTACATTGTATTAGACCCTAAAGAAACTCCTCTTTCTAAAAAACAGATTTTATCTGAAAAAGAGTATAGAGATGCGGTTGAAAAGTATGGTACTACGTTTACTGTAGGTATGGGAGCAGAAGCAATAAAAAGGCTTTTATCTGAGATAGACTTAGATAAAATGGGCAATGATTTAAGAAACGATTTAAAAACAAGCACAGGTCAAAAAAGAATCAGAGTCATCAGAAGACTTGAAGTTGTTGAAGCTTTCAGAAATTCTAAGAATAAGCCTGAATGGATGATAATAGATGTAATTCCGGTTATCCCTCCAGACTTAAGACCTATGGTTCAATTAGATGGAGGCAGATTTGCAACATCAGACTTAAATGACTTATACAGAAGAGTTATTAACAGAAATAACAGACTTAAGAAGCTGCTTGATTTAGGAGCTCCGGATATTATAGTAAGAAATGAAAAAAGAATGCTTCAGGAAGCAGTTGATGCTTTAATTGATAATGGCAGAAGAGGAAGACCTGTAACAGGACCTGGAAACAGACCTCTTAAATCCTTATCAGATATGTTAAAGGGTAAGCAGGGAAGATTCAGACAAAACTTACTTGGAAAAAGAGTTGACTACTCAGGCCGATCCGTTATAGTTGTAGGTCCTGAGCTTAAGATGTATCAGTGTGGTCTCCCTAAGGAAATGGCACTGGAGCTTTTCAAACCTTTTGTTATGAAAAAGCTGGTACTCAGCGGTGCAGCTCATAATATAAAAAGTGCAAAGAGAATGGTTGAAAGAGTTCAGCCTCAGGTTTGGGATATCCTTGAAGAGGTTATTTCAGATCATCCGGTTTTATTAAATCGTGCCCCCACACTTCACAGACTTGGAATTCAGGCTTTCCAGCCGGTTTTAGTTGAAGGAAGGGCTATAAAGCTTCATCCTCTTGCATGTACAGCTTATAATGCTGACTTTGATGGAGACCAGATGGCAGTTCACGTACCTCTGTCTGTAGAAGCACAGGCTGAAGCAAGATTCCTTATGCTGGCAGCTCATAACATATTAAAGCCATCAGATGGTAAGCCAGTTGTTATTCCTACTCAGGATATGGTTTTAGGATCATACTACCTGACAATTGATAAGGATAATGCAAAGGGAGAGGGATTATATTTCTCAAACCCAGATGAAGTAATAATGGCATATGAACTTGGCAAAATTGATATACATGCTAAAATTAAGGTTAGGAGAAAAGCCTTATATAATGGCAAAGAATATGAAAGTATAATAGATACAACTCCTGGAAAGCTTATATTTAACGAGTCAATTCCTCAAAACTTGGAATTTATAGACAGAACAGTTCCAGGCAATGAAGTTAAACTTGAGGTTGATTTCCTGGTTAATAAGAAAGCACTAGGTAAGATAATTGATAAATGCTATATGTTAAATGGACCAACTAAAACATCTGTTATGCTTGATAACATCAAAGCTAAGGGATATCACTATTCCACCATTAGTGCCATAACAGTCTCCACCTCTGATATGACAGTGCCGGAAGCTAAGAAATTACTTCTTGCTGATGCTGATAAGGTAGTTGACACTATCGAAAAGTCATTCAGAAGAGGATTTATATCAGATGAAGAAAGATATCAGAAGATAATTGATAAATGGACAAAAACTACAGAAGAAGTTGCAGATGCATTAATGGATAGTTTGGATAAATTTAATCCAATATACATGATGGCAGATTCCGGAGCCAGAGGTTCCAAGAGCCAGATTAAACAGCTGGCAGGTATGAGAGGACTTATGGCAAGTCCTTCCGGTAAGATACTGGAGCTTCCTATCAGATCCTCCTTCAGGGAAGGTCTTGATGTGTTAGAGTATTTTATTTCAACTCATGGAGCCAGAAAAGGAAATGCAGATACAGCTTTAAAGACTGCAGACTCCGGATATTTAACAAGAAGACTTGTTGACGTATCACAGGATGTTATAGTAAGATCGCATGACTGTGGAACAAAAGAAGGCTTCCTGGTATCTGAAATTAAAGAAGGAGACCAGGTAATAGAATCCTTGGAGGAAAGAATCACAGGAAGATATATAGCTGAAGATATTAAGGATCCAAAGACAGGCGAAATAGTAGTTGCAAGAGACACATATATAGACCCAATTCTTGCTAAAAAAGTAGTAAAGACAGGAATTAGAAAGACAAGAATAAGATCTGTATTTACATGTAATTCCAATCATGGTGTCTGCGCTAAATGCTATGGCATGAATATGGCAACTGCCCAGGAAATTAATATAGGAGAAGCAGTAGGAATTATTGCAGCTCAGTCCATTGGAGAGCCAGGTACACAGCTTACCATGAGAACATTCCATACAGGTGGTGTTGCAGGAGCAGATATAACTCAGGGTCTTCCTAGAGTTGAAGAACTTTTTGAAGCCAGAAAGCCAAAGGGCTTAGCTATAGTATCGGAAGTATCCGGTAAGGTAAGAGTAGAGGAAACAAAGAAAAAGAGATCTGTAGTAATAACAACAGAAGGCGGAGAAGAATATACCTATGATCTTCCATTTGGTTCCAGACTTAAGAACTTCGAAGATGAAGAAATATCAGCTGGAGATGAGCTGACAGAAGGTTCCGTTAACCCTCATGATGTTTTAAAGATTAAAGGAGTTAATGGAGTTAGAAATTATCTGCTTTCAGAAGTTCAGAAGGTTTACAGACTCCAGGGTGTTGACATAAATGATAAACATCTTGAAGTTGTAATAAGACAGATGACAAGAAAGATAAAGATAGAAGATGCTGGAGACACTAATCTGCTTCCAGGTTCAATGATTGATATGTTTGATTTTGCGGAAGAGAACAACAGGGTATCTGAGCTTGGAGGCAAAGAGGCAGTTGGAAGAATAGCACTTCTTGGTATAACTAAGGCAGCACTCGCTACAGATTCCTTCCTTTCAGCAGCATCCTTCCAGGAGACAACAAGGGTTCTTACAGATGCAGCAATAAAAGGAAAGATAGATCCGCTTATCGGACTTAAGGAAAATGTTATTATAGGTAAGTTGATTCCAGCTGGAACCGGAATGCCTAAATACAGAAGAATAAGCCTGGAAAATGATACTGCTGCTGATGTGGATATGGAAGACAATAATATATAATTCAAGTTTATTGACATCCGCAGGTTAAAATGATAAAATACATTTTGTATGTAGAGGAGGATTTTCCTTCTCTACGTAATTTGCAGGGAGGGTTCACATTGATCCAAAGATTTGAAGGTAAGTTTGCTGTAGGTATAAAGCAGACATTAAAGCACCTCAATAATGGAGAAGGTGAGAGAGTTTATATAGCTCTTAATGCAGACAAAGATTTAATAGAGCCTGTAGTTAAATTAGCTCGTGAAAAGTCTGTAGAAATAGTTTATGTTGAGTCGAAAAAAGAACTTGGCAGACTTTGTGGTATAGACGTAGGAGCAGCTACAGCCATAACCCTATAATTTTGTTATAATCTTTTTTATATAGATTATATTAAAAAGGAGGTGCACTAAATGCCAACAATTAACCAACTAGTTAGAAAAGGAAGAAAAACCGTATCTAGCAAGTCAACAGCACCAGCATTAAAAGAATGTCCACAGAAAAGAGGAGTATGTACAGTTGTTAAAACTACTACACCTAAGAAGCCAAACTCAGCTTTAAGAAAAATTGCCAGAGTTAGACTTACAAATGGTTATGAAGTTACTGCTTATATTCCAGGTGTAGGACATAATCTGCAGGAGCACAGTGTTGTTCTTATAAGAGGAGGAAGAGTAAAAGACCTTCCAGGAGTAAGATACCACATTGTCAGAGGAGCTTTGGATACTGCAGGAGTTAACGGCAGAATGCAGAGCAGAAGTAAATATGGTGCTAAGAGACCTAAGAAAAAGTAACTTAATTAGTGCTATGTATCGGGTTTATATATAATATAAATAGGATGCAAGTGCTTTGCGGCAAGATATCTTGTCGAGTACCGATGAACTTAAATAAATAATTGTTAAGGAGGGAAGAAAAGTGCCAAGAAAAGGACATATCGCAAAAAGAGATGTATTGCCAGATCCAGTATACGATAGCAAGGTTGTAACAAAGCTTGTTAACAATGTAATGGAGGATGGTAAAAAAGGCGTAGCAGAGAAAATTTGCTATGATGCTTTTGATATAATGGCAGCAAAATCAGGAAAAGAACCTTTAGAGGTTTTTGAAACAGCTATGAACAACATCATGCCTCTTCTTGAAGTAAAAGCAAGAAGAATAGGTGGTGCAACATATCAGGTACCAATGGAAGTCAGACCAGAGAGAAGACAGACTTTAGGTATCAGATGGCTTTTGGATGCAGCAAACAAAAGAGGAGAAAAGTTCATGAGAGAAAGATTAGCAGGAGAGCTTTTAGACGCTGCTAATAATTCCGGAGCTGCTGTTAAAAAGAGAGAAGATACTCATAAAATGGCTGAAGCTAACAAGGCTTTTGCACATTACAGATACTAATATTAAACTGTTTTGGCCTTGCCAAAGCAGTTTTCTCAAGTTTTAGAAAGAGGAGGAGAAGTTTTGGCTAGAAATGTTCCACTAAGTAAATATAGAAATATAGGAATAATGGCACATATAGATGCTGGAAAAACTACAACAACTGAGCGTATTTTATTTTATACAGGTAAAACTCATAAGATAGGAGAAGTTCATGAGGGCCAGGCTACAATGGACTGGATGGTTCAGGAACAGGAAAGAGGTATAACCATAACATCAGCTGCAACAACATGTTTTTGGAAAGAGCATCAGATAAATATTATCGACACACCAGGACATGTGGACTTCACAGTTGAAGTTGAAAGAAGCTTAAGGGTTCTTGATGGTGCCGTTACTGTATTAGATGCAAAGGGCGGTGTAGAACCACAGACAGAAACAGTATGGAGACAGGCGGATAACTATAAAGTACCAAGAATGGTATATGTTAATAAAATGGATTCCGTTGGAGCTGATTTTTACCACTGTGTAAAAATGTTAAGAGAAAGACTTCACTGTAACGCTGTTCCAATACAAATTCCAGTTGGTGCAGAAGATGGTTTCATTGGAATAATAGATTTAATAAAAAACAAAGCAGAAATATATGAAAATGATTTAGGAACTGAAATTGAAGAGCAGGAAGTTCCAGCTGATTTAAAAGATAAAGCAGATGAATATAGAGCAGCCATGGTTGAATCCATTGTTGAACTTGATGAAGAGCTTACTGAGAAATATCTTGAAGGCGAAGAAATAACAGTTGATGAACTTAAAAATGTAATAAGAAAAGCTGTTTGTGCAAATGAGCTTGTACCTGTTATCTGCGGATCATCATATAAAAATAAAGGCGTTCAGATGATGCTTAATGCCGTTGTTGATTACATGCCTTCACCACTTGATATAGCTGCTATAAAAGGAACTGTACCAGATGAAGAGACTGTTGAAGAAAGACCAGCATCAGATGAAACACCAATGGCAGCTTTAGCATTTAAGATTGCTACAGACCCATTTATAGGAAAACTTGCATTTGCAAGAATATATTCTGGGGTAATGACAAGCGGATCTTATGTTCTTAATTCCAATAAAGGAAAGAGAGAAAGAATAGGAAGACTTGTTAAGATGCACGCAAATCACAGAGAAGAAGTTGAAGAGCTTAGAGCTGGAGACTTAGGTGCCATAGTAGGTTTAAAAGAAACTACAACTGGTAATACTTTATGTGATGAGAATCACCCAATAGTATTGGAAAGTATGGATTTCCCAGAGCCTGTTATAAACGTAGCTATTGAGCCTAAGACAAAAGCCAGTCAGGAAAAGATGGGAATTGCATTAGCAAAGCTTGCTGAAGAGGATCCAACTTTCAGAACATATACAAATCAGGAAACAGGTCAGACAATCATTGCAGGTATGGGAGAACTTCATCTTGAAATAATTGTTGACAGACTTCAGAGAGAATTTAAAGTAGAGTGTAACGTAGGTAAACCTCAGGTTGCATATAAAGAGACTATCAAAAAGGCTGTTAAAGCAGAAGGTAAGTTTGTAAGACAGTCTGGTGGTAGAGGACAGTACGGTCATGCTGTTATTGAAATGATACCAGTACAGGGAGAGTACTCCTTTGAAAATGCTACTGTTGGAGGATCAGTTCCAAAAGAATATGTTCAGCCAATAGACAATGGTATCAGAGAAGCATCACAGTCTGGAATACTTGCTGGATACCCGGTTATAGACTTCAAGATAAGATTAATTGATGGTTCATACCATGAAGTTGACTCTTCTGAAATGGCCTTCAAGATTGCCGGATCTATGGCATTTAAAAATGCTATGCAAAAAGCAGACCCAGTAATACTGGAGCCAATGATGAAAGTTGAAGTTACAGTTCCTGAAGAATATATGGGAGATGTAATGGGAGACGTTTCTTCAAGAAGAGGAAGAATAGAAGGAATGGAACCAAGAAATGGAGCTCAGATAATAAGAGGATTTGTTCCGCTTTCTGAGATGTTTGGATATGCTACTTCCTTAAGATCAAGAACTCAGGGAAGAGGTACTTACAGTATGGAATTTGATCATTTTGAAGAAGTACCAAAGAGTATTCAAGAGCAGATAATTGGAGCAAAGTAATTTAGAAGGGAGATATAAAAATGGCAAAGGAAAAATATTCGAGAACAAAACCTCATGTAAACATTGGAACAATAGGACACGTAGATCACGGTAAGACAACACTTACAGCAGCAATAACAACAGTGCTTGCAAAAAAAGGTTATGCAAAATTGACAAAATATGACGAGATAGACAAGGCACCAGAAGAAAAAGAAAGAGGAATCACAATAAACACAGCACACGTTGAGTATGAAACTGATACCAGACACTATGCTCACGTTGACTGTCCGGGACATGCTGACTATGTAAAGAACATGATAACAGGAGCAGCACAGATGGATGGAGCAATCCTTGTAGTAAGTGCAGCTGATGGTCCAATGCCTCAGACAAGAGAGCATATACTGTTAGCATCCAGAGTTGGAGTACAGTACATAGTAGTATTCTTAAACAAATCAGACCAGGTAGATGATCCAGAATTAATCGAATTGGTTGAGATGGAAGTAAGAGAATTATTAAATGAGTATGGATTCCCAGGAGATGATGCACCAATAGTAGTAGGAAGTGCATTAAAAGTATTAGAGAACCCAGATGATCCAGAAGCAACAAAATGTATAGATGAGTTAATGGATGCAGTAGACAGCTACATACCAACACCTGAAAGAGAAACAGATAAGCCATTCTTAATGCCAGTTGAGGATGTATTTACAATAACAGGAAGAGGAACAGTAGCAACAGGAAGAGTAGAAAGAGGAACAATAAAGGTAGGAGACGAAGTAGAAATCGTAGGACTATCAGAAGAGAAGAAGAAGACAGTAGTAACTGGCCTTGAGATGTTCAGAAAGCTTCTTGACCAGGCAATGGCAGGAGACAACATCGGAGCATTACTAAGAGGAATCCAGAGAACTGATATCGAAAGAGGTCAGGTACTGGCAAAAACAAATACAGTACATCCACATAAGAAGTTTGTAGGTCAGGTATATGTATTAAAGAAAGAAGAAGGCGGAAGACACACCCCATTCTTTAACGGATACAGACCACAGTTCTATTTCAGAACAACAGATGTTACAGGATCAATCGCACTTCCAGAGGGAGTAGAGATGGTAATGCCTGGAGACCATATAGACATGAATGTAGAATTAATAACACAGGTAGCAATGGATGAAGGATTGAGATTCGCTATAAGAGAAGGCGGAAGAACAGTTGGTTCAGGAGTTGTTACTACTATAATAGAGTAAAATATGGCCCCTCATTATGAGGGGTTTTTACCCCTTAAAAAAATAATAAATAAATATTGTAAATAGCACAATAATAGGTTATAATATAACAGTTGTGTTATAGCAGTGATGAAGCAGGAGGTTGCTGGACTTCAGGTAGTTCCTGCTGAATTAGCCGAGTCTAGAACTTAGGCGACGGGTTATTTTATGACCATTTTGTGTTTTCTATTATGAAACACACGGAACAGTTTATAGATTATCCGCTGTTGTACGTAGAAGTCAAGCGTGCCAGAAAAGGAGGGAAAAGAATGTCAAAACAAAAAATCAGAATCAAATTAAAGGCTTTTGATCACAAAATCCTAGATCAGTCTTCATTGAAGATAGTTGAAACTGCAAAATCAACAGGTGCCCAGGTAGCAGGACCAGTTCCACTGCCAACTGAAAAAGATATTGTTACAATACTTAGAGCTCCTCATAAATATAAGGACTCAAGAGAGCAGTTTGAAATTAGAACTCACAAAAGACTTATCGATATCATAAACCCATCACCAAAGACAGTAGATGCTCTTATGAGACTTGATCTGCCAGCCGGTGTTGATATCGAAATTAAACTTTAATAGTAATAGAATTTCTATTACATATTATGATCGCAAGCCGATCCGCTAATATTAGGAGGTGTAGTAATGAAAAAGGGTATTTTAGGCAAGAAGCTGGGTATGACTCAGATCTTCGATGATAATGGAAGATTTGTAGCTGTTACCGTAGTAGAAGCAGGTCCCTGTGTTGTTCTTCAAAAGAAGACAAAAGAAACAGAAGGTTATGAAGCTATTCAGCTTGGATTTGGAGACATAAGGGAAAAGCTTGTTAACAAGCCGGAAAAAGGACACTTTGCAAAAGCAGGTGTTAGTCTTAAAAGACATATAAGAGAATTCAGATTAGAAGATATAAGCTCTTATGCAGTTGGTCAGGAAATAAAAGCTGATATATTTGCAGCAGGAGAAAGAATCGACGTATCTGGAGTATCAAAAGGTAAGGGATTCCAGGGTGTTATCAAAAGATGGCATGCAAACAGAGGACCTATGAGCCATGGATCTAAGTTCCACAGAGCGCCTGGTTCAATGGGAGCTTCATCAGACCCATCAAAAACATTTAAAAACAAACATTTACCAGGACATATGGGTAATGTAAGCAGAACATTATTAAATGTTGAGATAGTAAAGGTAATGCCAGAGAAGAATTTACTTCTTATAAAAGGTGGTATACCAGGACCAAATAAAAGTTTAGTTGTTATAAAGGATACCGTAAAGGCTTAACTTTATAAGAAAGGAGGATGCACAAATGCCTATAGTAGGATTATTTAACAAAGAAGGTCAAAAGGTTGGAGATTTCACTTTATCAGAAGAAATTTTTGGCTTCGAAATAAATACAAATGCTCTGCATCAAGTAGTTGTTGCACAGCTTGCCAACAAAAGACAGGGAACTCAGTCTGCAAAGACAAGAGCTGAAGTTTCCGGCGGCGGAAAAAAGCCATGGAAACAAAAGGGAACAGGAAATGCAAGACAGGGATCAACAAGATCACCTCAGTGGATGCATGGTGGTATAGTTTTTGCACCAAAGCCAAGAGATTACAGCATTAAAGTTCCAAAATCAATGAGAAGAGTTGCTTTAAAATCAGCTTTATCATCAAAGGTTACAGACAATCAAATGATAGTTTTGGAAAATCTTGATTTAGATGCTCCAAAGACTAAAGATGTTATTAGTATGTTAAATGCATTAAATGTTAATAAGGCATTAATAATTGTAGCAGAAAAGAATGATAATGCTTATAAATCAGCAAGAAACATTCCTGGGATTTCTTTAATACCAGTTAACAACATTAATGTATATGATTTATTAAAGTATGATTATCTAATAGCTACAAAGGATGCTGTATCCAAAATAGAGGAGGTGTATGCATAATGAAGATGACAGCTTATGATATAGTAAGAAAACCTGTTATCACTGAGAAAACCATGGCAACAATGGCAGACAAAAAATACACTTTCATAGTAGACTTCCACGCTAATAAGGTTCAGATTAAGAATGCAGTTGAAGAAATATTCGGCGTAAAAGTTTATGAAGTAAATACAGCAAGATTTATTGGAAAAACAAAGAGGGTTGGCGTACACATTGGAAAAAGAGCTGACTTTAAAAAAGCATTTGTAAAATTAACTAATGACAGTAAAGCTATTGAGTTCTTTGAAGGACTATAAAATAAGCAGTTATTGGCTGATTGCCAGATAAGCGAATTAAAGGAGGGAATAAGATGGCAGTTAAGGGTTTTAAACCTACCACACCTTCAAGAAGAAATATGACTGTAAGTACATTTGAGGAATTAACCACAGATGTACCGGAAAAATCTCTTCTTGTATCAATGAAAAACAATGCCGGAAGAAATAATAACGGTAAGATAACTGTTCGTCACAGAGGCGGCGGTAATAAGAAAAAATACAGAATAATCGACTTTAAGAGAAATAAGGATGGAATCACAGCAGTAGTTTCAACTATTGAATATGATCCAAACAGAAGTGCTTATATCGCTTTAGTAGCTTACACAGATGGTGAAAAGAGATATATAATAGCACCTAATGGACTTAAGGTTGGAGACAAAGTAGTATCTGGAGAAGGTTCAGATATTAAAATAGGCAACACTCTGCCAATTAAAAACATACCAGTAGGTACTATAATTCATAATATAGAACTTCAGGCAGGAAAAGGTGCTCAGATGGTAAGATCTGCAGGATCTTCAGCTCAGCTTATGGCTAAAGAAGATAAGTATGCGATACTCAGACTTCCTTCTGGAGAAATGAGATATGTCAGAGTAGAGTGCAGAGCAACAATTGGAACTGTTTCTAATTTAACTAATGAAATAGTTAAACTAGGTAATGCAGGAAGAAAGAGACACTTGGGCTTCAGACCTACAGTAAGAGGATCCGTTATGAATCCTAATGACCATCCACATGGCGGTGGTGAAGGTAAAGCACCAGTCGGACACCCAGGTCCAATGACTCCATGGGGAAAACCTGCTCTTGGATATAAGACAAGAAAACACAAGAAATATTCAGATAACATGATAGTTAAAAAAAGGAATGCTAAATAGAATGAAGAGAAATAATCTCTTCACTATTTGGCAAAGGTTTTATGAAGGGAGGCCAATTTGTGAGTAGATCAGTTAAAAAAGGACCTTATGTAAAAGAATCCTTAATCCAGAAGATAAATGACATGAACAAAAATGGAGAGAAAAAGGTTATAAAGACTTGGTCAAGAAGTTCAACAATTTTCCCTCAGATGATAGGTCATACAATAGCAGTTCACGATGGCAGAAAACATGTTCCAGTATATATATCAGAAGATATGGTAGGACATAAGCTGGGTGAATTTGCATTTACCAGAACATATAGAGGTCATGAAAAAACCGAAAAATCTACTAAACTTAAGTAGACGCGGAAGGAGGTAACTTAAAGTGGAAGCTAAAGCTATAGCTAGATACGTAAGAATTTCTTCTAGTAAAATTGAAGTTGTTCTTAATTTAATAAGAGGAAAAAATGTGAAAGAAGCTTTTGCAATTTTAAAATATACTCCCAAAAAGGCGGCAGAACTTGTTGAAAATGTTTTAAAATCATCAGTTTCAAATGCTGAAAACAACCATGACATGGATCCAAATAGGTTGTATATATCTGAAGCATACGCATGTCAAGGACCGGTTCTAAAGAGATTTAGACCACATGCACAGGGAAGAGCCTTCAGAATTAAGAAGAGAACAAGTCACATTACTATAATTGTAAAAGAAAGAGCTTAATAAGGAGGAGGGAAGCTTATGGGTCAGAAAGTACATCCACACGGACTTAGAGTTGGAGTAATTAAAGACTGGGATGCAAAGTGGTACGCAGATGATAAGCATTTTGCAGATAGCCTTATTGAAGACTTTAAGATAAGAGAATATTTAAAAATAGCTGCTTTTCAGTCTGGCGTTTCTAAAATAGAAATTGAAAGAGCTGCAAAGAGAGTTAAGATAAATATATACACAGCTAAACCAGGAATGGTTATAGGAAAAGGCGGCCAGGGAATAGAGGTTCTTAAAAAAGAACTAGTTAAAATAGCTGAAGAGAAAAACATAATAATAAATATTGTTGAGGTTAAGAAACCAGAAATTGATGCTCAGCTTATGTCAGAAAGTATTGCTGCACAGTTGGAAAAGAGAATTTCCTTCAGAAGAGCAATGAAGCAGACAATAGGAAGAGCTATGAAGTCTGGTGCAAAAGGAGTTAAAACAGCTTGTGCAGGAAGATTAGGCGGAGCTGAAATTGCAAGAACTGAACAGTACCATGAAGGAACAATTCCACTGCAGACATTAAGAGCAGATATAGATTATGGATTTGCTGAGGCTAATACAACATATGGTAAAATTGGAGTTAAGGTATGGGTTTATAAAGGAGAGATTCTTCCAGCTAAAAAGGTTGTAAAGGAAGAAGCGAGCGTTTAAGGAAGGAGGAATAAGTTATGTTAATGCCTAACAGAGTAAAACATCGTAAACAACAACGTGGCAGAATGAAAGGCAGAGCAACCAGAGGTAATACAAAAGCCTATGCAGA
>Ga0183100_1000785_pt1 | contig 20334 bp, 14 predicted proteins | sample Biomet2_FD_127789 | JGI IMG/M metagenome (GOLD analysis project Ga0183100, IMG submission 127789) | Microbial communities from bioreactor (seeded with anoxic lake sediment) at LBNL, California, USA - Biofuel metagenome 2 | ecosystem: Engineered > Bioreactor > Anaerobic > Unclassified ...
CGTCTGGGACCGCCAAAAGCCCGTGAACTTTTCCAACGAATCGAAGGGCAGGCCGTTAAGGCCTGCCCTGATTTATCACCGCAGGAAAAGGAACACAAATATATCTGGCGCTGAACGGCGGAGCCGTGTATAATGAAAGGAAAAATCATTTCCGGAAGAAGGAAGGGAATGGCCAATGCCCAAGATTGAAGTACAGCTGTTTCAGATACCCTGCGTGAAGCTTGAAGGAAAAGAGGTGACCTTTCCCTTCAAGCGGGTGGACGCGCTGTTCTACTATCTGATCTGCCGGAAAACCGCAACGCGGCAGGAGCTGGTTGATCTCCTGTGGGAGGACTGTGCGGAAGAGGTGGGCTACAAAAATCTGCGCCATACGATTTATACCCTGCGAAAGGTGCTGGGGTCCGACTTAATTCTGACGGTTCCAAAAACGGAGGTGCGGCTGAACCCGGCGTGGGAGCTGGTCTCCGATTTCGATCGGTGCGGGACGGAGGGAACTGCGGATACGGAGCAGTTCCTGCGGGGATTTACGGTGAAGAACGCCCCTAACTTCAACGCCTGGGTTGACCAGATGCGGGAGCAGATGGCCGCCCAGACCCTGAGCGACCTCTTCGCCGGCGCGGCGGAGGCACAGGATAAAGGCGATCTGGTTCAGGCGGAGCGGCTGAGTCTGGAGTATCTGAACCGGGACGGACTGGATGAAAAGATGGTCATGTTCCTGATGAAGCTCTATCAGAAGGACGGGCGGTACTACAAGGCGGCAAGCCTCTATCAAAAGCTGAAGGACCGGCTGGCGGAGGAATTGGGTATCGCGCCGCTTCACGAGACAGCCGCGCTGTATTATGACATTGTGAACCGGTGGAACGAGACCACGGAAGACGACCCCGAACAGACCAACTTTCTGCTGGCGGAGAGCCGCAGCCGTCTGCTGCAGAAGATACAGGAGCGGTATCAGTCCTTTCGGGACGGTTACCAGACGTCCGCGCTGCTGTTTTACGGCGAGTCCGGCTGCGGGAAGAGCTACCTCCTGCAACACTTTCTTCGGGACGGGGATTTTTCAGACGTACTTGTGCTGACGGGTCACTGCTCGCAATTGGAGGCGGGCGTGTATCTGGAGCCATGGAAAAACGTGATGCTGGCGGTGGCGGAGGAGACTGTAAAACGGAACCTGTCAATCCCGCCTGCTACCCGGCGCACGATTGCAAGGGTGTTTCCTGTGTTCTCCGATGAAGCGGGCGAGCAGCGGGAGGCTTGCAAGTTCAAGCAGAACCGCTGCGGCGCACTGGTGACGGACGCGGTGGCGCTGCTGCTGTCTCTGGCGGCGGCGCAGAGGAAAATCCTGCTGGTGTTTGAAGATCTGCAGTGGATGGACTCAGCCAGTCAGGACCTTTTGTGCCAGGTGATCCGTCGGTTGGGCGGAGGTCAGCTGCTGTTGCTTGCCTCCAGCCGGACGCTGAACGTGGACGTGAATTTCATGCTGGACGAGTCCGCGCTGGAGCGCGTTTGCGTGCCCTGTTTTACCAAAAAGGAGACCGACCAGTATCTGGACGCGGCACTGGGCGCGGACCTGACTGCCGCAGTCCGCAGTCACATCTACGAGGCCACGGGGGGGAATCCCCGGCTGCTGGCGGGAGCTGCGGAGAACCTGCGGGGCAAGGAGCCGACGGCGGATGCGCTGCCGGACGCCAACGAGATTCTCCGCCAGCGCATGGCGGGACTGAGTACCCAGGCGCTGCATCTGGCAAATGTTCTGGCCCTTTTTCCGGATAAGACGCCCTGCCGTCTGCTCTCTGAGATCACCGGCTATCAGACTGCACAGCTCTACTCTCTTTCTGTGGAGCTGGAAGAGCACTCTTTGATTGTAGAGTGCTGCGTAGATGGAGAGAGTTATCTGGAATTCCTTCACCCCCATATGAGGGAGGCACTCTATCAGGCACAGTCCTATTTTCAGCGCCAGCCTCTGCATCTCAAAATCGCGGATTGCCTCCAAAAAACTTTACCGGAGGGGGATGTGGACGCACTAACCCGCGTGGCCCATCACTGCCGGGCGGGGGGCGACGGCCTCCGAGCTTTCCGGTGCGAGGCCGCCGGTTTGTACTGGCAGACGTTTTGGACCTGTGAGATACCGCCGCTGGTTCCGGCGGAAGCTTCTGCCCCCACGCCGCTGCCGGAGGGAATCACACTGGAGGACGAGGTGCGAAGGCTGGAGCAGGAGCTTGACCGGCTGCGCCGCCGGTACCCGTCGGGGCCGCAGAGCGGAGAACTGGACAAGCCAGAGCGGATGCTCTTATGCGCAAAGGCGCGGACACTGATTTATACCGGGCGGTATCAGGAGGGGCTGGGCGTCACGGAAATGTTGCTTCAAGCATTGACACCCTGCGCCGCGGAGGATACGGACCTGCTGCTGTGGGTCTTGCGTCAGCGGATCGCCTACAGTGTGCAGACCGATCAGCCGGAGCCGGAGCAGATCGTTCGGGGACTGGAAATCGCGGAGGAGTCGGGGCTGAAGCGCCAGCGGGCCTGTTATTTGCTGCTGCGGGGCATCGACTTTTGCAAAGAGGGAAGCTATAAGAGCAGCGATTACTTCTTCCGTCAGTCTCTGGGATTGTTCGATCACCCGGAACGCTACCCCATGTTCTGCGGCTATGTCCGAACGTGGCAGGGGGAGTGGAAGCGCCGCCAGAAGGACTTTGCCGGGGCCTGCGAGATGTATCAGCTGGCCGTGGAGCAAACGGAGGGACTGGCCCCCTGGCCGGGCAGCGGGTTCCTCTTTACCTGCTACGGGCGGGCGGCCATGGCGCTGGGAGACGACAGAAAGGCCCGGCAGATGTTTGCCCGGGCGATGGAGATATTTGAAAAAACGGATGAGCTGCCGGGCCGGAGTCTGGCGGAAGCCTACACCGCGTACTATGCCGCTCAGGACGGAAGATACGCTTCGGCGGTGGAACTGCTGGCTGTTTCGTGGGACTCCGCCAGCAAGCTAAGCTCTCTGGTGGAGCAGGGGATTCGGGACAGCGTGCTGGCGAGACTGCGTCGGCAGCTGGACCAGGATCACGCTCTTGGCAACGAGCTGGATCACTATCTCTATCGTCCGCTGGATATTTACTGCCACCGGGGAATGCAGCGTCTGCGGGGTGTCAAGGGCGCGTATGAATGCGACCAGCTGGAAGATTGCCTGAAGTACAGCGTCCGGCAGGCAAAGCCTCTGACGGTGGAAAACCTTTACAGCAAAAATAAAAACTTCATGACGGAATGAGTAGGTGTTTTATAAAAGCAGGTCTGGAAAGTCAAAGACTTTCCAGACCTGCCGGTTTCTTTTAAGAAGGCGCGCCGCCAAATGGCAGAAAATTACGCGAAATTGCGCGGGGCGAAAGCTCAGAACCGGACGATCTCGCCCTTTTTAATAACGGTGTCCACCAGATTGGCACCCAGCCGATAGCAGATATAGTCCAGGTCCGGAGCGTCCCAGACCAGCAGGTCTCCCTGCTTGCCCACCTCCACGGAGCCGATTCGGTCCGCCCGGCGGATACCGGCCGCGCCGTTGAGCGTAACGGAGGTGAGGACCTCTTCCGGGGTGAGGCGGTATTTGAGACAGGCAATGTTCATGGCCAGCTGCAAGTTGGAGCTGGGGCAGGAGCCGGGATTGAAATCCGTAGCCACCGCCACGGCGACCCCGGCGTCAATCATGGCCCGGGCGGGAGCAAAGCTTGCCCCCAGGTAGAAGCTGGTGGCAGGGAGCAGGCAGGCGATGGTGCCGCCCTTCGCCATGCTGGCGATGCCCTCCTCCGGGCAGACGATCAGATGCTCGGCGGTAATTGCTCCGATCTCACCGGCCAGCTGAGAGCCGCCGATGGGGTCGATCTCGTCGGCGTGGATCTTCGGCGTCAAGCCGTACTTTTTGCCGGCCTCCAGAATCCGGCGGGACTCCTGGGCGGTAAACACGCCGGTCTCGCAGAATACGTCGCAGAACTCTGCCAGATGCTCCCGGGCCACTGTGGGGATCATTTCCTCGCACAGCAGGCGCAAAAACCCCTCCCGGTCGTTTTTGAACTCCTCAGGAAGCGCGTGGGCGCCCAAAAACGTGGGGACCAGTTCCACCTTCTGCGTCTCGTTCAGGCGGCGGATCGCCCGCAGCTGCTTATATTCGTCTTCGGGGTCAAGGCCGTAACCACTTTTGGCTTCACAGGTGGTGACGCCCATGCGCAGCATGGCGGAAAGCTCCTTGGTGGCCTTGTCCGCCAGCTCCTCCTCCGAAGCGGCGCGGGTCGCGCGGACGGTGGACAAGATACCGCCGCCCTGAGCGAGAATCTCCAGATAGGTGACGCCGTGGAGTTTGAGGCCCAGCTCGTTTTGACGCCAGCCGCCGAAGATCAGGTGCGTGTGTGCATCCACCAGGCCGGGGGTGACCAGGCGTCTCTTAACATCCACCACTTCTGCGTTTTCCGGTACCCCTGCGGGGACCTCTCCGCTGCCCACGGCGGCGATCATTCCGTCCTTTATAAGAACGTAAGCGTTTTTCAGAAGGGTAATCTCACCCTGCTCCCTGCCGCGCCTGGCGGCGGAGCCGGTGGGGGTGGCCAGCAGGCCGATGTTTTTCAACAACAGATTTGCCATAAAGGTATCCTCCCTTGCAAAATGTGGGAAAAAAGGGGCCTCTCAAGAGGCCCCTTTTTCAAGATTTGTACAGGAAATTCAGTTCAAATTTTTGACGGCATCCCGGATGATTTCGTCATCGTTCTCCGCCACGTAGGGCAGGGTGATATGATCCTGACCCTGATACATCTCGTTGTACTCCACCGCAGTGGACATGGCGTGTTCGTTGCGGGCCCAGGAGCGGCGGGCGACGCCCACCATGGTGTCCCAGGGCATGGACATGCGCAGGATGGTATCCACGCGCTCACTACCGTCCAGCACCATGCCAAAGCCGCCGTTGATAGCCTTGCCGATGCCGGTTCCGCCGCCGTTGTGCAGGGCGATCAGGCTCATGCCGCGGGCCGCGTTGCCCGCATAGCACTGGGTAGCCATTTCAGCCATGATGTTGGAGCCGTCCTTGATGTTGGAGGTCTCGCGGAAGGGGGAGTCGGTTCCGCCGGTGTCGTGGTGGTCGCGGCCAAGCATGACCGGGCCGATCTCGCCGTTGCGGACCATCTCGTTGAACTTCAAGGCGATGTTCAAGCGGCCCATGGCATCCTGATAGAGGATGCGGCACTGGGTGCCAACCACCATCTTGTTCTTCTTCGCGTCGCGGACCCAGATATAATTGTCATAGTCCTGATAGCGGCGGTTGTGGGCTTTGATATAATCGGCCGCGGCCGCGTCCGTCTTGTCCAGGTCGTCGGGGTTATGGCTCAGGCAGCACCAGCGGAAGGGGCCGTAGCCATAGTCAAACAGGTGGGGACCCAGAATGTCTTCCACATAGGAGGGGAAGATAAAGCCGTCGAGGTCGTTCTCACCGTTTTTGCAGATGCTCTTCACACCCGCGTCGTACACGGCCTTGAGGAAGCTGTTGCCATAGTCAAAGAAGTAGGTGCCCCGCTCGTGGAGCTTGCAGATCATCTCATAGTGGTGGCGCAGGGTCTTGTCCACCAGCTTGCAGAAGCCGTCGGGGTCTTTGTCCAGCATCTCGGTGCGCTGCTCGAAGGTCAGGCCCTGCGGGCAGTAGCCTCCGTCATAGGGGACGTGGCAGGAGGTCTGGTCGCTCAAAAGGTCAATGTGGACATTCTTCTCATACAGGTACTCCAGCAGATCCACCACGTTGCCGTGATAGGCGATGGCGCAGGGAGTCTTGTCGGCCATGTGCTTTTGCGCCATGGCGAGAGCCTCGTCAAGGCTCTCGGTCTTCTCGCTGACCCAGCCCTGGCTGTAGCGGGTCATGATGCGGGATAGATCGACCTCGGCAATGATGGAGACAGCGCCGGCGATCTCCGCGGCCTTGCCCTGCGCGCCGCTCATTCCGCCAAGACCGGCGGTGACGAACAGGCGGCCGGCCAGATTCTGATCGTTGGGAATACCCAACTTCAGACGTCCCGCGTTGAGCAAGGTGTTGAACGTACCGTGGACAATGCCCTGCGGACCGATGTACATCCAGCCGCCGGCGGTCATCTGGCCGTAGTTGGCAACGCCAAGAGCGGCAGCCCGGTTAAAGTCTTTCTGATTGTCAAACATGCCGACCATCAGGCCGTTGGAGATAATGCAGCGGGGAGCGCCCTTGTGAGAGTGGAACAGCCCCAGAGGATGACCGCTCATGACGACCAGTGTCTGCTCGTCGGTCAGCACCTCCAGATACTTCTTGATCAGACGGTACTGCATCCAGTTCTGGCAGACTTGACCGGTTTCACCATAGGTCACCAGCTCGTAGGGGTACAGGGCTACATCAAAGTCCAGGTTATTCTCAATCATCACCTGAAAAGCCTTGCCCTCGATGCAGTTGCCCTTGTACTGGTCGATAGGCTTGCCGGACAGGCGGCCTTGGGGACGGAAGCGATAGCCGTAGATCCGGCCGTGTTCCGCCAGCTCCTGCGCAAACTCCTTGGCCATCTGGGCATGGTGGTCGGGATGGATGTACCGCAGGGCGTTGCGGATGGCCAACTCCTTGTCGGCCTCGGTGAGATGGGATTCCCGGCGGGGAGCCCGGCGGATACCCTCTTCAAAGGTGGGGTACTCTGGCAGGTTATAGTCCAGCTTTACTGTCATAGCCTTGTCAACATCGAAAATCGCCATGGTCGTTCCTCCTGAAAATTGGATTCTGCCGACCGAATGAACTCCGGCCCGGGCAGTTAAGGATTACCTCGTTTAAAAAACATTGTATCACTTGGCTTTGATAAAATCAACAAAATTAATAAAAATATGCACAAGTATTTAGTTGTTTTCAACAAATTAAATCGCTATTGCAGTATCCTACTGTTCAGACAGCGCATCAGTTTACGAAAGTGCTCGCTTTTACTGCCAATGCGCCGTGCACGATAGCGTTCGTGCCGATTTACAGATATGATTATATACTTCCCGCGTTGAATTTGCGTCAAAAGTAACACAAGCAGCAAAAAGTTCTGGGAAAAACGGTTGCGGAACCGGATTTTTTTTGCTATTGTACAAGTGATATATTAAAAATATAAAGACGCAGGGATAAAAACGCGCCGTGGAAACCTCGGGTTGAGTAAAGGAGCGAAAAAATTTGAATCAGATCATGGAGTGTATCCCAAACTTCAGCGAAGGGCGGGATCTTGAAAAGGTAGAGAAAATTGCGGGCGCCTTTCGTGCGAAGGAACAGGTAAAGCTGCTGGATTACAGCACGGACAAGGACCACAACCGCTGCGTAATCACCGCCGTGGGCGAGCCGGAGGCATTGCGGGACGCGGTGATCGAGGCTGTCGGCACGGCCACGGCACTGATTGACATGACCAAGCACGACGGTCAGCACCCCCGCATGGGCGCTACCGACGTGGTGCCCTTTGTTCCCGTGCGGAATTGCACGCTGGAGGATGCGGACCGCATTGCGAAAGAGACGGCCGCTGCCATTGCGGACCGATACGGCGTGCCGGTTTTTCTCTATGAGAAGTCCGCCACGGCGTCTCACAGGGAGAATCTTGCCAACATCCGCAAGGGTCAGTTCGAGGGCATGGCGGAGAAAATGAAGAAACCAATGTGGCGCCCCGATTTTGGTCCGGACACCATCCATCCCACCGCGGGTGTTACAGCCGTCGGCGCCCGGATGCCGCTGGTGGCGTTTAATATCAATCTGAATACCTCAGATCTTCGCATTGCCGACGAAATTGCGCACCGCATCCGTTATATCAATGGCGGTTTCCGGTTTGTGAAGTCCATGGGCGTGATGCTGGAGGATCGCAATCTTGCGCAGGTCTCCATCAATATGACGGATTATACGAAGACCTCCCTCTACCGTGTGTTTGAGACGGTGAAGATGGAGGCGCAGCGCTGGGGTGTCAATGTGGTGGGCAGCGAAATTATTGGCCTGACGCCTATGGCAGCGCTGGTGGACTGCGCGGAATATTACCTGCGTATTGAAAATTTCCGCATGGACCAGATTCTGGAGACTCGCCTGTAAGAAGCGTTTTTGGGGATTTTCCCGAAGACAGATATACAACTGGCGGGAGCGGGCCGCTTCCGCCGCGGATGAAAAGGAGATTTTACTGATGCGTCCTGAACTGATTAACCAGCCCATTACGGGCATTTGTTCCTTTGGCCGGTATCCCATCTGCCTGGATCTGGACGAGCTGCATGCCGATTTCGGCGTGCTGGGCATTCCCTACGACATGGGCGTGGGCTTCCTCAGCGGAGCGCGTCTGGGCCCCCGCCGCATCCGGGAGGCGTCCACCCAGTACGGCCGCGGTGAGGCGGGGTATTATGATTACGAGGCGGACGAGCAGATGCTCTGCGCTCCCATCACCATCGCCGACTGCGGGGACGCCGACGTGCTTCAGGGTGACCGGGAGTACTCCTTTAAGTGCGTGGAGCGGGCAGTGCGTCGCATCATCCGCGCGGGCAGCATCCCCATCCTCATGGGCGGAGACCATTCCGTTACCATCCCGGTGGGCCGGGCGCTGGAGGAGTGTGGAAAGAAAATCTGTGTGATCCAGTTCGACGCGCATCTGGATTGGACCAGCCACGTGGGGCCCCAGTTTCAGGGCAACGGCAGTCCCATGCGGCGGCTTTCCGAGATGGACCACATCGGTGGGATGGTCCAGATCGGACTGCGGGGCATGGGCAGCGGCAAGAAGCAGGACTATGACGACGCCAAAGCTTACGGCAGCAAGCTGATCTCCGCCCGGGAGCTGCACGCCAACGGCGTACCCTACGTGCTGGACAAGATTCCCGACGCAGAGGCCTATTACATCACCTTCGACATCGACGGCTACGATATGCCGCTTGCTCCCGGAGCTGCCTCGCCGCTGCCCGGCGGCATTTTGTACGACGAGAGCATGGAGATGCTCACCGCCATCTGCAAGACCGGCAAGGTCATCGGTATGGATCTGGTGGAGGTGGCTCCCCAGTACGACCCCACCGGCTGCACGGAGCGGCTGGCGGCGCTGACCATGCTGCATGTGATTGCGCAGGTGGGTAAGCAGCTTCATAAAAACGACCGCTGAGCCAGGAAATGCGGTCCCACGCTTTAGAAAAAGACAAAGGAGAAGCGGCATTGAGAAGGAGTTTCTCAATGTCGCTTCTCTTTTACTGTATCCGGTACAGCTCAGCTGTACCGCCGAAATGCGGAAAGTCTCAATAGGCCAGCAGCAGCTCCCGCACCTTTGCGGCAAAGCGGTTTCGGTCCACGTCCAGCACCACGAAGACGTGCCGGTCGGCGAACTGCTTGTCGCTCCAGAGATCGGTGACGGTTTTGCCAAGAGTGACTGTCCCGCGGGTCTCCACATAAACCCCCGCTTCCTCGCCGGAGAACAGCTCCGGACAGGAGAGAAACAAAACCGGACAGGTATCGTGGCAGCAGAGGCCGGGCGCGGTGATCCGCTCAAAAAATTTCAGTGCCAATTGGTTGCTGTCATGGAAGAAGCGGCACACCGGCGTGCCGCGGCCGCCGATCTCGTCCACCTCCGCCGGGGTGAGATAGGCTTTCATGGTCACATCCAGTCCGCACATGACCACGGGCACGCCGGCGCGGAAGACCATCTGGGCGGCGTGGGGGTCTCCGTAGATGTTGAACTCCGCCGCCGGGGTGACATTGCCGCTCTTGGCCGCGCCGCCCATGAGGAGGATGCGTTTGAGCAGGGTTTTCAGCTCCGGGTACTTGCCAAAGGCAATGGCCAGATTGGTCAGCGGACCCACGGCGATCACCTGCAATTCCCCCTCGGCCGCCTTCGCCGCCTCATAGAGTGCGTCCCACGCGGGCTTTGTCTCCTTCGGCGCGGGGGAGGGGGGGAGCTCCACTTCACCCACGCCGTTCTCTCCGTGGACCAGCGGCGCGGTGTGCAGAGGGACGAACAGCGGGTGTTCTGCGCCGGGATAGACGGGGACGTGGATGCCCGCGAGATGGCATACGTTGCGCGCGTTTTCAAAGGTCCGGCACAGCTCCGCGTTGCCCGCCACGGCGGAGATGCCGCGCAAATCCAGATTGGGCAGCTTCCCGATGGACAGCAGAGCCACCGCGTCATCCACGCCCAAATCCGTGTCAAACCAAATGGGAATCCGGTTCATACGCGCACCTCCCGCCCGTCGTAGGTTTTGACAGCCTGCACCATCAGGTCCACAAACCCCTCCCGGTCGAGGCCCAGAACGCATTTGGCGTTGGGGGCGCGGCCCAGCCTGCCGTGGGGGTCGCCCACAGTGGCGCCCCGGCAGTATTCACCCGCAGTTTCAATGGCGACGTACATCTCCTGAATGGTAAACAGCTCGGGACGGAGCAAAGCGGCCACCGCCACCGCGTCGTGGACGGGCGCTCCATCGTAGCCCAGCTCGCGGTGGAACCTAAAGAAGAATTCCAGCCAGTCCGCTACGACGCCGGACACCTGATTGCCCACGGCGCGGATGCGCTCAAAATCCTCCGGAAAGATCAGCGCCTGTTCCGTAACGTCCAGACCGGACATCATCAGCGGGATGCCGGAGGAGAAGACGATGTCCGCCGCTTCCGGGTCCACCAGAATGTTGAACTCCGCTGCCGGGGTCCAGTTGCCGAAGGCAATGCCGCCGCCCATGACGGAGATTTGGGCAATTTTCGCCTTCAGCTCCGGGTGAGCCAGCAGGAGGGCGGCTACATTGGTCTCCGGCCCTGTGGCGATGATGGTCACCGGATCGGAGCTCTCCCTCAGCGTCTTTGCCATCAGCTCCACCGCGCCCAGGGGGGACAGGGGGCGATCCGGCTCGGGGAGGCTGGGGCCGTCCAGTCCCGTCTGGCCGTGGATATTCCCGGCGGTGATGGGATCGGCAAGGAGCGGCCCGGGACGGCCCATAGCGATGGGGGCATGGATGCCAAGCAAAGCGCACACGCGCCTTGCGTTATAGGTGGTTTTCTCAATGGTCTGATTCCCGGCCACGGAGGTGACGGCCAGAATATCCAGCGCGGGGCTGGCCTTTGCCAGCATCCATGCCATGGCGTCGTCGTGACCGGGGTCACCGTCCAGAATGACCGGACGAATCAATGAATTTATCATACGCAGGTTCCTTTCAGGATGGTTTTGCGGCGGCTCATTTCACCGCGGCGGCCTGAAGCGCGGCGGCGGAGTGCCGCTGCCTGGCGCGGCTGCGCCCACCAGGGCAAAGACCACCAGACCCAGAATTGTCACAAGATAGGGAATGGGGGAGACCAGGTTAGAATCCGCGCCCAAGGACGAGACCTTGATGCCCAGTGCCTGCGCAAGACCGAAGACCAGAGCGGCCAGCATAGACCCCAGAGGCTCTCCCGCGCCCATGGCCTGAGCCGCCAGAGCGATGAAACCGCGGCCTGCCACCATGTCCTGGGACCAGCCCATGGCGTAGTACATGGACATGTACGCTCCGCCAAGGCCCGCCATGGCCCCGGAGAGGCCGATGGCAATGTATTTGACCCGCAGAACGCTGACGCCCACGGAGGCCGCTGCGTTGGGATTCTCACCCACGGACCGGATGTTCAGACCCAACGGAGTCTTATACAGCATGACCCACGTTAAATACACCAGTAAAAATGCAAGATAGGTTAAAACGCTGTGGCCTGAGAGAATGTCGCCCAGAATGGGAATCTCCTTCAAAAGCGGGATATTGACGGACGGGACCTGAACACTCTTCGTGATGAGGGAAGTGGTGGAGGCCAGAGCGGTACCCTCGGTCACCTGGGTGATCACCTTTACGAGAAACAGTGTGCCACCGGAGCCGATCATGTTAACGGCCACGCCGGTCAGGATGATGTCGGTTTTCAGGTTGAAGGAGAAGAAGCCCATCAGAAGCGATACGATTACGCCCACGATCAGGGCAAGCAGGACGCCCGCTGCCCAGCTCCCGGTCCAGTAGGCGGTGAGGGAGCCGAAGAGAGCGGAGATCATCATAATACCCTCCAGGCCGATGTTGGAAATACCGGCTTTCTCCCCGATGACTGCGCCCAGAGTGGCAAACAGGATGGGTGCGGTGATGCGGAGGATGGAGAAGAAGAAATCCGTGGTAAAGATGCGCTGTAAAAGCATTTTACTTCACGCTCCCTTCCGTCTGCGCGGCTTTGCTCTTTAGCTCCGCCTGCGTGTTCCGGACCACCAGCTTCTGCCGATAGCGGGACAGGAACTGCTCCGCCGCAAAGAACAGGAAGATCAGCGCCTGAATGATGTCAATCAGTTGGGCGGGAATGCCGGAGTATGTAGACATCAGGTTGCAGCCCTTGTCCAGATACGCCATAAAGAATGCCGCAAAGGGCACGAACGCCGGGTTGTTTCCGGCCAGAATCGCCACGGTGATGCCCGTCCAGCCATATCCGGGCAAGGCACTCCAGGAAAAAGCGGTGTAGCGGCCAAGCATTTCGATACCGCCGCCCATACCGGCCAGAACGCCGCCCAGCACCTGAGACAAAATCACAATGCCGCCCACCTTCATACCGGAGTACATGGCAAAGTCCTGATTGATGCCGATCATGCGGATGGCATAGCCCCAGCGGGTGCGGTACATGAAAAGCGCGGTCAGCACCACGAAGACCAGCGCCACGATAAAGCCCCAGGAGAGCTTGGACCCGTTGTCTACCAACTGGGGAATGGCGGCGTCTGCCTGAAAGGGATAGGACTGGACCTGACCCTTGCTCTTGTCCGCCAGATGAGTGTTCAGCAGGTATTTGATGAAGTACATCACCACGTAGTTCAGCATCAGGGAGTTTACCATCTCGCTGACGCCCAGCTTTGCTTTCAGCACGGCGGGGATAAGCATCATGGCGCCCACCGCCGCCGCCGCGATCAGCACGCAAACCACCGGCAGAATGCCCGCGGGCAGTCTCAGATAGATGGCGCCCAGCGCGCCCACAAAGGCGCCCAGCATGATGCCACCCTCCGCGCCCAGATTGAATTGATTGGCGGAGAACATGACGCAGGTGGCAAGACCCGTGAAAATGGTGGGGATCATGGCTGCCAGAATGTCGGAGAGGTTCTTGGCGCTGATGCTGCCGTTGGACCGGAAGGCCGGGCCGATCAGCAGCTGGTGCAGAGCGCCGCCCGTCTGGGTGAGCTTGGCGGATATGGCCGCGCCGAGGGACGCGCCGTCCGGCGCGTCCGCGCAGATAAAAATCAGCAGCGTGGTTACCAGCAGAGCGATCAGAATCGCCGCGGTACCACGGACCAGGCTGAAGAGCAGGCTTTGCTTCTTATTCATGACAGACCCTCCCAACCTCTTCGGGGCCCTGTTGCTTCAGGCCCAGCATGTATTCGCCCATCAAATCGTCGCTGAGGTCCGCCGTATCCTCGAAATAGGCGGTGATCTGCCCGCCGTACATGACAATCAGACTGTCGGACAGCTCCATGACCTCATTCAGATCTGCGGATACCAGCAGCACCGCGACGCCCGAACGGGAAAGTTCCACCAGCTTCCGGCGGATGAACTCCGTGGCGCCCACATCGATGCCGCGGGTGGGCTGGTCGGCGATAATGAGCTTTGGATTGTTGGAAAACTCCCGGGCCACCACCACCTTTTGAATGTTGCCGCCCGAGAGCATTTTTACCTTCTGGGCCCCGGACTTGCACAGGACGGTATAGTCCTTAATCAGCCGGTCGCACTCGGCATGAATGGCCTTCATGTCAAAGAGAGGCCCTCTGTTCAGCCGTTTCGAGCCGCTTCGGTCGGAGATCAGGTTTTCTTCGATGGTTCCGCCCTCCGCGATGCCATAGAGCATTCGGTCCTCCGGCACCAGAGCCACGCCCTCACTCCGAATTTTCCGCTGGGACAGTCCCAGAACGCTGGTACCGTTGACCTCCACAGATCCGGCGTTGGGCTGGTTCAGATGGAACAGCATGTCCACCAGCTCCTTCTGCCCGTTGCCCTCCACGCCGGCCACCCCCAGAATTTCGCCTTTGCGCAGGTCAAAGGACACCTTGTCCAGCATTTTCTTGCCCCACTCGTTGATGTATTCCAGGTCCCGGACCCGCAGCACCGTGTCGGTGGGTTGAGCCTTTCCCTTCTCCACCTTCAAAACCACGTCACGCCCCACCATCAGCCGGGAAATTTTCTCGGGGCTTTCGTCCTTTGTCTCATAGACGCCCATGGATTTTCCGCCCCGCAGGATGGTCATGCGGTCGGTAATCTGCATGATCTCCGCCAGCTTGTGGGAGATGAAAATAATGGTATATCCCTGCTCTTTCAGGCTCATCAGCTCCTTAAAGAGCTCCGTGGTTTCCTGCGTGGTCAAAACGGCGGTGGGCTCGTCCAGAATCAGGATCTTTGCACCCCGAACCAGAGCTTTCAGAATTTCCACTTTCTGCTTCATCCCCACCGGGATGTCGCAGACCCGGGCGGTGGGGTCCACATGGAGATTGAATTTCTCCGAGTATTTCCTTGTAATCTCAATAGCACTTCCGCTGTCGATCAACAATCCGGATTTTTTGGGAACCATCCCCAGCACCATGTTCTCCGCCACGGTTAAGCTGGGCACCAGCATAAAGTGCTGGTGGACCATGCCGATGCCCGTGGCGATGGCGACGGTGGGGGAGGTGAGAGCGACCTTCTCGCCGTTGATCCAAATTTCGCCGCTAGTGGGCTGTTCCAGGCCAAACAGCATTTTCATCAGTGTGGATTTTCCCGCGCCGTTTTCTCCCATCAGCGCGTGTATCTCTCCTTTGCGGATGTTCAGATCGACATCCTGATTGGCGGCAATACCGTTGGGGTATACTTTTGTAATCCCCTTCATCTGGACGACGTATTCCTCTGCCATATATGGGACTCCCCCTCCTGTGTTTTTTCTGGGTTAAGACTTAATGCTTTTGGGGCGGGCTGTGCCGGGGCGGCATCCCACCCACGCGTCCGGGGAGCGGATTACCGCTTCCAAAACGCCTGGGCGGGAGAGGTAAAGAGGGGGCAAAAGCCCCCTCTTTGCAGAAAAGCGGGAAGTTTACGGACGGACGGATTCGCGCAGGGCAATGGCCCCGTCGTTGTCGTCAATGGCGGAAGGCACGGTAACGGAGCCGTTGATGATGTTCTGCTGTGCGGCTTCCACGGCGGCCTTCGTTTTGTCGGAGGCATAGTTCGAGAAGTTTTTATCGGTGACGAGGCCGACGCCGCCCTCGGGGATGCCCAGCAGGATGTTCTGGCCGAACAGATTTTCACCGGCATCCCACTGATCGAAGAACCAGATCAGGGAGTTGCCAATGTTCTTAAGGCCGGAGGTCAGGGTGATGGCGGCAAGATCGGAGGAGAGCGTCAGCTCCTGATCCGAGTCCACACCCAGGAACCAGGCCTTGCCGGTCTCCAGAGCGGCCTCGGCGGCTCCGTTGCCGGAGTTACCGGCTACGCCCCAGATGATGTCGCACTTGTTGTCGTTGATCATGGACAGGCCGTATTCCTTGGCGATGGCGGTGTCCACATAGTCGTTGGTGTAACGGGTGTCAACTTTGACGTCGGGGTTGATACTCTGGGCGCCCAGAATAAAACCGTACAGGAAGTCGTTGATGACGGGGCTGTCCACGCCGCCGACGAAGCCCAGCACCGGTTCCTTGTTGATGTTGGCAACGCTGGTGTCGGTGGTCATGCAGGCCGCGAACACGCCCATCAGGTAACCCAGGTCATTTTGCTTATAGTTGATGTTTACCACGTTGGGCTGACTGGACTCGGAATCGTAGATCAGGTATTTCTGTTCGGGATACTTGGCGGCCACCTCGTTCAGATATTCGGGCATCTGATAGGTACCGCAGACGATCAGGTCGTACTCGCCGGAGTCGGAAACCTCGTACAAGGTGGACAGCCAGGTGGGCTGGTCCTCGTCGGTGCCGCCCATCTCAATGGTGTTCAGGGTGATGCGGCCGTCGGCTTTCAGCTTTTCCAGACCCGCCTCCGCGGAGTCGAAGAAGGACTTGTCGCCCAGATTGCCGTTTACCAGGTTGCACACGTTGTACACCTTTCCGCTCGCAGCGGAGCCGGACGCCGCGCCGGAGCCGGAAGCGGCGGCGGAAGAGGATGCCGCGGGACTGCTCCCGCAGGCTGCCAGTGAGAGCGCCATGGTCAGTGCAAGAGCAAGCGCAAACAACTTTTTCATGTAAAGAACCTCCAAAATAGTTTATCTCAAAGTTCCTTGAAACCATGAAACCATGTGTTGTTCGGAACTTTGAGATGAAATAATTGTAGCGGCTTGACAGGCGATTGTCAATTTCACCTGAAAATTTATCTGTTTTCCACAAAAAGTGTAAAGTATTTCCGGCAGAACCATTGTTTGTAAAAAAACTTCTGAAAGTCGGGCCTCGCGCGGTCTGGCGGAGGGGCATTGTACATCCGCCCGTGCGGGATTTTTTCAATTGTACATTTTAGAATTTAATGGTACAATCATAAAAAGACACAGCAGACCCGCCGTAGGCGGAAAGAAGGACGGATACCGATATGGACTGTTTGTTTGTCATCGATTACCAAAAGGATTTCGTGGACGGGGCGCTGGGCTTCTCCGGCGCGGAGAAGTTGGACGGGGCCATCGCCGCGCGGGTTCGGGAGTACGGCCCGGGTTGCGTCTGGTTTACCCGGGATACCCATACGGCGGATTACCTCAATACCCGGGAGGGAAAGTTCCTTCCCGTGGTCCACTGTGTGAGGGACACACCCGGCTGGGAGAACTATGGTGAAACCGCAAAAGCATTGGAAGAAGTGGGCGCGGTGGGTATTGACAAGGCTGCGTTCGGCATGGATACCGGCGACCCGGCGGTGCTTGCGGCGCTGCCAAAGAAGGCGGAGCGCATCGAGCTTTGCGGGCTGGTATCCAATATTTGTGTGGTCAGCAACGCGGCGGTGCTTCAAAGCCGCTACCCGCAGGCCCGCATTGTGGTGGACGCAAAGCTCACCGCGAGCTTTGACCCAGAGCTCAACGAAAAGACCCTGGATGTGCTGGCGGGGCTGCAGGCGGAAATCCTGAACCGCTGACAGCGCGTACCCTGCCAAGGAGAACCTGCCGCCCGGCGGGAGGACCCACGGGCGGATCATAAATAAAAGAATACAGGAGGATATTCCATGAAGCTCAGCTTTTTCGGCGCCGATCAGTGCGTCACCGGCAGTTGCCATTGCCTGGAGATCAACGGCAAAACCATCCTTGTGGACTGCGGCTTACAGCAGGGACGGGATGAGATATCCAACGAGGAATTTCCATTCAACCCCGCAGGCGTGGATTACGTATTGGTGACCCATGCTCATATCGACCACTCCGGCCGCATTCCCAAGCTGATCCGCCAGGGATTCCACGGTGAAATCCTCACCACCCGTCTCACCGCGGACCTGATGCGCATTATGCTGCTGGACTCCGCTCACATTCAGGAGCAGGACGCCGAGTGGAAGAACCGCAAGGGCGAGCGTGCAGGGCGCGCGCCGGTGGAGCCGCTGTACACCATTGAGGATGCTCAGAAGGTGGCGGAGTACCTGAAGACCTGCGAGTACGATGAAGAAATCAACCTGTGCGAGGGCGTACGGGTAAAATTTTCGGATGCCGGGCATTTGCTGGGTTCCGCCTCCATTTGGATGGACCTGAACGAGGGCGGCGTGGAGAAGACCATCGTTTTCTCTGGCGATATCGGCAATGTGGATCAGCCCATCATCCGGGACCCCGTTCACTTCCACGGGGCGGACTATGTGGTGATGGAGTCCACCTACGGCGACCGGAACCACACGGAGGTCTGGAGCTATACGGACGATCTGGCCAAGATCATCGACGAGACCATGGCCCGTGGCGGCAACGTGGTGATCCCTTCCTTTGCGGTGGGCCGTACGCAGGAGCTTTTGTACTTCATTCGGGAGATCAAGGATAGAAAGATGGTGAAGTCCAACCCGGATTTCCCGGTCTACATTGACTCTCCCCTTGCCAAACAGGCCACTCAGATCTTTACCGGTAACCTCCACGGATATCTGGACGAGGGCGCGCTGAAGCTGGTGGCCGACGGCACAAATATGTTCAATTTCACGAATCTCCGTATGACCGAGACGGTGGATGAGTCCCGTGCCCTGAATGATGACCGCACGCCCAAGGTCATTATCTCCGCCTCCGGCATGTGCGACGCTGGCCGTATCCGCCACCATCTCAAGCACAACCTCTGGCGCCCGGAGTGCACCGTGGCCTTCGTGGGCTATCAGGGCGAGGGGACGCTGGGCCGCTTATTGCTCAACGGCGCGGAGAGCGTCAAAATGTTCGGCGAGGAAATCACCGTCCGGGCCAAAATTGTCAATTACACCGGCCTTTCTTCCCACGCCGACCGGGATCATCTGCTAAGCTGGATCTCCGATATCAAAGAGCCGAAGCCCCAGCATGTGTTCGTGGTCCACGGAGACCGGGAAGTGGCTCCCTTCTTTGCCCAGACCATCCAGGGCATGGGCTTTACAGCCCACGCGCCGCAGTATACAGAGGTTTACGATCTGGTCTCCTGCCAGCAGCTGCAGACGGGCTATCTTCCCGAACGCAAGGCGAAGGTTGTGGAGGGGACGAAAGTTTCCTCGGCGTACGAGCGCCTGGTGGCCGTGGGCCAGCTGGTGGTGGAAGCCATCAAGCGGGCAAAAAAGCGGGACAACAAGAGTCTGGCAAATTTCGCGGACCAGCTGAAAAAAGTGTTGGAGAAGTGGGATGTGTAAGGCGCCTGCCCCGCCCCCGGCGGACGGCAATCTTTAAATAAGGGAACAGTTATGGAACGTTTATTACTGAATCATTTCTATACCGGAACGGTGGAGAGCTACTCCAGCGAGGGCCTTGGTATTGTCCGGATCAACGGCGCGGTGGTATTCGTACCCCGCGCCGTCCGCGGCGAAACGGTGAAACTGCGCATTACGAAGGTGATGAAGACCTGCTATGCCGGGGAGATCGAGTGCGTTGCGGCGCCCTCGTCGGAGCGGGTGGAGCCGGACTGCCCCTATTTTGGCCGATGCGGCGGCTGTGCTTACCGGCATATGAGCTATGCGGAGGAGCTGCGGGCCAAGAAGCAGAAGGTGCAGGATGCGCTGGAGCGCATTGGGGGACTTAACTTGCAGGTGGAGGAGATTCTGGGTGCGAAGGACCCGCTCCACTACCGCAACAAGGCGCAGTACCCGGTGGGATCTGACGGCGCGGTGGGATTCTACCGCCAGCGGAGCCATCAGGTCATTCCGGTGGAGCACTGTCAGATCTGCGCGCCAGCCGCCGATGCCAGTGCCGGGGCTGTGGGCGCGTGGATGAAAAAGTACGGCGTCCCGGGCTATGACGAGCAAACGGGGAAGGGGCTGGTGCGCCATGTTTACGTGCGGATCAACCGTAAAGGTGAAAGCCTTTGCTGCGTGGTCCTCAACGGAAAAACCGCACCCCGGGAACCGGAGCTGGCCGCTATGATTCTAGCCGCTGCGCCGCAGACCGTGGGTGTGGTGCTCAGCAGCAACACCCGTCGGGATAATGTGATTCTGGGCGACCGATACCGCACGCTCTGGGGACAGGATTTCCTGATGGACGAGCTGTGCGGCCTGCAGTTCAAGCTGTCCGTACCGTCGTTCTATCAGGTGAACCGGGAACAGGCAGAGGCGCTGTACGGCAAGGCTGTGGAGTTCGCGGAGCTGACGGGGACGGAGACGGTATTGGATCTGTACTGTGGTGCGGGGACCATTACGCTGGCCATGTCCGAAAGAGCAAAACGAGTGATCGGCGCGGAGATTGTGCCGGAGGCCATTGAAAACGCAAAAGAGAACGCCGCGCGGAACGGTATTCGGAACGCGGAGTTTTTTTGCGGCGACGCGTCGGATATTGCGGCGAAGCTGGAACGGGACGGTCTGCGACCTGAAGTAATCTGCGTGGACCCGCCCCGGAAGGGTCTGACGTCGGAGGTGATTGGCAGCGTTGCGGCCATGGAGCCGAAGCGGGTGGTATACGTTTCCTGCGACCCCGCCACGCTTGCCCGGGACCTGAAGCGGTTCGGGGAGCTTGGCTATCAGGCGGAGCGCGCCGTCGCCGCCGATCTGTTCCCAGGCACTTGCCATGTTGAGACGGTTGTATTGATGACGTATTGTGGTGGCAAGTGAAAATCGAGGAGTTTGACCACAGGATATTGTGGTTTTGAAGCAAAAAATGAGTAAAATCAGAAAAAACAAGCGCTTCTGGCCTCGATTTTTTGCCCCATCCACAGATGACATCGCGTAATGGACAGATGAAACAAAAGTAAATCAAACAAATTAGGAGCGGTTACGTTCTTCGTTTTTATACGAGAACATAACCGCTCTTTTTTACTTCTGGATATAGAAAGA
>Ga0183100_1000786_pt1 | contig 20327 bp, 20 predicted proteins | sample Biomet2_FD_127789 | JGI IMG/M metagenome (GOLD analysis project Ga0183100, IMG submission 127789) | Microbial communities from bioreactor (seeded with anoxic lake sediment) at LBNL, California, USA - Biofuel metagenome 2 | ecosystem: Engineered > Bioreactor > Anaerobic > Unclassified ...
CATCCAGACGGCTGACGGGCATTTTATTGACCTGAATAAAACGACAGTTTTGCAGATCGCAAATCTGCTGACCTATGGTGAGATGGGCTAAAGACATCATAAGGCCGCGATTAGCGGTCCCCTTGCGATAATATTTTGAAAACTTTCTATAATCCAATAACATATCATGTCATTTTAGAGTTGGAGGCGCGGCATAATGCCGATGTACAAGCGTTCCCTGATTGTCCTTGCCGCTTTGGCAGCGTGTATTCTTGGCATCTTATTTTATGAGCAGCAGCAGCCACCAGTGCTTGCTCCGGCGGTAAGAGAATCAGCTGCGGAAACAACGATGATGGTGTATGTTTCAGGTGCGGTAAATCATCCCGGCGTTGTACAACTAAATTCAGGTGCCAGAGCGATGGATGCGGTAAAGGCCTGTGGGGGACTTTTACCGAGTGCGGATGCGGATAAAGTCAATATGGCGCAAGCACTTAAAGATGGAGAGCAGATTTCTGTTCCCGAAAAAACTGCTGCGACAGGTGTAACTCTGCCGCAGGCGGAGGGGCGGGTCAGCATCAATACGGCGGATGAGAAGGCGCTTGATTCACTGCCGGGCATTGGCCCGGCCATGGCAAAGCGGATTATTGAATATCGGCAGCAGCAGGGGGCGTTTACGCAGCTTGAGGATTTAAAAAAAGTCCGCGGCCTGGGACCGGCAAAATATGAAAAATTAAAGGATAAGATTACGCTATGAAAGCCGCCAGCCAGCAGCTGTTCCTTAATGCTGTGCTGGCTTTTTTTGCTGTGGGGATTTATGCTGGTACGGCAAGGCTGATGCCGATGCCAATCGTGTGGTTGCTGTCGCTCGGGGCACTGTTGCTGGTATTTATCAGCTACAGCATTCGCAAGCAGAAAAAAGGAATTATCTGGGGATTTTATCTGCTGTTTTTTCTTCTGGGCTGTGGCCGTGGGGCACAAAGTTTGATTTTGTCACCGGATGACATCTCTTTTTTGGCGGAGCAGAGGGTGCAAGTTCGGGGAATTATTAAAGAGGCACCACAGGAACGAAAAATGGAAGATGGCATTATTTCTGTCCGCTATATCATAGAAGCTAAATCCGTAATAGCGGCCGGGAAAGAAAAAGTGGTCAAGGGGCGGGCGTATCTTTACAGCCAGCGGCAGGTGGTGGGTGCCGCTGGCAGAATTGGTGATGAGCTAGAGGCAGCGGTTGAAGTGCGAGCTTTACATGCTTATCAGAATCCGGGACGAATCGATGCTGTCGCCGCAGCTGCGAGGCAGGGGATTCATGCCAGGCTTATGGCGGGAAAACAGGAAATACGTATAGAACCACGAGAAACGGCTGTTTTTTTGCGCTGGGTAGCCCGAATTCGACAGGAGCTGCTGCTGGCTATGCAACATGTGATGCCGGAAACGGATGCGGCGGCGCTGTTTGCTATGCTTTTTGGCGGTTATGAGGGCATAAAACCAGAACTGCTCACGGCATTTACGACAACTGGGATTGTCCATATTTTATCCGTATCGGGATCACATATAACCTTGCTGGCTGGGACCTTGAACTGGCTCTGCGGTATTTTTCGTTTTCGCCGTGCTCTGACGGCGCTGGTGGTAGCCGCGGTAATTGTAGTCTATGCGGTTTTTGCTGGCTGCACACCACCGGTGCTGCGTTCCGCATTGATGGGGATTTGTGCCTTCACGGCCCTGGCTGCCGGCAGAAAAAGTGAGGCAACCCGTCTCTTGACAATTACGGCCCTGCTTTTGCTCGCCTGGCAGCCCGGACTGCTGGCAGATATAAGCTTTCAGTTGTCATTTGCGGCCACGGCCGGGCTGCTTTATTTATCGCCCTGTCTGCAGTGCCGGCTTGTGATTTTCCCCCGATGGCTGGCAGCCAATCTGGCGGTGACGATCGGTGCCCAGCTGGCTGTTATGCCGCTGTTGGCCTGGTATTTCAACGCCCTTTCGCTCAGCTCTCTGCTGGCCAACCTGATTGCCGTGCCGATTGTCGAATCCATGATTGTGATCGGACTTCTGGCCATTGTTGTCGGAGTTGTGGCAACCGGGCTGCAGACACTGCTGTTTGCGCTGTGCAGTCTGATGATCGGGATGGTCTATACCCTGACCCGGCTGATAGCTACTTTGCCGGGAGCCAGCGTTTATCTGCCGCCGTTGGCTCCGGAAGCTGGTGCATTATATTATGGAATTCTTTGTCTGCTTCTGGACCGGGAGGGTTCGCAGTTTTTTTGGCCACAGGTTGTCCGCTGGCAGCGGCCACTTCTGGCAGGGCTATTTGCGGGGCTGGTCTTTTTTTTCTGGCACGAGCTGCAAGAACAGCCGCTACAGGTGCATTTTATTGACGTTGGTCAAGGCGATGCGGCTCTTTTGATCACGCCGCATCACCAGGCGGTTATGATTGATACGGGCGGCAGCCGCCAGGGTGATTTTGATGTTGGAGAACGCGTTGTAGCGCCTTATCTTCGCCATTACGGTGTCCGCCGACTGAGTTTTTTGCTGCTTACACATGCCCATGAGGACCATGCCGGTGGTCTGGCCGGTGTGTTGCGGCATATGCCGGCTACGCAGGTGTTGATCGGTAGGGAAAGCCGTCAAGAATATGCGCGGACGACCAAGCTGAATTTCTCTCTGGAACCGGCATTATCCTTTGCCCCGGCCTGCACCGGAGAGCGAATTGTCGTTGACGGCGTGGAATTTAAAATTCTGCAGTCCCCGGAGTCTGCCTTGCGTCGAACTGGCAACGAAATGTCGACGGTGATCCGAGCCGCTTATAAAGGCTACAGCTTTTTGTTCACCGGCGATCTGACGGCCAGCGGAGAAAAAGCTTTGCTCGAGAGCGGGCAGGAGGTCAGAAGTGATGTGCTGAAAATAGGCCATCATGGATCAAAGGGATCATCGAGTCCTGAATTTTTGCAGGCTGTACATCCGCGCTGGGCGGTGATTTCTGTCGGAGCGGATAATTCGTTTGGGCATCCGCACGCGGAAACCTTGCAGCGAATTGAAGGGGAAGGAGCGGCTTTGCTGCGCACGGACAGGGATGGGGCGGTTGTCTTTGAATGCGATGGGGAGAATCTTTTTGTCCATACTTTTGCCGGCAATTGAGCACTTACAGCGTTGCGCTTGTTCTTTTTATTTTATATACTTTTTAGATAAACAAAAAAACTGGTTATGGCAGGTATTTTCATAGGATATCTCCCGCTAAACCAGTTGAAATATTATTTTATCAACAGGAGGAATGGCTGTTTATGGCTCATTTAAAAGAGGGATTTATATGTATTGTTTTGTGCTTTGTCTTTTGGGGTATGGGAGCTGTTTCAACTGCTTATGCTGGGCCTTATGCTGAGCAGATCGACGCCGTTTTGGCGGACAAGCGGCATAATGATGTGATGGCGGATAATATTTACCAGCAGATCGCAAATGGTCACTACCGGACAGTAGACATGCTGGCTGTTATTGCGCATGAATTTGATGGGGATGGGAGTTATTCAAATCAAATTGATGCGATCTTAGAGGATAAACGCCATAATGATGTAATGGCGGATACGGTTTACCAGCAGATGGAAAATGGAGCCGATCGGACAGTTGAGCTGGTGGCACTGATAGCGCATCAGCTTGACCCCGCAGGTACTTATGCGAATCAGATTGAGTCAGTTTTAGAGCAGCTGCGGCATAATGATGTGATGGCGGATACTATTTATCAGCAGATAGCCAACGAGAGTTATTGCACGGTGGAACTGCTGGCGGTGGTGGCACATGAACTTGATCCGGCCGGTATTTACGCAAATCAGATTGAGGCGATACTAGCAGACAAGCGGCATAATGATGTGATGGCGGATACTGTTTACCAGCAAATAGCGAATGGGCACTATCAGTCAGGTGAATTGCTGGCTGTTATTGCCCGAGAAATTGATGCTGCCAATACATATGGGGGACAAATTGATGCGGTCTTAGCGGACAAGCAGCATAATGACGTAATGGCAGACAATGTTTATCATCAGACCGTGAACGGAAGCTACTGTATCGTAGATCTGCTGGCAGTGATTGCCCATGAAAAAGACGAATAATAATTTGTCAGCGAGATGGCATGAAGTACAACCTGTAGGACGGTCGGAGTTTTTTTAGTAGTGAAGCAACAAAGCTTTGCGAAAAGCACAGGGTACTATATAATAAATGAAAGAAGCATAAGGAAAACGGGTGGTATAATGAATTATGGACAGGCTATGGCCGAGATAAAAAAAGGGAGTCTTCATGGAGTCTATCTGATTGCCGGTGAAGAACAGTATCTGGCAGAAAAGGTCATGCAGGCATTACTGGAAAAACTTTTGTCGGCAGGCGATCTTGAAGGACTGCAGAAGATACATGGCGATATCGGGCTGGAAGAGTTGCTGAATCTGATTGATTCAGCCCCTTTTTTTGCTGAACGCAATGTGGTTTTAGTCCGCAATAGCCAGCTGTTTAAGGAGAAAAAAAATGCTGCCGGGGCGAAGTCGAAGCCAAGCAAGCTGGAGGAGCGCTTTATGGCGACTCTTTCTGATATGCCGCCGTACAGCGTCGTTATTTTTCAGTTGAGTGAAAAAGCTGACAAGCGGCGAAAACTCTATAAGGTGATCGAAAAACATGGCTTGGTGGTGGAAGCAGATCCGATTCCGGTCTGGGGGATAGGTGACTGGCTGCAGAGCAAATTACTCGAATTGGGGAAATCCCTCGATCGAGAGGCCTATGCATATCTGCTCGAGGGCATTGGTATGATGCAGAAGATATCGCTGGGATTTCTTGATCAGGAACTGGGAAAGCTTGCTCTTTACACCGAGCGCAAGCAGATTACAAAAGATGATCTGCTTATGGTGTTGTCTGGGCTGCCGGAAGTTTCAGCGTTTGCTATGCTCGATGCTGTCAGTGATAAAAATGTGGCCAAATCCCTGCGGCTTTTACGTGAACAGCTGGCGGGTGGCACCTATCCTTTGCAGCTGGCAGCACTCCTGACTCGTCATGTGCGGCAGCTGTGGCAGGCAAAAACACTGGAGGCGCGTGGGTGCAGGGGACGGCAGCTGGCCGGCCCGCTGGGACTGGTGCCATTCATTGCCGAAAAAGTGGGACAAAAAAGCCGCAATTTCAGTGAGGACGCACTGAAGGCGGCGATGATCGATTTGGCTGAAGCAGATTATCTGTTCAAAAGTGGTTATGCCGATGCCGCGCTATTGGAAAAAATCATCATTGAATTATGCCAGCAGCGTCAGGCCTGAGCTTTGGGCAATAAAAAATACCAGCTACATAAGTAACTGGTATTTTTTGCGTTTCAGGGCATTTACCCATTTATTACATAAATGTAAAATTATTTTACTAACGCGTTCAGTTTGCGAGCCAAACGGGACTTTTTGCGGGCTACAGCATTTTTGTGATAAACACGGTTTGCAGCTGCCTGATCAAGTGTTTTGCTAGCAACGATAAGGAGGGCTTTTGCTTCATCAGCTTTACCGGCTTCAACAGCATCGATGAATTTACGGGCTGCAGTTTTAACAGCGGATTTCGCAGCGAAGTTGTTAGCACGACGTTTAGCGTCGGATTTTACACTAAGAATAGATGATTTAATATTTGGCAAGAATTTCACCCCCTTAATAGCTTGTTACCTGAACATTTTAGCATGCGGAAAATGAAAAAGCAACCCCTTAATTTTATTCAGAGGGCTCAGGTGCAGGTGCTTGCTAGGGTTGCCGCTAAGATGATATAATGAACCAATATTCGTAATTGGCTCGCAGGAGGAAAAAATGCAGACAAAAAACATTCGTAATTTCTCAATTATTGCTCATATTGACCACGGAAAATCGACCATTGCCGACCGGCTTATTGAATATACCGGGGCTTTATCTGCCCGCGAGATGGAGGCGCAGGTTCTTGACAGCATGGAACTTGAGCGTGAACGCGGGATTACGATCAAGGCGCAGACGGTTCGCTTAAACTATAAAGGCAAGGACGGCGACATGTATGAGTTAAACCTCATCGATACGCCGGGCCATGTCGATTTTACCTATGAGGTTTCGCGTAGTCTGGCTGCTTGCGAAGGAGCCCTACTGGTTGTGGATGCGGCACAAGGGGTCGAAGCGCAGACGCTGGCCAATGTTTATATGGCCCTGGAAAATGACCTTGAAATCATCCCGGTCATCAATAAGATTGATCTGCCTAGCGCAGAGCCGGAACTTGTAAAACGCGAAATTGAAGATATCATCGGGCTGGATACATCCGATGCTGTTCTTGCCAGTGCAAAATCCGGCATCGGCATTGAAGCTATTCTTGATCAGATCGTTGAGAAAATTCCGGCACCCGCCGGCGATCCGGAAAAACCCCTGCGGGCGTTGATCTTTGATTCGAACTTTGATTCCTATAAGGGAGCCATTGCCCACATTCGTGTGATTGACGGCTGCATCAAACCGGGCATGACCTTGAAGATGATGGCTACCGGTAAAACCTTTGAAGTAACCGACATTGGTTCTTTTTGCCCGGCCCCGGTCAACATGCCGGAACTGTCCGCCGGACAGGTGGGCTTTATCGCCGGCAGTTTGAAAAATGTAAAAGATGTTCGTGTCGGAGACACGGTGACCTCCGCGGCCCGTCCGGCAGCAGAAGCTCTGCCGGGATACCGCGGGGTCAATCCGATGGTTTACTGCGGACTTTATCCGGTGGACAGTGCGGATTATGACAATCTCAAGGATGCACTGGAGAAGCTGCAGCTAAATGATGCAGCCCTGATGTTTGAACCGGAGACTTCCGTGGCCCTGGGGTTTGGCTACCGCTGTGGCTTTTTGGGACTGCTGCATATGGATGTCATTCAGGAACGGCTGGAACGTGAATACAATCTGAAACTGATCACGACGGCCCCGAGTGTTATTTATCATGTCTATAAGACAAATGGCGAGATGATCCGGATTGATAACCCCGCCAATTTGCCGCCGACGACCGAGATCGAACACATTGAGGAGCCATATGTAAAGGCTACGGTTATTGTTCCTAACGACTATGTTGGGGCGGTTATGGAAATTTCGCAGGAAAAACGCGGCGAATTTAAAAACATGGATTATCTTGATGTAAATCGGGTAATGATTATCTATCATATTCCGCTCAATGAGATCATCTACGATTATTTTGACCGATTAAAATCCTCAACGCGCGGGTATGCTTCGCTTGACTATGAATTGGCAGACTACCGGCCATCAAAACTGGTAAAACTCGATATTCTTCTCAATGGTGAGGCCGTCGATGCCTTGTCGAATATTGTTCATACGGACCGGGCGGCCATGCGTGGACGGCAGCTGGCGGCAAAACTCAAAGGCATTATTCCACAGCAGATGTTTGAAATTCCGATACAGGCAGCGGTAGGCAACAAGATTATTGCCAGGGAAACCGTGCGGGCGATGCGCAAGGATGTTCTGGCCAAGTGCTATGGCGGGGATATCTCGCGTAAGCGCAAACTGCTGGAGAAACAAAAGGAAGGGAAAAAACGCATGAAGTCGGTAGGCTCGGTCGAAGTGCCGCAGGAAGCCTTCATGGCGATTTTGAAGATCGACTGATGGAAATCAGTGTATACGTGCACATTCCCTTTTGCCGGCAAAAGTGCTATTATTGCGATTTTCCCTCGGCTACCGGCAGCCGCGAAATGCAGAAAGAATATACAAAAGCCTTGTGTCAGGAAATCGCGGCACAAGGCTCTTCTTTATCCGGTGAAACGATAACAACCCTCTATATTGGCGGCGGGACGCCGACTCTGTTGGCGGATGAACTGCTGGCAGATATTCTGCTGGCACTGCGCCAGGCATTTGACTGGAGTGAGATGGCAGAGGTTACGATTGAGGCCAATCCGGGAACGGTTACTCGAGAAAAACTGGACATGCTGCGCCAAGGTGGCATCAATCGAATCAGTTTCGGCATCCAAAGCTTCGATGATGAACTGCTGAAACGAATCGGCAGGATTCATTCCGGGGTCGAGGCGAAGGCGGCGGTCAAACTGGCTCGTGCAGCTGGCTTTGAAAATATCAGTCTGGATCTGATGTATGGCTTGCCGGGGCAGAGCCTGAAACAGCTTAAGGCCAGTGTCGAAACGGCATTGGCGCTTGAAATCGAGCATATATCCATTTATGGTCTTCAGCTGGAGGAGGGAACGATGCTGGCGCAACTGCAGCAGCAAGGCACTCTTGAACTGCCCACAGAAGAAGCGGTGGAAACGATGTATGATTATATAACCGGTGAACTGCCGCGCTGCGGCTATGAACGTTATGAAATATCAAATTTTGCCCGCCGCGGCTTTGCCAGTCGACATAACCTCGGCTACTGGCTTGATCGGCCCTACATCGGGCTCGGCGCAGCAGCGCATTCCTATTATCAAAATCGCCGCTTTGCCAATCTTTCAGCAGCTGCCGAGTATATGGCAAGCGTTTTTTCAGGAAAGACGGTTGCTTTTGAAGAGGAAAGCATGACGCGTGAAATACTGATGGAAGAATTTTGCTTTCTGGCCCTGCGGACAAGCCAGGGGATTTTGGCGGATGCATTTGCCAGGAAGTTTGCCTGCTCGCTGTGGTCCGTATACGGAGAAATTATCAGCCAACTTACAAATCAAAAGCTTTTACAGGCGGATGAAAATGGCTGCCGGCTGACAGGGCTGGGAATGAAATATGGCAATCAGGTCTTTGCCGCCTTTTTGCTGGATGACTGACTGGATCCGGCTTGGAGAAATAAATTTTTCCTGACCGGTAAAATCCCGCAAAGATTATTGACTTTTTTCTGAAAGCGTGGTACATTTTTATTAGACATTAGCACTCACTTGTTCAGAGTGCTAACAATAGGGGGTGGAAAGATGCTTGATGAACGAAAACAGCGTATTCTAAAAGCGATTATTAACGATTATATTTCCACGGCAGAACCTATTGGCTCTAGAACAATTGCCCGCAAATACGATCTCGGCGTAAGCCCGGCTACCATTCGCAATGAGATGGCTGATCTTGAAGCGCTCGGCTACTTGGAGCAGCTTCACACGTCCTCGGGTCGTATTCCGTCTTCGCAGGGGTATCGCTTTTATGTTGATGATCTTGTGCGGCCGGAGACAGTGACGCAAAATGAAATGACTCTGATCAGAAATTGGTATAAGGCAAAAGTGCAGCGAGTGGAAGAGGTCTTCCAGGAGACAGCAAAGATTATATCACGAATGACCAAGAACGTTTCATTAGTTCTTGCCCCGCAGCTTTCCCAGGCTGCATTTAGGTGCCTGCGTTTTTTGCCACTTGATGATTCGCGGGTCATTGCCGTCATTATGACGGATGTCGGTTTTATTGAAAACAAGATAATACCGATGCCGTCCGGAGCTGTATTTGAGGATTTTCAGCAGATTGCCCGTTCCGTAAATGAATGCTTGGCCGGACAGACGCTCGATTCAATCAGCCCGGCCGTTTTGCGCCGGATTAAAAATGATATCATGGACAGCTCGTTGTTTGAAGCGGCGCTCGATGTGATCCATCGGGCCCTGGCAGACCAAAAAAAAGAACGGCTCTACCTTGGCGGAACGACCCAATTGCTCAATCAGCCGGAGTTCCGGGATGTTGATAAGGTGAAAAACCTGTTGCTGATGCTGGAGGAGGAGCAGCTGCTCTGTGATATTTTAAATGCCTCTCGCGGCAGCGGGCTGACAGTTACCATTGGGCAGGAAAATAAGTATAGTGGGATTCAGGACTGCAGCATTGTCAGTGCTACGTATCATATGGACGGACAATTGCTGGGGACGATTGCTGTGCTTGGACCAACCAGAATGGAATATGCCAAGGCGATGGCCTTGCTCGATTTTATGAATGTAAATCTGACACAGGTGCTAAAACAGTTCAGATGGTAGATGGCGCTTGGCTGTCGACCATGATAGATTTAAATAAAGAGGTGAGGTTTTGAAGATGCCATTTATGAAGGAAGAGATGAAAAAAAAGGATTCTGCCATTATGGAAGATATGGAAAAGGAAATTGAGCAGGCGCAGCAGGAGCTTGCTGAAGAAACCGAAGGGCAGGATGGCCAGGATTCAATAAAGGAAACCGCTGAAGAAGCAGCCGAAGCGATGCTCCAGGCTGAGAACGATAAAAAGGATGCTGAGCTGCAGGAGGCGAACGATCGCCTGATGCGTCTCAGAGCTGACTTTGATAATTTTCGCCGCCGGACAAGGCAGGAAAAAGAAGAGCTTTCGGCAGTCGTGCTGCAAAATTTCATGACGGAACTGTTGCCGTTGGTTGATAACTTTGAACGGGCTTTGGCTGCAGAAACTGCGGATGCCGATTCACTGCGGGAAGGGATTGTCATGGTATATAATCAGCTGTCAGCAGTGCTCCAGAAAAATGGACTCGAGCCAATCAAGGCCGTGGGGGAAAAATTCGACCCCAATTTCCATCAGGCCGTCATGCGAGTTGAGGATGCCACGAAGGAAGATGATACGGTGGTTGAAGAATTGCAAAAGGGTTATATCGTGCAGGCACGAGTAATTCGCCCGAGTATGGTTAAGGTAATTGCCAACTAATTCCTAGTTGGATTATGATAAAAGAAATATAGATAGTGCATCTATTTTAATTTCGAGGAGGAAAATTTAATGTCAAAAGTAATTGGTATTGACTTAGGTACAACAAATTCATGTGTAGCTGTTATGGAAGGCGGCGAACCGGCCGTTATTACAAACCCGGAAGGGGCTCGTACAACCCCGTCGGTTGTAGGCTTTACAAAAACCGGTGAACGTCTGGTCGGTCAGCTGGCAAAGCGTCAGGCCGTATCGAATCCAGACCGTACATTTGCTTCGATCAAACGTCATATGGGAACAGATTATAAAGTGACGGTTGATGATAAAAACTATTCGCCGCAGGAAGTGTCGGCAATGATTCTGCAAAAAATAAAGGCCGATGCAGAAGCCTATCTGGGCGAAACGGTGTCACAGGCCGTTATCACAGTACCGGCTTATTTTAATGACAGCCAGCGTCAGGCAACAAAAGATGCCGGGAAAATTGCCGGACTTGAGGTTTTGCGTATCATCAATGAACCGACAGCTGCAGCTCTTGCTTATGGTATGGATAAAGGGGAAGAACATACGATTCTCGTATTTGACCTCGGCGGCGGCACCTTTGACGTTTCGATTCTCGAACTCGGCGACGGTGTATTTGAAGTAAAGGCGACAAACGGCAACAACCGCTTGGGCGGCGATGACTTTGATAAACGCATTATGGACTGGTTGGTTGCTGAATTCAAGAAAGAAAACGGCATTGATTTGTCCGCTGATAAGATGAGCGCTCAGCGCCTGATCGAAGCAGCGGAAAAAGCGAAGATTGAGCTTTCCAATATGCTTTCGACAAATATCAATTTGCCGTTCATTACCGCTGATGCGTCAGGTCCGAAACATCTTGATCTGACCTTGACCAGAGCTAAATTTGATGAACTCACAGCGGATCTTGTCGAATCGACAATGGGACCAACTCGTCAGGCATTGCAGGATGCAGGGCTCCAGCCGAGTGATATCAATAAGATCATTCTTGTCGGCGGTTCAAGCCGTATTCCGGCCGTACAGGAAGCCATTAAGAAAAATCTCGGGCAGGAACCGCATCGCGGCGTAAACCCGGATGAGTGTGTAGCGATCGGGGCGGCTATTCAGGCCGGCGTGCTTGTTGGCGAAGTCAAGGATGTCCTGTTGCTTGACGTAACACCGCTTTCCCTGGGGATTGAAACTCTTGGCGGCGTCTGCACCAAAATCATTGAACGCAATACAACGATCCCGGCATCGAAGAGCCAGGTCTTCTCCACGGCAGCGGATAATCAGCCATCGGTTGATATTCATGTCCTGCAGGGTGAACGCGAAATGGCAGCTGGCAATAAGACGTTGGGGCGGTTTGAACTCTCTGATATTCCGCCAGCACCGAGAGGCGTGCCTCGCATTGAGGTTTCCTTTGACATTGATGCCAATGGCATTGTGCATGTTTCGGCAAAAGATCTTGGCACCGGCAAGGAACAAAAAATTACGATCACGTCTGACAGCGGCATGAGCAAGGACGATATCGAACGCATGGTCAAGGAAGCGGAAGTTCATGCAGCGGAAGACAAACAGCGCAAAGAAGAAGTTGAAACAAGAAACAATGCGGATTCGCTCGTTTATCAGGCCGAAAAGACAATTAAGGATTTAGGCGATAAAGCGGACAAAGCGCAGGTTGCCAGTGTTGAAGCAGCCGCTGAAAAGGTAAAAGAGGCCCTCAAGGGAACGGATATCGAAGCGATTAAAAAAGCAACCGAAGAACTGCAAAAACCGCTCTATGAAATGAGTGCAGCTGCCTACCAGGCAGCCGAAGGGGCTGGCGCAGCTCCGGGAGCTGAGGCTGGAGCCGCAGCGGAAGGCCACAGCAAAAAAGATGATGATGTTGTCGATGCAGAATACAAAGTTGTCGATGACGAGAAAAAATAAGAGCTGATAAAATTCTGCCCTCGGGCGGGCTGTCAGCAGGGAAACAGATGACTCCGGCTGAAAGCAGCCGGAGTCATCCGTTAATTTAAGTTTAAAAGTTTAGGTGGTGCAAAGTGAGTAATAAGCGCGATTATTATGAAGTCCTGGGTGTTGATAAAAACGCTTCAGAGGCGGATATAAAAAAAGCATTTAAGAAGATGGCACGCAAGTATCATCCGGACTTAAATCCTGACAAGAAACAGGAAGCAGAAGCGAAATTCAAGGAAGTAAATGAAGCTTACGAAGTGTTGTCGGATGCGCAAAAGAAAGCCCAGTATGATCAATTCGGCCATGCGGCCTTTGATGGCTCAGCCGGCGGCGGAGCCGGTGGATTCGGTGGGTTTGGCGGCTTCGGCGGTGGCGATGCCGGTGGTTTCGGTGATATATTTGATATGTTTTTTGGCGGCGGTGGACGAGGCTCACGCCGTCCGGGACCGGAACGCGGCAGTGACCTGCGCTATGATCTGGAGATTTCGTTTGAAGAAGCAGCCTTTGGTAAAGAAGCAGAACTCAGTGTTCCTCGCACGGAAGAATGTAAAAGCTGCCATGGCAGCGGTGCAGCAGCAGGAACACATCCGGAGGAGTGCCCACAATGTCATGGTTCCGGGCAGGTTCAATATGCCCAAAACACGCCATTTGGCCGGATGGTCAACGCCAGAACTTGCGAACGCTGCAGTGGCACGGGGAAAATCATCAAAACGCCTTGTAAGGATTGCGGCGGCAAGGGAACAAAGCGCGTGACTCGCAAGATCAATGTGAAAATTCCTGCCGGTGTTGACAATGGTTCTCGCATTCGCGTAACCGGAGAAGGCGAAGCAGGTATTCGCGGCGGCGGTCCGGGTGATCTCTATGTTTATATTTTTGTCAAAACACATAAGCTGTTTCAGCGTGATGGCGCTGATGTGCTCTGCGAGGTGCCGATTTCTTTTGTTCAGGCGGCACTTGGCGATAAGGTTGAGGTTCCGACTCTTGACGGCAAAGTTGAACTGACGATTCCGGCTGGAATCCAGTCCGGGAAAGTCCTGCGCCTCAAGGGAGCGGGCATCCCGTTCTTGCGTGGACAGGGACGGGGCGATCAGCATGTCAGGGTTAAGGTTCTGACCCCGCAAAAACTGAGCGCCAAGCAAAAAGAGCTCTTACAGCAATTTGCGGCCGAGAGCGGCGACAACGTCAATCCAGAACAGACAAGCTGGACGGATACGCTGAAAAAATTCTTTCAATAAGCAGCTAGCCCGGGCATTTTCTTTGTCCGGGTTATATTGTTTAAAATGAGGTTTTGACTTATAATGAAATCCAAGATCATACGGCAGCCGAGGGTATTGGGCGCACAAAATAATTTTTGCGACGGATTCCTCGGCCCTGCTTGTTTACGTGACGAAAGTAAAATGCGAGGAGCGATGTTTTGTGAAATGGGCCGAGGTTAGCATAAGGACAACCCATGAGGCAACGGAGTTTATAGCGGAAATTTTTCATGATTTGGGAGCTTCGGGGGTAGTGATTGAGGACCCTAAACTCGTCAATACATACCGCTCATCGGGAATCTGGGATTACACGGATATTCCGGAAGCTGTCAATACAGAAGTGGTTACGGTTAAAGCCTATCTGCCGGCGGATGAGGGGCTTGAAGCGAAACTGCGAGCCTTTGAATGCGAAGTTGATTCCCTGGCTGGGCATAATGTAGACAAAGGGCTAGGTGACATCATCTGTGCTGAAATACAGGATGAAGACTGGTCGGAGACATGGAAAGCGTATTACCATCCAGAAAAAATTGGGGAACGTATAGTGGTGAAGCCTTCCTGGGAAACCTATACGGCGGGTAAGGATGAGCTCATCATCGAACTTGATCCGGGGATGGCTTTTGGTACGGGTACGCATCCGACTACTTCCATGTGCGTACGGGCACTGGAAGATATTATACGGCCAGGGATGAGGGTGTTTGATGTCGGCACGGGTTCCGGCGTTTTGGCTATCGCCGCCGCCAAACTGGGAGCGGCAGAGGTCTGCGCAGTGGACTTTGATCCGCTCGCGGTTCGCGTTGCTGGTGAAAACATTGCGATTAATCAGGTCGAACATATTGTTCGTACGGGGCAGAGTGATCTGCTGAAAAATATCGAAGGCAAGGCAGATCTGATCATTGCCAATATCGTAGCCGATATCATTATCCGTTTGCTCGATGATGTCAGCAAAAGCCTCAATCCCGGCGGCACACTGCTCGCTAGTGGCATCATTAATGACCGTATCGCCGATGTTACGGCAGCTGTCATAGCCCACGGTTTTACGATTGACAAGGTTATCGAAGAGGGCGGCTGGGCGGCTATGGTCATTCACCAGGGAGGCTCTGACGCGTGAGACGGGTATTTATTAGCGGCGAACTGCAGGAAGAAATCAAAATTTCCGGATCGGACGCGCATCATATCATCCATGTTCTTAGGGCCAAGGTTGGTCATCAGCTGATTGTGGTCGATTCCTTGCGTCAGGTAGCGGAAACAGAAATTATCTCCTTAGCGGAAGATCATCTTCTTCTTCGACTCGGAAAGTATTTGAGTGCTGATACCGAGCCGCCGATTGAAGTCACGCTGGCCCAGTCGCTGCCTAAGGGAGACAAGATGGACTTTATTGTACAAAAGGCGGTTGAACTTGGCGTGAGTCGGATTATTCCGGTGGCGGCAGCAAACTGTGTTGTGAAGTACGATGAAGCGAAGCGTGTTTCCCGACAAAAAAAATGGCAGAAAATAGCAGATGAAGCTGCGAAGCAATGCGGCCGAACCCTGCAGCCGGTTGTCGAAAGGGTTATGTCACTGGAGGAAGTACTGGAAACCAGCGAAGCGGCTTCCCTGTTTATGTGTTATGAAGGCGAGGCCGATCAGCCGATACGAGAATTTTTTGCCTCCAGCGAGGCTAGCCGGTTTTGTGTACTCGTGGGGCCAGAAGGCGGGTTCTCACCGGCGGAGGTTTCCCTCTGTCGCCAGAATGATGTGCAGACGGTAACGATGGGACCGCGGATTTTGCGCACGGAAACGGCGTCCCTGGCGGCGCTGAGTCTTTTGTTGTACGCCAAAGGCGATCTAGGAGGAAGGAGCAAGTAAGTTTGGCAAAAGTTGCATTAACAACACTGGGATGTAAAGTCAATCAGTTTGAGACCGAGGTCATGGAGGGCCTGTTCAAAAAAGAAAATTACGAAATTGTCCCGTTTGACGAGCAAGCGGATTTTTATATTATCAATACCTGTTCGGTGACAAACCTTGGCGAAAAAAAATCACGGCAGCTGATTCGCCGGGCGCAGCGGCTGAATCCGCAAGGCATTATTGCGGTGACGGGCTGCTATTCACAGCTTGATCCGGAGACGATCCGGGCGATGGACGGTGTGCGCGTTGTCATCGGCACCAAGGAACGCGGGCGAATTGTTGCTCTTGTCGAACAGGCAGCCCGCGAAAATCGGCAGGTAGAGGCTGTGTCCGATATTATGCAGGCCAAAGAGTTTGAGGATATCCCTCTCTTTGACATGCCGGAACGGACCCGGGCTTTTTTGAAAATTCAGGAAGGGTGCACAAATTTTTGTTCCTATTGTATTATTCCTTACACCCGCGGTCCCTTGCGCTCGCGTCAATTGTCGAGTCTTAAGGCTGAGGCCGAGAAGCTGGTTGCCGCAGGCTTCAAGGAAATTGTGCTGACTGGAATTCATTTAGGCGCTTATGGCCGCGATCTTGAAGAACCAGTCTCTTTGGTGGATGCTGTGCGGACGGTTCTTGCTGTGCCGGAACTCAAGCGCCTGCGTCTGGGGTCTTTGGAGTCGATAGAGCTTTCGGCTGAATTGTTTGCTTTGATGTGTGAGGATAAACGTTTTAGCCGGCACCTTCATTTGCCGCTGCAAGCCGGACAAGATCAGGTATTAAAGGCGATGAACCGGCATTATACGACCGCTGAGTTTGCTGCGTTGCTTGAGAAGATCGAAAAGTCGGTTCCTGGAATTGCCGTATCCACGGATATCATTGTTGGTTTTCCCGGGGAAACGGAGGCGATGTTTGCCGAAGGGCTTGCCTTTGTTGAACGGATGAATTTTGCCAAAATGCACGTTTTTCCGTATTCACGACGCGATGGCACGCCGGCGGCCTTGATGATAGATCAGGTTCCGGAACCTGTGAAAAAGGAGCGGGCGCATAAGATGCAGCAGCTGGCTGCGATCAAGACAGAACAGTTTCATCAGATGTTTATTAAACAGCAGGCAGAGGTCTTGTTTGAAACAAATCAGGATGGAATTTTTAACGGTCTGACGGATAATTATATCCGTATTTATGCCTCCGGTGATATTCGCTGCGGGGAAATATACCGTGTTCTGTTAACAAAACCATATAAAGATGGTCTTTGGGGTGAAATCTGCTAATTTTTTTTTCAGGCAGGTATTTCGAAAAAAAAAAAGAAACTAGATATTGTAACATAGATAAATTTTTGTCTGTTTTTTCGAGAGGAGGTGCATTTATGTCAGAGGATTGCATTTTTTGCCGGATTGCCTGCAAGGAAATTCCGGCGGCGCTTGTCTATGAAGATCAAGATGTCATAGCATTTAAGGATCTTGCACCGCAGGCTCCCGTTCATGTGCTCGTCGTGCCGAAAAAACACCTGGCGGATTTAATGGCTGTTAAACCTGAAGATCAGGTCCTGATCAACCATATTATGACGGCGGTTATTCCTCAGCTGGTCTGTGATCTTGACCTGAAGGAAAAGGGGTTTCGGGTTGTAGTAAATACGGGCACAGAGGGCGGTCAAACCGTCCCACATCTCCATTTTCATTTATTGGGGGGGCGGTCTATGACCTGGCCGCCGGGCTGATGGTTGACAATAAACGGCCGATTCATGTATAATGGTCAGGTGTAGTGATGCAATAATACACTCCCATGTCAAGTGGAGGGGGGGAAAAATAGATGTCAGAAGTTAAAGTTGGTAAAAACGAAACGATTGATAGTGCACTCCGCAGATTTAAGCGTACCTGCCAAAAAGCTGGTACTTTGGCTGAAGTCAGAAAACGCGAACATTATGAAAAACCTAGTGTCAAACGCAAGAAAAAGTCCGAAGCTGCGCGTAAACGCAAATTCAAGGCTTAATTGATTCGGAGGTAGTTCATATGTCGCTTAAAGAACAGTTGACAGAAGACATGAAAACGGCTATGAAGGCCAAGGAGGAAGGCAAACAGCGTTTGTCCGTCATCCGCATGGTCCGGTCGGCAATAAAGCAGATTGAAATTGATGGAAAAAAAGAGCTCGACGATGCCGCGGTTCTTGATATCATCAGCAAAGAGGTAAAAATGCGCCGCGATTCCGCTGAGGAATTTAAAAAAGGTGGCCGTGAAGACCTCGTTGCCCAGACAGAAGCTGAAATTGCTGTACTGATGGCGTATTTGCCAGAACAGCTTTCAGAAGAGGATGTTCGTACTTTGGTTCAGGAAGCGGTAACTGCCAGCGGTGCTGTTTCAGCCAAGGAAATGGGCAAAGTTATGGCGCTGTTGATGCCGAAAGTCAAGGGACGAGCTGATGGCAAGCTGGTAAATACCATCGTTCGTGAGATGTTGAATCAATAAAATAAAGCAAATAATAAAGCATTGCAGAAGATGTATTCTGTAATGCTTTATTTTTATACAGGCGGCCGCCATATTTTAAAAATGAAGGTATTTTATTGCGTGGCATGGAATACCTTAAAGTAAGCAGGAACGAAGCAGAGGCAAAGGAGGTGAGGCAGATGGAATTTGTCGGGATGCCAGCGGTGCAGATTCTGTTGGTGGCAGTCATCGTATTATCGCTGCTTGTTGAAATCAAGACCGGCGGCATGGGACTGGGAGCGCTGCTAGGGATTGTCGCTGCCGGGATTTTTTTCGGTGGCATGTATGTCAAAGGGCTGGTGAGTTTTTATCATATTGCGCTGTTTCTAGCCGGAATACTGTGCATCGTCATTGAGATGCTGACACCGGGCGCAGGCCTTTTTGCTGGAATCGGAATTGCCGCCATGTTTTACAGTTTGATTCTGGCCATGGGCGGTGATATCGGGGCGATCTATATGTTGCTTCTGTCAGTTCTTTTGTCAGGGCTGGTATTTGCAATTCTCATAAAGCGGCTGCCGTCAAGCCGTATGTGGAAAAAGATTGTTCTCAGTGATATGACAAGCAATAGACAGGGCTATGTCTCGGCAACAGATAAGCGGATGCTCATTGGCTGTACGGGAACGGTGTTGACCGAGCTGCATCCTGCGGGGACGGCTTTGCTGGGGGGGACCCCGGTGGATGTTGTTTCTGAGGGGATGTTCATCAAAAAAGGAGAAACCGTCCGAGTAATAGCCGTAAACGGCAGCCGGGTGGTTGTCCGCCGCAGCGAATAAAGAATGGCTGCGACTGAATTTATAAAAGAAGAGGGGATCTTATGCAACTTTTGTTTGGATCAGGTTTTTTGCTGGTATTGATTATTGCGGCTGTCATGGTTTTTTTGCACTTTGTGCCGCTCGGCCTTTGGATTTCGGCGCTGGCTGCCAATGTATCCGTGGGTATTTTTACGCTGGTAGGCATGCGGCTGCGCCGTGTTCCGCCGATTAAGATTGTTTTGCCGCTGATCAAGGCGACCAAGGCCGGGATGGAGGTTTCCGTCAATAAACTGGAAGCACATTTTCTTGCCGGCGGGAATGTTGATCGGGTGATTGATGCGCTGATTGCCGCACAGCGGGCTGAAATACCGCTTTCTTTTGAACGATCGGCAGCGATTGACCTGGCGGGCCGCGATGTGCTTCAGGCAGTACAGATGAGCGTAAATCCTCAGGTTATTGAAACCCCGACTGTTTCGGCTGTAGCGAAAAATGGGATTGAACTCAAGATTAAGGCCAGGGTTACCGTGCGGGCCAATATTGATCGACTTGTCGGTGGGGCAGGAGAGCCGACGATTATTGCCCGCGTTGGCGAGGGGATTGTCACAACCGTCGGTTCGGCAGAGCGCCACACCGATGTTTTGGCTAATCCGGATGATATTTCAAAAACGGTACTAGGGAAAGGTTTGGATGCCGGAACGGCATTTGAAATTCTGTCTATTGATATTGCCGATGTCGATGTCGGACGCAATATCGGTGCAGAACTGTTGACCGATCAGGCGGAAGCGGATAAACGCATTGCCCAGGCCAAGGCGGAAGAGCGCCGGGCGATGGCTGTGGCGAAGGAGCAGGAAATGCGGGCGTATACACAGGAAATGGAAGCTAAGGTTGTTGAAGCCCAGGCGCAGGTGCCGCATGCTTTGGCAGCAGCTCTGCGGGAAGGACGGCTGGGCGTCATGGACTATTATAACCTGAATAATATTCAGGCAGATACGGAAATGCGCGGGGCGATCAGCAAGGCTGGATCGGAAGGGGCATTACAGGCTCCGCCGCCTGTCAAGTAAACGATTATGGAAATGATATTTATTATTCTGGCTTTTTTGGCAGTGGCGATTTTGTCTGACCGGATGGAAGGGCGACATGGTAAAAGACCTACGCTGCCTACAAAAGACGGGAGCGCCCCTGAGATCAAAATTCCGCCAATTCAGGGGGCTCCACCGCAAAAAAAACCGGGAGTATACCAGGAGTCAACTCCCGTCAGTCCAGAAGAAATCCCGGGAATGGTTAACAAATATCAGCAGTTTCTTGCGGCCAAACGTACCCGCCAACAGATGGAGCAGGCAGATTATGAAAAATCGCAGGCAAAACTGCAGGCGGGAAACGTCCCGCAGAAAAAGACGACAGATATTCATGCCAATGCTATTTTAAATGCGATTGCCTATGAACAGATCCTCGGACGTCCACGTGCCTGGCGCATGTTGAGAGGTC
>Ga0183100_1000788_pt1 | contig 20306 bp, 16 predicted proteins | sample Biomet2_FD_127789 | JGI IMG/M metagenome (GOLD analysis project Ga0183100, IMG submission 127789) | Microbial communities from bioreactor (seeded with anoxic lake sediment) at LBNL, California, USA - Biofuel metagenome 2 | ecosystem: Engineered > Bioreactor > Anaerobic > Unclassified ...
GAATGACTTTTGCCTGTTTGGCGTACGTCTTCAGGTCGCCTGTTACGCGATCGTCAAATCGCATGCCAATGGCAATGAGCACATCACATTCAGCTGTTTTGCGGTTCGGTCCGATATTTCCATGCATGCCAAGCATGCCTTTATTTAACCGGAACGACTTGGAAAGGGCCGGAAGGCCAAGCAACGTCGTGCCTGCCGGGATATCGGCCTTCGTCAGGAATTCCACCACCTCATCTTCGGCTTCACCCAGAATGACACCTTGCCCCACCAGCGCAAACGGGCGTTCTGCCTGGTTGATGAGTTCGGCAGCCATTTCGATGGTTGAAGGCTTGATCTCCGGATAGGGATCATAACTACGGATAAACGTGCATTTCTGATAAGAAAACTCCATCAACTCGTTCTGCGCATCTTTTGTGATATCCAGCATAACCGGGCCAGGACGGCCTTCACGGGCAATGTAGAAAGCGCGAGCCACAGCCCATGGAATATCGGCCGCTTTCCTGACCTGGTAACACCATTTGGTAACCGGCAACGTGATGCCCACCACGTCGGTTTCCTGAAAGGCATCCGAGCCCAGCAACGGGCTGCTTACCTGTCCGGAAATAACGACAAGAGGGGTACTGTCAAGCATCGCATCGGCCAGACCGGTGACAACGTTGGTCGCCCCCGGACCAGACGTAACGATAACGACGCCCGGTTCTCCGGTGACACGGGCAAAACCCTGGGCCGCATGGATGGCCCCCTGTTCATGACGGGTCAAGATCTGAGTGATGGCGTCCCTGAAGGAATACATCGCGTCAAATACCGTTATGATCGATCCCCCGGGATAGCCGAAAATGGTGTCCACTTTTTCTTCGATGAGTGAGCGCATCAGCGCTTCGGCTCCCTTAATTCTAGTATCTGCCATGAAATTTCAGTCAATTAAACGAACAGCCCCTTTATCAGCCGAGCTGACCATCGAGGCATATGCTTTCAATGATTTTGGAACAAAACGGTTACGTAGCGGAGCCGTAAAGGCCTTATCGCCACGTTTCAGTTCGATCTGGCGACGACGTTCAAGTTCCTCATCACTAAGGAGCACCTGAATGCTTCGCTCTGATATGTTTATGTCAATGACATCTCCGTCCTTCAGTAAACCGATGGCGCCTCCGGCAGCGGCTTCCGGAGAAACATGTCCGATAGACAGTCCGGATGTTCCGCCTGAAAAGCGGCCATCCGTAATTAAGGCACAGGCTTTTCCAAGATGACGGGATTTCAGATAAGAGGTCGGATACAACATTTCCTGCATACCAGGGCCACCTTTCGGACCCTCATGGGTAATGACGACCACATCTCCGGCAACCACATGACCGCTCAAAATGCCTTCACTGGCAGCTTCCTGTGAATCAAACACTTTAGCTGTTCCCTTAAAATGCCAAAGTGTTTCATCAACGCCTGCCGTTTTGACAACACAGCCATCAAGGGCTATATTGCCTTTCAGTATGGCTATTCCCCCATCTTTGGTATAAGCATGTTCAACATCCCGGATGCAACCGGAAGCTCTGTCGATATCCAACGACGGATAATACGTCTGCTGAGACCCCATAACAAGGTTAAACCGGTTGGCCGGTGCTGATTTATACAGTTTAACAACAGCTTCGTCAACCTTAGGACTGGAACAATCATAACGTTGAATAGCTTCACCGAGTGTCAGGCCATCCACGCGTCGAACATCCGTCTTAATCAATCCTTTTTTGGCCAGTTCACCCATAATGGCCAGAATACCACCTGCCCGGTTGACATCCTGAACATGGTATGTTTGCGTATTCGGTGCAACCTTGCATAAACAAGGAATGTGACGCGATAACCGGTCTATATCGTCCATGGAAAACGGCACACCAGCTTCATAAGCAACAGCCAGCAAATGCAGTACAGTATTGGTGGAACCACCCATGGCAATATCCAGCGACATGGCATTCATGAAGGCATCACGTGTGGCTATATTCAGCGGCAGTACACGTTCATCACCATCCCGGTAATACTTCCAGGCATTTTCCACAATCAGTTTTGCGGCTTGTTTAAAAAGCTGCAACCTGTTTTCATGAGTAGCAACGACAGTTCCATTTCCCGGTAAAGCCAAACCGATGGCCTCATTCAGGCAATTCATGGAGTTGGCTGTAAACATACCAGAACAGCAACCACACGTCGGACAGGCTGAATGCTCGACACGCGTCACCTGTTCATCACTGACAGACGCATCAGCCGACTGAACCATGGCATCAATCAGATCCAGATGAACGCCATCCAGTTCTCCTGCTTCCATCGGTCCTCCGGAAACAAACACGGCCGGAATGTTCAGACGCATGGCAGCCATCAGCATGCCAGGTGTAATCTTGTCACAATTGGAAATACAAACCATGGCATCTGCCTTGTGAGCATTGACCATATATTCTACGCTGTCAGCGATAATATCACGACTTGGCAATGAGTACAACATACCGTCATGTCCCATGGCGATACCGTCATCAATGGCTATCGTGTTGAATTCAGCAGCAAAACAGCCCATTTTTTCAATTTCAGCTTTGACCAGTTGCCCCACCTCATGCAGATGCACATGGCCTGGAACGAACTGTGAAAACGAATTGACAATGGCAATGATGGGTTTGTCCATTTGATCCAGTTTCATGCCGTTAGCTGCCCACAAGGCCCTGGCCCCTGCCATACGCCGACCTTGTGTACTGGTGGCGCTTCTTAAAGGAATTCTCATTCGAAATTAAATTTAGAGTTGAACTCGAAAGAGTTAAAGCTGCAAAGATAATCGTTTTTCAGGTTACAGAAAAACGAATTCGTACGATTGTCGCCGAATCGTAGACGAATTGAAATTTTTTGCGGCATTTTTCGTACATTTTATAAGAAAAAGGCACAAATACAACGAATGTTTCAAAAAAAGTATCTTTGTACCCATTAAGATAAGCCGTACAAATATATGAATACTTCTTCGCCTTTTGACAAGATGATCGACCGGAAAGGAACCAATTGTATCAAATATGACAGGATCCTGAAAGAATTCGGGACCACCGATCTTCTACCTATGTGGGTGGCCGATATGGACTTTGCCTCACCTGATTTTATACTGGATGCCATCCGTGAACGATGCAATCATGGCGTTCTCGGTTATACGATGATTCCGAAAAGCTGGTCTGCTGCCATTTGTAACTGGCTTCAACGCAGGCATCACTGGGCCGTCGAGCCTCAGCACATCGGGTTTGTACCAGGTATCGTTTCCGGCCTTAGCCTGACCATTCAGTGTTTTACACAACCAGGGGATAAGGTCTTGATTCAGGAACCTGTCTATCCGCCCTTCATGCATATGCCCGAACACAACGACAGGGAGCTGGTGATCAATCAACTGGTCTACGACGGCCACCAATTTCAGATTGATTTCGACGATTTCGAACAGAAAGCCGCATCGGGATGTAAACTGTTCCTGTTATGCAATCCGCATAACCCGGGAGGACGCGTCTGGACGCTCACAGAACTGGAACGGATGTGTGAAATCTGTATCCGATACGGCATCCTGATTGTTTCCGATGAAATTCATGCCGACCTGACCCTTCCAGGATACGTCACTTATTCGCCGGGGTCCTTTGCTCCGGAAATCGCCAGTCAGGTCATTACCTTGATGGCTCCAAGCAAAACCTTCAACATCCCTGGTTTGTCCAGTTCATTCTACCATATTCAGAACGACAGAATCCGGAAACAATTCAAGGGCTATTTGGACAAAGCAGAGCTTGGTGACGGCACCATTTTTTCCATCGTTGCGGCCCAGGCTGCTTACGAAAAAGGAGATGTCTGGCTGGATCAGCTGCTGACTTACCTGCAAGGGAACGGGCGCATCGTGGACGAGTACCTCAAAGCCAATATTCCGGTAATCAAGGCCTGCTTGCCACAAGCATCCTTCCTCATCTGGCTTGATTGCAGGGAAATGGGCCTTAACCCTCAAGCGCTGCATCAATTTTTCATCCGGGAAGCCAAACTCGGACTGAATCCAGGATACAGTTTCGGCGCTGGTGGTGAAGGTTTTATGCGGATGAACATCGGATGCCCGGCAGAAACGGTCAGGCTGGCGATGCATCAGCTTAATCAAGCTGTAACAGCTAGATTTTCCTGAAATTTATCTATATTTGCACGCTCAATTTATTCACTTAACAACTCAGTACTCAATGAAGATTTCTGCAAACAAATTCGTTTCAGCTACGTATGATTTATATGTCGGAGGCGAAGACGGCACTCAGGAAGAGCTTATGGAAAAAGCCACGGAGGATCGTCCATTGTCATTTATTTTTGGAACAGGGATGATGCTTGAAGGTTTTGAAAGCCATCTGGCCGAACTGGAACCTGACGCCACCTTTGATTTCGTTCTGCCTAGTGCAGAAGCTTACGGCGAATTTATCGAAGAAAACGTCGTAGATCTTCCCCGCTCGATTTTCGAAGTGGACGGAAAGATCGATGAAGATATTATCTTTGAAAACAATACCGTTCCCATGATGGATTCAAACGGTAATCACATGAACGGAACGATCCTGACAATCGGAACCGAAACCATCAAGATGGACTTCAACCACCCACTGGCCGGTGAGGATCTCCACTTCATCGGAAAAGTCGTCGAAGTTCGCGATGCAACCGATGCCGATTTGAAACAATTCTCAGGCAGCTGTAGCTGTGGTGATGATTGCTGCAGTGACTGTTCCGGCGAAGAAGCCAGTGGCTGCGGTGGTTGTTGTCATTAATCAGACCAAACACACAATCGGTAAACTGATCGAAACAACGTTATGGGCAACAGTTTCGGAAACATATTCAAACTGACTTCTTTCGGTGAATCACATGGACGGGCCATCGGCGGCGTCATTGACGGCTGCCCGGCCGGCATCGTCCTGGATATGGATTTCATCAAAAAGGAGCTCAACCGCAGAAGACCGGGACAATCCTCGCTGACTACTTCCAGAAACGAACCCGATGAAGTGGAATTCCTGTCCGGCCTGTTCGAAGGTAAAACGACGGGAACACCTATCGGTTTTTGTGTTTGGAATGCCAAACAGCGTTCAGGCGACTATGATTCGATGAAAGACTTGTTCCGTCCTTCTCACGCTGACTATACCTATTTTGAAAAATATGGGATCCGGGACAACAGAGGCGGAGGCCGGGCCTCTGCCAGGGAGACCATTGCCCGCGTCGTAGCCGGTGCCATCGCCAAACTGGTGCTCAAGCAGCTCGGCATCAGCATTACAGCCTATACCTCCCAAGTCGGGCCGCTGAAAGCCGATAAACCCTACAGCGACTACAATTTCGAAAATATTGAAAAAAATCCGGTACGCTGTGCCGATCCTGAGATGGCTGTCAAAATGGCCGAGCTGATCACCTCCGTCAAAGCGAAAGGGGATACGGTCGGCGGTATTGTTACCTGCATCATCAAAGGAGCACCTGTCGGGCTGGGCGAACCGGTTTTCAACAAGTTGCATCAGGTCCTCGGTTCAGCCATGTTATCGATTAATGCGGTAAAAGGATTTGAATATGGTTCCGGGTTTGACGTTAGCGGATTCGGATCCGAACAAAACGATGTTTTTTATAACCGTGACGGAGAAATCCACACCCGGACCAATCATTCCGGAGGCATCCAAGGTGGTATTTCCAACGGTGAAGATATCTATTTCAGGGTTGCCTTCAAGCCTGTAGCGACCATACTGACAGAGCAACAAACAGTAGACAAACAAGGCGAAGCTGTCACCTTCAAAGCTGAAGGCCGGCATGATCCCTGCGTGTTACCAAGAGCCGTACCCATCGTGGAAGCCATGGCAGCCCTGGTTATGATAGACATGTACCTGACTGATAAAAGCAGACAGCTTTAAGCTTTTCTGCCGTTTCGCCATAAACCGGCATGATTGAACCTGAAGCGTTTCACATGCCGGTTTTGATGTTTATGCAACAATAAAACGCTATACAATGAGACGTTTGTTTATTCCTATGCTTATGACAGCACTTTTCACAGGATGGTTTTCCTGCCAACAAACCGCATCGGCCGCTTCCTCCGGAACGCCCATCAATTATGTGGTAGATCAGTTTGCAGACATGCAGATTCTGCGGTACGACGTACCCGGTTTCGACAAACTGACGCTGAAACAAAAAAAGCTGATCTACTACCTGAACGAAGCCGCCCTGCAGGGCCGCGATATTCTGTTCGACCAGAACGACAAACACAACTTGTGCATCCGCCGGACACTGGAAAGTATTTACAAAAACGCCAAGGTCAACCGCAACAGTGAAGACTGGAAACAATTTGTCATTTACTTCAAACGTGTGCTGGTATCCAATGGCATCCATCATCATTATGCCACCGATAAATTTGTACCGGGATTTTCCAAACAGTTTTTCTCATCGGCCGTTTTGTCGGTCAATCCAGCCACTCTTCCGCTGGCTAAAGGAGAAACAGCACATAAGCTCATTGATCGACTGACGCCTATACTATTCGATCCGGCCATTGATGCCAAACGCGTCAATCAGAAAGCTGGCCAGGACCTATTGATGACATCAGCAGAAAACTATTATCAGGGCGTCACCCAACAGGAAGCTGAAACGTTCTACAGCGCCATGAAAAGCCCCAATGACCAGACACCTGTTTCCTATGGTCTGAACAGCCGGCTTGTCAAGGAAAACGGCAAGCTCGTGGAAAAAGTCTGGAAAGAAGATGGTCTCTACGGCCCAGCCATCAAAAAAATCATCTACTGGCTCGAGAAAGCTGCAACAGTCGCTGAAAACGACAAACAGGCCAAGGTTATCCGCACCCTTATCGACTTCTATAAAACCGGCAGTCTGAAAACATTTGACGATTATTCCATAGACTGGGTGAAAGACCTGGACTCCAGAGTGGATTTCGTGAACGGTTTCATTGAATCCTACGGCGATCCGCTCGGGCTGAAAGGTAGTTGGGAAAGTACCGTCAACTTTAAGAACGAAGAAGCCACCAAACGCACCGAAACTATCAGCAGCAACGCCCAATGGTTTGAAGACCATTCACCGGTGGAAAAGCAATTCAAGAAAGAAACCGTCAAAGGCGTAACGGCCAAAGTCATCACCGTGACTATGCTGGGTGGTGATTGTTACCCAACCACTCCGATCGGCATTAACCTACCAAATTCCAATTGGATTCGCCGCGACTATGGGTCCAAATCCGTCACCATTGACAACATCTCAGAGGCCTATGATAAAGCCAGTCAAGGCTCCGGTTTCAACGAAGAATTCATGTGGAGCGACAAGGAAATAGCGCTGTCCAAAAACTACGGTTTCCTGGCCGACAACCTGCACACCGACCTGCACGAATGCCTCGGACATGGTTCCGGCAAATTGCTGCCAGGCGTCGACCCCGATGCACTCAAAGCTTATGGATCAACCATCGAAGAAGCCAGAGCCGACCTGTTCGGCCTGTACTACCTTGCCGATCCGAAACTAATTGAACTGGGCCTGGTTCCGAACGATGACGTGTACAAGGCCGAATACTACAAGAACATCATGAACGGTCTGATGACGCAACTTATCCGTATTGAGCCAGGCAACAACATCGAAGAATCCCACATGCGCGACAGAGCCCTCATTGCCAGTTGGGTCTATGAAAAAGGCTTGCCCGGCAACGTGATCGAATTGAAACAACGCGATGGCAAAACATATGTGGTCATTAACGATTATCCGGCACTTCGCACCCTTTACGGTCAATTGCTGGCTGAAATCCAACGCATCAAGTCGACGGGTGATTTCGAGGCCGCCCGTAACCTGGTGGAACAGTACGGCGTCAAAGTAGACTCCACCTTGCACAAGGAAATCAGAGAGCGTTACGCCAAACTGAACCTGGCACCCTACAAAGGGTTTGTCAATCCGGTCTACAAACCGGTTTACGACAAAAAAGGCAAACTGACAGACATCAAGGTTAGTTATACCGAAGGATTCATTGAACAGAACCTGCGGTACTCGAAGGATTATTCCAACCTTCCGACGGACAACAACTGATGTACAAGGAAATAATCCGTGATATCAAACTAAAACTGAGGCTTCGCATGAACGGCGAAGCCTCAGCTGCAATGCGCAACCGGGGGCTCCGGTATCAATTGAATTACGGTCTTGACGCCATGGCCATGCGTGACCTGGCAGCCCAATACACACCCGATGCCACTCTGGCCGGCTTGCTCTGGAACGAATCATCCCGCGAATGCAAGATCCTGGCCACCATGATCCAGCCCAAAGACAGCTTTACGCCGGCCATGGCTGACGAATGGCTGGACGCCTGCTTTACCACCGAATTGCAGGAACAACTCTGTTTCAACCTCCTTCAGCACCTGCCCTTTGCTCCCGCAAAAGCCCTCGAATGGATCCATGCCGCCGGTTCGGAACGCCAAAGCGCCGGTTACAGCCTGCTGCTCCGGCTGATCCTGTCCGGAAAACCGCTGCCTGAACTGAATGAAGCCAGACAACTGGCCGAAACAGCTATCCGGTCCGAACACTTTCAACTTCAACTTCAGGCTGGAAAGTTCCTGGAACGAATCAGCACAACTGATTAAGCCGGAACAGACCAGACTGGATGGTATGGTTTCAACAGGTCTGATCTTCCATTGTCCCGGGTATTCCATCAGACTTGTAAGAGCCATTAATAATATTCCACCGAATTGTCTGTTTTTTTGTATCTTTGCGATGCTTATTAAAACGTTATGTCAAATTCTGGCATACACGAGGCGGACGGATGTAGCATACGTCCGTTGTTTGTGTGTCATAAAGGTTTTCACAAACAAATGAATGTAGATGTATTGCTCGGCCTCCAATGGGGCGATGAAGGGAAAGGAAAAGTCGTCGATGTACTGACGCCTGAGTATGATTTGGTATGCCGCTTTCAAGGCGGTCCGAATGCAGGCCATACCCTTGAATTCAATGGTCAGAAATATGTACTTCGATCCGTGCCTTCAGGTATTTTTCAAGGTGGCAAGGTAAACATCATCGGAAACGGTGTGGTACTTGACCCAGCCTTGTTCAAGGCAGAAGTTGAACAGCTAAAAGCCAGCGGTCATCCATTGACCAACCGCTTGCTCATTTCCAAGAAAGCACACTTGATCCTGCCGACACACCGCCTGCTTGATGCCGCCAATGAAGCAGCAAAAGGCAACAGCAAGATCGGGACAACCGGAAAGGGAATCGGGCCGACCTATACGGACAAAATCAGCCGGAACGGCCTGCGTGTCGGAGATTTGCTGGACAATTTCGATGCCAAGTATAAAGCAGCTATTGCCCGCCACGAGACAATCTTGCATCAGATGAACTTTTCCTACGATCTGGCACCGCTGGAAAAAACCTGGTTCGAAGGGATAGAATGCCTGAAAGAATTCACCTTCATCGATAGCGAACACTACATCAACCAGGCGTTAAAAGCCGGCAAGAGCGTTTTGTGCGAAGGCGCCCAGGGTACGATGCTTGACGTCGATTTCGGGTCTTATCCCTTTGTCACTTCATCCAACACCATTTGCGCCGGTGCCTGTACAGGACTTGGAGTAGCGCCCCGTTCCATCGGAAACGTCTACGGTATTTTCAAAGCTTATTGCACCCGTGTCGGTAGTGGTCCTTTCCCGACGGAACTGTTTGACGAAACCGGTCAGGCGTTGCGTGACAATGGCCACGAATACGGTTCAGTCACCGGACGTCCGCGTCGTTGCGGATGGGTTGACCTGGTTGCTTTGCGCTATGCCATCATGATCAACGGCGTCACAGACCTGATCATGATGAAGAGCGATGTCATGGACAATTTCGATACCATTAAAGCTTGCGTTGCTTATCGTGTCAAAGGCGTCGAAACAGAAGACTTCCCGTTTGACATCAACGAAGGCGTCGAACCGGTTTATACGGAAATCCCCGGTTGGAAAACCGACATGAGCCATGTTCAGTCCGAAAATGAATTTCCGGAAGAATTCAACAATTACCTCAGCTTTCTGGAAGACGAACTAGGTGTCCGCATCAAGATCGTCTCTGTCGGACCTGACCGTGAACAAACTATTATTCGCTATAACGACTAATCCACTATGAACGTTCTGACACTTTATATCGTACCGTCATACCACTACGGGCCATCCATGATGATCTACGTCATCTTTATCGGATTTGCCCTGTTGAGCTGGATCATCCAGAAGGTACTGCAGTCTAAATTCAAAAAATACAGCAAAATTCCGATGCCTGGCGGCATGACAGGAAAAGAGGTAGCCGAAATGATGCTCAGGGAAAACGGTATCAACGATGTGACCGTGCAGCATACCGGTGGCCAGCTGACAGACCATTACAACCCGGCCACCAAAATTGTCAACCTGAGTGACGATGTGTACCAGAGTTGCAGCATTGCAGCCGCAGCCGTTGCCGCCCATGAATGCGGTCATGCCGTTCAGCATGCCAAGGCCTATGCCTTCCTGACCATGCGATCCAAACTGGTTCCGGTGGTCAGTTTTGCATCCCAATGGATGCAATGGGTGCTGCTTGCTGGCATTATCTTCCTGCAATCATTTCCCCAATTGCTGTTGGCCGGTATCGTTCTGTTTGCCTTAACAACCTTGTTCAGTTTCATCACCTTGCCAGTTGAAATCAACGCGAGCCGTCGAGCCGTCGCCTGGCTGAGCAACACTGGCATCACCGACCGCTATACCTATCCGATGGCAACCGATGCCCTACGTTGGGCCGCTTATACCTATGTCGTAGCAGCACTGAGTTCTCTGGCCACACTGGTTTATTATATTCTCATCTTTTTAGGCGGCAGAAGCCGTAACTAACTCTGTTTTATGCAAAAACCTTCCATTCCAAAAGGAACTCGTGATTTTTCGCCGGAAGAGATGGCGAAACGCAACTATATTTTCGATACCATTCGTTCCGTCTTTCACCTGTTCGGCTTTCAACAAATCGAAACACCTGCGATGGAAAACCTGTCGACACTGATGGGCAAATACGGAGAAGAAGGAGATAAGTTATTATTCAAGATACTGAACTCCGGCGATTTTCTGGATCACGTCACAACAGACGAGTTGTCGGCCAAAAACTCGTTGAAACTGACCAATAAAATTTCAGAGAAAGGGCTGCGTTACGACCTGACCGTCCCCTTTGCCCGTTATGTCGTGATGCACCGGAACGAACTGGAATTTCCTTTCAGACGGTTTCAGATTCAACCTGTCTGGCGTGCCGACCGTCCGCAGAAAGGCCGTTACCGCGAATTCTTCCAGTGCGACGCAGACGTGGTTGGCAGCGATTCCTTACTGAACGAAGTCGAATTGCTGCAACTGATCGACGAAGTCTTCAGACGGTTTGGGCTTAGCGTCTGCATCAAAATCAACAACCGCAAATTACTGTCCGGTATTGCAGAAATCATCGGCGAATCCGAACGATTGACCGACATCACCGTCGCCATCGACAAATACGACAAAATCGGGGCCGAAAACGTTAACCTCGAGCTTGAGGAAAGAGGCCTGTCAGCCGATGCCATTACCAAATTGCAACCGATTCTCCAACTCGAAGGTAGCAACAGCGACAAGCTGGAACGCCTCAAAACCATTCTTCAAGCTTCTGAAACAGGTTTGAAGGGTATCGAGGAACTGGAAACCATATTCAATCTCATTGCACCGCTTGGCCTTAAGTCCCAGCTCGAACTCGACCTGCGTTTGGCAAGAGGACTGAATTACTATACCGGCGCCATTCTTGAAGTCAAAGCCTTGGATACAGAAATGGGCAGTATCACCGGCGGAGGTCGTTACGATAACCTGACCGGTGTATTCGGTCTGCCGGGTGTCTCAGGCGTAGGCATTTCCTTCGGGGCCGACCGCATTTTCGACGTACTGAATACGTTGAATCTATATCCGGAAGAAGCCATCCGCACCACCAAAGTCCTGTTCACCAATTTCGGTGAAAAAGAATGTACCTGGTCTCTCCCCTTGGTCAAAGCTGTCCGCGAATCCGGCATTTCAGCCGAAGTTTTCCCGGAAGCTGCCAAAATCAAGAAGCAGATGAGTTATGCCAACTCCAGAAACATCGAATATGCCGTCATTATCGGTGAAACTGAAATTGCCTCCGGCAGCGTAACGCTTAAGAATATGATTACCGGAGAACAGCAATGCGTGCCGAAAGAGGCGCTGGTTTCATGCTTGAAAAACTGAAACGCCCTCATTTTTGTTACAGATTTCACCAAACCATTCCAATACAACTGAACTGTCTTTTTTATTATGAATCCTATCGATCTGAGTGAACAAGAAATCGGCCGCCGCAAAAGTCTTCAGGCGCTGCGTGAAACAGGGATCAATCCCTACCCTGCCGAAGCATATCCAACCAATGCTTTATCAAAGGATATTATCGAACATTTCCACGATGAAGAGGAAGAAAAACGTCAAGTCTGCGTTGCCGGTCGTGTCATGAGTCGTCGTATCATGGGCAAAGCTTCCTTTATGGAATTACAGGATTCGGAAGGCCGCATTCAGATATACGTCTCACGGGATGCCATCTGCCCGGATGAAAACGATAAAGAATTGTACAACACGGTCTTCAAGAAACTACTCGACATCGGAGACTTTGTCGGTATCAAAGGCTATGTGTTCCGGACTCAGATGGGTGAAATTTCCATCCACGCCGAAAGCCTGACCGTGCTGGCAAAAGCCCTGCGTCCGCTGCCTGTCGTTAAAGAAAAAGACGGCGCTGTGTTTGATGCGTTTTCCGACCCAGAACTCCGGTACCGTCAGCGGTACGTCGACCTCGTGGTAAACACTCAGGTAAAGGACATCTTCCGCAAACGGACACAAGTATTTACGTCCATGCGCAATTTCTTCAACGAAAGCGGTTACATGGAAGTGGAAACGCCCATTCTCCAATCCATTCCGGGAGGTGCCGCCGCCCGTCCGTTCGTCACACACCACAATGCCCTGGACATTCCTTTGTACCTCCGCATCGCTGATGAATTGTATTTGAAACGCCTGATCGTAGGGGGATTCGAAGGCGTTTACGAATTTTCCAAAAATTTCCGTAACGAAGGCATGGACAGGACCCACAATCCTGAATTCACCGCCATGGAAATATACGTATCCTATAAGGATTACAACTGGATGATGGACTTCACTGAACAGATGCTTGAGCGCATCGCCATGGAAGTCAACGGCACAACCGAACTGCAGATAGACGGCAAGGCCATCAGCTTCAAGGCCCCGTTCCGTCGCATTACGATGATCGATTCCATCAAGGAAAATACCGGCATCGACATCAAGGGCATGGACGAAGACCAACTCCGTGAAGTCTGCCACAAGCTCAACGTGGAGGAAAACCCGTCCATGGGCAAAGGCAAGCTGATCGATGAAATTTTCGGTGCAACCTGCGAGGGCAATTACATTCAACCAACCTTTATCACCGACTATCCCTACGAAATGTCCCCGTTGTGCAAACGTCACCGGGAAAATCCAGAACTGACGGAACGCTTCGAACTGATGGTGAATGGCAAGGAACTGGCCAATGCCTACTCCGAGCTGAATGACCCGATCGATCAGCTCGAACGGTTTCAGGAACAGCTGAAACTCGCCGAAAAAGGAGATGACGAAGCCATGTTCATAGACATGGACTTTGTCCGGGCCCTTGAATATGGCATGCCACCTACTTCCGGTATGGGTATCGGTATGGATCGGTTGGTAATGCTGATGACAGGCCAAAGCACCATTCAGGAAGTCTTATTTTTCCCGCAGATGCGTCCTGAAAAGAAAGTCAGGAAAGATACCGAAGAAGCCTACACAACAATCGGTATTCCTGAAAGTTGGGTACCGGTGATTCAGAAGGCCGGTTATCTGCTGGTCGAAAACCTGAAAGGTATTTCAGCAGGTAAGCTCCATCAGGAACTGTGCGGATTGAATAAAAAAAACAAGCTTGAACTGACCAATCCGACCATGGACGAGGTCAGCAACTGGCTGTCAAAATTATAACACCATGGAACTTCAAGGAAAGATTTGCATCATGGGCGGAGGCAGTTGGGCGACAGCCATTGCCAAAATTGTGATGATGAATGGTACTGAAAAGATCAACTGGTATATGCGCCGGCCATCTCAGATTGAAGATTTCAAGAAACTTGGCCACAATCCCTTGTATTTAAGCGGTGTCAATTTCGATTCAACCCGCATCCATTTCTACAGCAACATCAACATGGCTGTTAAAGCTTCCGATGTACTGATCTTTGCCACCCCTTCACCTTACCTCAAACAGCATTTAAAAAAGCTCAGACAAGACATCAGCAACAAGATCATCGTATCGGCCATCAAAGGCATCGTTCCTGATGAAAACATGGCTGTATCCATCTACTTCAACAAATACTTCAATGTGCCGATGGATAACATCGCTGCCATCGGAGGGCCTTGCCATGCCGAAGAAGTAGCCCTGGAACGGTTGTCTTATCTGACCATCGCCTGTACCAACAAGGAAAGAGCCCGCTGCATTGCCCAGAAATTCAACTGCAGCTTTGTCAGGACCACCATTTCAGATGACATTCATGGCATCGAATTCTCGTCAACACTCAAAAACGTTTATTCCATTGCTGCCGGTATCTGCCACGGTCTGAAATACGGCGACAACTTTCAGTCCGTCCTCATCTCCAATTCCATTCAGGAAATCAGTCGTTTCATCAATTCGGTTCACCCCATGTCCCGGAACATAGACGAATCGGTTTATCTGGGAGATCTGCTGGTGACAGCCTATTCCAAGTTCAGCCGCAACCGGACATTCGGAACCATGATTGGGAAAGGCTATTCCGTCCGGACGGCACACCTGGAAATGGAAATGATCGCTGAAGGGTATTACGCAACCAAATGCATTAAAGAGATCAATGAAACGTATCATGTCAATATGCCCATTCTCGATGCTGTCTACAACATCCTTTACGAACGGGTATCACCCAACATTGAAATCAAGCTGCTCACCGAATCGCTCCGGTAATGAACACAGCCGTTCCGGTATGGAACCTTGAGCAATGACATTGACAGTTCTCCCCCCTTCTCCCCAAAAAAACACTGAACATTGCAAACTTCATTAATATTCGAGACAATGAACAACATTCAACTAAACATTGACAAAGCACTTGGCTTTGTATCAAAAGACGCTGTCTATGCCTACGCAAACCGGACTGCAGCCGCCAACAAGATGCTGCACGAAGGCACAGGCAAAGGCAATGACTTCCTGGGATGGATTAGTCTGCCATCGTCCACCACAGACGCCTTTCTATCTGATATTCAGGCGACAGCAGACGTTCTTCGCAGCCAATGCGAAGCAGTCGTCGTTGCAGGCATCGGCGGTAGCTATCTTGGTGCAAAGGCCGTCATCGAAGCTCTCAACAATGGTTTCGACTGGTTGCAGAAAGACCGCAAAAATCCTGTCATCCTTTACGCCGGCAACAACATCAGCGAAGACTATCTGGCTGAACTGACCGAATACCTCAAAGGCAAATCATTCGGCATCATCAATATTTCCAAATCAGGTACAACCACAGAAACAGCGCTGACCTTCCGCTTGCTGAAAACCCAGCTGGAAAAACAAGTCGGCAAAGAAGCTGCCAAACAGCGTATCGTCGCCATCACGGACGCCAAACGTGGTGCCTTGCGGACATTGGCCACTCAGGAAGGCTATAAGACATATGTCATTCCGGACAATGTCGGTGGCCGTTTTTCCGTACTGACTCCGGTCGGTCTGCTTCCTATCGCCGTAGCCGGACACGACATCAAGCAATTGGTAGCCGGTGCCCTGTCAATGGAAAAATGCTGCGGTGTGGATACGCCGTTCGAAGCCAATCCTGCCGCCATCTATGCAGCCGTCCGCAACGAGCTTTATAAAAAAGGCAAAAAAATTGAGATTCTGGTCAACTACCAGCCCAAACTTCACTATGTTTCCGAATGGTGGAAACAACTGTACGGCGAAAGCGAAGGCAAAGAAAACAAGGGCCTCTTCCCGGCTTCCGTCGATCTGACAACCGATTTGCATTCCATGGGACAATGGATCCAGGAAGGCGAACGGACCATTTTTGAAACCGTCATCAGTGTCGCCCAAGCCAACCGCGAAGTCGTCATTCCTTCCGACGTCGAAAATCTGGACGGCCTGAACTTCCTGGCCGGCAAACGGGTCGATCAGGTCAACAAAATGGCTGAACTAGGTACCCAAATTGCCCATATTGACGGCGGTGTACCCAACCTGCACATTTCAATGCCCGTTCTGAATGAATTCTACATTGGCCAGCTGCTGTATTTCTTTGAAAAAGCCTGCGGTATCAGCGGCTACCTGCTGGAAGTCAATCCGTTCAATCAGCCTGGTGTAGAAGCCTACAAGAAAAATATGTTCGCGCTGCTTGACAAACCGGGTTACGAAAAGGAATCCGAAGCCATCAAAAAACGGCTGAACTGATAAACTATTTGCTTAACAAGTATAAATGAGGTCGTTCACAGGCAATTGCAACGACCTCATTTTACGTTTTTTCACCTGATTGATTAACTGACTGATGTATCAAACTGCCATTCGTGCCTACCTTTCCGCCAAAAATTATCCCCAGTTCGACCTCAAAGCTGTCCTTTTTGATATGGACGGTGTCTTGTTCGATTCGATGCCCATCCACACCAAAGCCTGGTGTCAGACCCTCCATGAACAAGGGCTGCCTTTCACGGAAGAAGAAGGTTATCTGCATGAAGGACGGACTGGAAGCGGAACCATCAACATTGTCTATCAACGTGAACTCGGACGCGAGGCCACCCCTGAAGAAATCGAACAAATCTATACCAGGAAATCAGCCTTGTTCGACGCACATGCCGAAGCCCCAGTCATGCCGGGTGCCCGTGAACTGCTGGAACAAATCAAAGCCAACGGTCTGAAACGCATTCTGGTCACTGGTTCCGGACAAAAAAAGCTGCTCTCCAAAATGAACCACTTTTTCCCAGGCCAGTTTACCCGGTCCGATATGGTCACCGCCTACGACGTCACCATGGGCAAGCCAAACCCTGAGCCCTACCTGAAAGGGCTGGTCAAAGCACATGCGACGCCACAAAATGCCATCGTCGTAGAAAATGCGCCTCTAGGCGTTCAGGCCGCCAAAGGTGCCGGGATTTTCACCATTGCCGTCAATACAGGCAAATTGCAGGACTACCACCTGCTGGATGCCGGTGCCGACTTGTTGTTCGACAACATGGCCGAACTCAGTGCAGCCTGGCCGGAACTATTGAAAACCATACAAACCACTGCACTATAACAGGCATCATACAGCTATTTTGTCTGTTTGAAGGCAGATTTCGCCGTATCAGCCATTGTTTGACTGATTTTTCTACCTAAATTCGATCTTTTACTTCGTTATTTGTGTTTCTATTCAAATACCATAAAAACATGTTGAAAAAGATGTCTATTCTGATCCTGACGGCCTTAACAGGCATCGGATTATCCGTTTTCGGACAACAACAACCAGATTCACTCATCGAACCCATGGCAACCGGAAAATTTGCACCTACCTGGGAATCACTTTCCCAATATGAAGTGCCGGAATGGTATCGTGATGCCAAATTCGGCATCTGGGCCCACTGGGGTCCACAGTGTCAACCGGAACAAGGAGACTGGTTCGCCCGCTCCATGTATGAAGAAGGCAGCCACGATTACAACTGGTTTCTAAAGAACTACGGGCCTCAGTCAAAATTCGGTTTTAAAGACATCTGCAACGACTGGAAAGCTCAGCACTGGGATCCGGACCGGCTGGTCAGCCTCTATAAACGTTGCGGAGCTCAGTATTTCTTCGCGATGGGCAATCATCACGACAATTTCGATCTGTGGAACAGCAAATACCAACCCTGGAACTCCGTCAACATCGGACCAAAACGGGACATCCTTGACGGATGGGCCAAAGCTGCCCGGAAAAACGGCCTCTACTTTGGAGTGAGCATCCACGCCGCCCATGCCTGGACCTGGTATGAAACAGCTCAACGGTCAGATAAAGAAGGACTTTATGCCGGCATTCCCTATGATGGCAAACTAACGAAAGCCGACGGCAAAGGGACCTGGTGGGAAGGGCTTGATCCGCAAGACCTGTATGAGCAGAACCACGAATTGAGCCGGAACAGCGATAATTCCGGATCCATCCACGGACAATGGAACTGGGATGTGAATGCAGGTCCATCCATCCCTTCGAAAGCTTACTGCGACAAATTTTACAACCGGACTGTCGACATGATCAACCACTATAAACCAGATCTGATCTATTTCGACGACACGGCCTTACCTCTCTGGCCGGTCAGCGACGTCGGTTTACGCATTGCCGCCCACTATTACAACACCAGCATGCAGGAACACAACGGCAACGTCAACAACGTCATCTTCGGCAAGATTCTGACTGAAGACCAACGGAAATGTATGGTCTGGGATGTCGAAAAAGGCGCCTTCGACAAGATTCAGAATTCCCCCTGGCAAACCTGTTCCTGCATTGGAAACTGGCATTATGATCGGTCACTGTACGATAACGATCGATACAAACCGGCCAGCGAAGTCATCCGGATGCTCATCGATGTGGTCAGCAAGAACGGCAACCTGTTGCTTAACATTCCTGTCCGTGGCGACGGCACCATCGATGACAAAGAAGAAAAGGTGCTGAACGATATTGCCGCCTGGATGGACATCAATAAAGAAAGCATTTTCGGTACCCGTCCATGGGTCATATTCGGAGTAGGGCCTGTGGCTGAAACGTCCAATCCGTTAAAAGCCCAGGGATTCAATGAAGGCATCTATAAAAAACTTTCGTCACAAGACATCCGGTTTACCACCAAAGGCAGCATCCTATATGCCCATATCATGCAATGCCCAGAAAAAGATACCGTCCTGGTAAAATCTCTTGGCAAAAAAAGCCCTTATTTCAAAGGTCACATCAACGCGGTAACCCTTCTTGGCGCAGGTAAGATTCCCTATAAACAAACCTCAGACGGTCTTCTGGTTACATTACCTCCCAAAAGGCCCAACCCGATTACCCTGACCTTAAAAATCGCCACCCGCTAACGCACCAAAGATAAGAGGCTTTCCAGAAACAGGATAAGCCTCTTGTCTTTTATCAAGTATCATTAAACCAAGTATCAATTAACTCGAAAATTATCCGTCATCAGACAAAAAAGTTACCGGTCTAAAAAGCCATCCTATCCATTAAACGGCTAACTTTGTCATCAAAACCAACCGCCATGATGTCCCTACGATTAAATCTAATCTTGTTAACTGTGTCTGTTTGCCTGATGGCCAACGCTGCCACCGTCGATACAGTCAACGTACCCAGTCCATCCATGAATAAGAATATTCCGGCTATTGTCATCAAACCGGACCAATATCAAACCAACCAAAAATTTCCAGTTGTCTATTTGCTGCACGGGTACAGCGGATGTTATAAGGATTGGGTCAAACAGGCTCCGGGTATTAAAAACCTATCCGACCAGTATCAAATGATACTCGTTTGCCCTGATGGTAGTAACAGTTGGTATTTCGACAGTCCTGTCAATCCGTCGGTTCGCTATGAGACATTTGTTTCCGGCGAATTGGTCAATTGGATAGACCACCATTACAAAACCATTGGCAATAGAGAAAACAGAGCCATTACAGGACTTAGCATGGGCGGTCATGGGGCACTTTACCTGGCCATACGCCATCAGGATATTTTCGGCGCAGCCGGCAGCATGAGCGGAGGTGTTGATTTTCGTCCTTTTCCGAATAATTGGGACATCCATAATCAACTTGGCAGCTATGGCGAACATCCGGAAAACTGGGAAAGCCATACGGTGATCAACCTCCTGCACCTATTGACGCCAAACAGTCTCAGACTCATTATTGACTGCGGCTCAGAAGACTTTTTCTACAACGTAAATAAGAACCTCCACGAACAATTGCTTTACCGCAACATTCCTCACGATTTCACCACCCGGCCAGGCAGTCACAACTGGCAGTACTGGAACAATTCGATCAAATATCATCTGTTGTTTTTCAACGACTACTTCCAGTCTCACCGTTAAGTCTAAACGGTAAGCTTCAAACATAGGGATCAAATTGAAAACTTGTGGACTAACGTCCATCCCGATCAATAGAAAGTTTAAAATTTCAATAGTAGCTATGGGGGAAGGCGTTGATCAGGCGGTTGCTTTAAGTCGCCGTTCCGCAAGCCCGGACACGCTACTTGCTCCGATTCGAAAAACTAAAAACCGGGTATCGTTCGGCTGAATTTTCGAAGCGTCGCTTCGCTCCTCGGAAGACGAAAATTCCGG
>Ga0183100_1000789_pt1 | contig 20297 bp, 17 predicted proteins | sample Biomet2_FD_127789 | JGI IMG/M metagenome (GOLD analysis project Ga0183100, IMG submission 127789) | Microbial communities from bioreactor (seeded with anoxic lake sediment) at LBNL, California, USA - Biofuel metagenome 2 | ecosystem: Engineered > Bioreactor > Anaerobic > Unclassified ...
CAGAGCGCGGGAATCCCCCGCGCCCTGGCCGCCGTGTCGTTGGCCGCGACGCTTGCCGTGCTTGGCGGCTGCGCCGGGCGACATTTAAACGCCGGGTCGCCGACGCAACCGCATGTGTCCCCGGAAACATTGCTCACGCCTGCGGGCGCGCCGGTTTCCCCCCAGGCCTTTGATGCCGATCTGGCCCATGCCGCCTATATTCTGATTGGCGAAGAGCACCCCAATCCCTGTGATCATCTGGCCCAGGCCGGCCTGATCCGCCGCCTCGTCGCCGCCGGCATCCACCCGGCCATCGGCCTTGAAATGGTCCCGGCCGACCTGCAACCAACGCTCGACGCCTTCAATGCCGGCAAGCTTGCCGTGACGGATCTGCCCCAGGCGCTGGAATGGAAGACCACCTGGGGATACGACTTCGACCTGTATGCCCCTCTTTTTGAAGCCGCGCGGGAATTCGACCTGCCCGTCTTCGCCCTGAATGCCCCCAAGGGGTTGGCCCGAAAAGTCGGTCGCGAGGGCCTCGACGCGCTCTCCCCCATCGAGCGGGCAGCGCTCCCGGGAGCCATCTTGCCGCCGGATCCGGTCCAGATCGAAGCCCTGCGCGAACTTTTTTCGCACCATGCGGCCATGCTCAAAAAAACCGCCAAGGCTCCGTCCGGGCGCGATCCCTTCACGAACTTCATGACCGTCCAGGCCCTGTGGGATACGCAAATGGCTTCCCGCGCCCTGCTCGCCCACGCCCGTTACGACCGACCTGTCGTCGTCATTGCCGGCGGCGGTCACGTGGAACGGGGCTGGGGCATTGCCAGACGGCTGGCGGTCTTCGATCCCCAGGCCCGCATCGCCCTGGTTATGCCCTGGCGTGGCGGTGAAAATCCCGATCCGGCCCTGGCTCAGACATTTTTTGCCTGTCCGGTGGTGTATAAAAGCCGGCTGGGCATGACGCTTTCCCACGAAGCTCCGGCAGCAGGACAAACGGCTGCCCCGCTGCTCGTGACGGCTGTGGCTTCCGGCTCTCTCGCCGAAAAAGCCGGGCTGTTGACCGGTGACGCCATTACCGCCGTAGGCACCCATCCGGCCACCGGCCTTTTCGTCCTGCACACGGCCGCCGTCGAAGCCGTCAAAGCCCGCCAGCCGCTGCAACTCACCGTATCGCGGGGCGGTGAAACGCTGACCATCAGCCTTCCTCTCGCCGGGCCGACTGCCGCCCAATAGCCATGCCCGAACTTCCCGAAGTGGAAACCATCGCCCGGGCCCTGGCCCCAGGTCTGCAAAGCCGGGTGGTCATCGGGATCGAAGCGCCTGATCCGAAGGTGCTCTCCGGCCCAAAGACCACGGCGACCTTCGCCAAGGCCGCCAGAGGCCGACCGATCGTCGAGGTCTCCCGCCGGGCCAAACTGCTGCTGCTCCACCTTGGCCCCCGCCCGGACGTTGCCGACGACGCTGCAGCCGTTGTCGCCTTCCACCTCAAAATGACCGGGCGGTTCCACATCGCCCCGCACGAGGCGCCGCTCCCCCGGTATGCCCGGTTCGTCATGCGCCTCAACGACGACATGGCGCTTGTTTTTTCCGATATGCGCCGCTTCGGCACGGTCCGACTTCTGTCCCCCGGCGCCCTGGCCGATTGGGATTTCTACGCCTCTTTGGGACCGGAACCCTGGGATATGACACCGACGGCCTTCACGACGACGCTTTCCCGGCGCACCACCCGGATCAAGGCGCTCCTGCTCGATCAGACCGTCATCGCCGGCATCGGCAACATCTACGCTGACGAGTCGCTTTTTTACGCCCGCATCCGGCCCGATGCGCCGGCCAACAGCCTGTCGCCGGCTCAAGGGGAACATCTCCTGACCGCCATTCAGGACGTCATCGCCAGAGCGCTGGCCGCCGGAGGCAGCACGATCCGGGATTACCGCACCCCGGATGGCGTGGAGGGCGGCTTCCAGCACCAATTCATGGTCTATGGCAAGGCCGGTGCGCCCTGTCCGGTCTGCGCCACCGCCCTGGTCGCCTGCAAAGTGGCCGGACGGACGTCGACCTTTTGCCCGCATTGTCAAAAATGAGTACGGAAAAGAGCGCCGGAGGCAACCATTCCCCCCGGACCCCCTGGCAGGAAATCCCGGCCTAACCCTTTAAAAGTTTTTAGGGGAGGGAGAGGTGCGGGGAGGAAACCCCCTTTTTTGAAAAAAGGGGGTTCCCTCCCCGCACCCCTCAGACACACGCTCTATGTCGCAATACGTCAGACAGATCGCCAAAGACGCCTCCATCGTCGGCGGCGCAACGCTCTTGTCGCGGATTCTCGGTTTTTTCCGCGACATGATCTTGGCCTATGTCCTTGGAGCCGGCATTTCCGCCGACGCCTTTTACGTAGCCTACCGTCTCCCCAACATGATGCGCCGTCTGTTCGCCGAGGGTTCCATGACCATGGCCTTTGTGCCGGTCTTCACCCGGCTGCGGGAACAGGAAGGCGATGCGCGCGCCTTTGCCATGCCCCGCTCGGCCATGGTCTGGCTGCTGCTTATTTTGAGCGTGCTGACGACCTTGGCCATCATCTTCGCCCGGCCGCTGACCAAACTCATCACCCCGGGTTTTGTCGACGATCCGGCCCTGTTCGATCTGACGGTGGAACTGACCAGAATCGTCTTTCCCTACATCATCGAAATTTCCGCCGTGGCCCTGTGCATGGGCGTACTGAACTCCTACGGGCATTTTCTGGCCCCGGCCCTGGCCACATCGGAACTTAACACCATCATCATCGTCGGGGCAGGCGTCGCCTACCTCTTCCATTTCGACGTCGCCCACACTCTGGCCTGGGCCGTGGTCATCGGCGGCCTCGGCCAGGTCTTTATGCAGCAGCCCTATATGCGCAAATTCGGCTTCACCTGGCGGGGGCCCTGGTCATTCAAAGACAAGGGCGTGGCCCGCATGGGGCTGCTGATGCTGCCGACAGCCTTCGGCGCGGCGGTCTATCAATTAAACATCGTCATTGGCACCCTACTCGCCTCCTACCTGCCAACCGGCAGCATTTCGTATCTGTATTATGCCGACAGGCTGGTACAGTTTCCGCTTGGCGTTTTCGGGGTGGCCGTTGGCACCGTGGCCCTGCCAAGCCTGGCCAAACTGGCCACTTCCGACCATTTGAACGAATTTACCGACACGCTCAACGCCTCGTTGCGTCTGACGCTTTTTATCTGTCTGCCGGCTGCCGCCGGTCTGATCGCCCTGGCCGATCCCATGGTCCGGGTCTTGTTTGGCCGGGGCGCTTTCGACGCCCATGCCATTGCCGCGACAGCCGGGGCGCTTGTGGCCTACGGTGTGGGGTTACCAGCCTTTGCCTGCGTCCGACCACTGTATTCCGCCTATTTCGCGCTGGGCGACACCCGCACTCCGGCCGTAACCGCCGTCGTATGCCTCGTGGTGTACGTTGTCTCGGGATATGCGCTCATGGGGCCAACCGGACATGTGGGGTTGGCGCTAGCCACCTCCATCTCCTCCTGGGTTAACGTACTTGTCCTTGGCGTCATCCTGCGCCGCAAGCTCGGCGGGGCCTGGTTTGCCCCGGGCCGCACCACACTTTTGGGCACGCTGTTAAGTTGCGGCGTCGGCTTCGGGGCCTACCAAACCGCCGGGCATCCGTATCTGTCCCTGTTGCTTATCGCCGGCTGGGCTGTGGCCTACATGGGCGTCGCCTCCCTGCTCCGGGTGGAGGAAGCCCGCATGCTGACGGATTTTGCCCGCAGAAAACTCCACCGAAAATAATTATTGCAGCAGTACAATCAGTAAAACGGCAAGGAGGCATTTATGGCCCTTTTAACCATGGAGAATCTCATTGCCTTTCTAACGCTCGCCGCGTTGGAAATCGTCCTTGGCATCGACAATATTGTCTTTATCGCCATTATTTCAAATACCTTACCTGCTGCAGTCCAATCCAAGGCCAGGAAAATCGGTCTGCTGCTGGCCATGGGCACCCGCATCATGCTCCTGCTCGGCATCACCTGGGTCATGGGGCTGACGGCCCCGCTCGTCAGCCTTTGGGGCCATGTCATTACGGGCCGCGATGTCGTACTCCTGGCCGGCGGCCTGTTCCTCATCGCCAAATCGACTTTTGAAATTCACGAAAAAATCGAGCCGCCCAAGGATGCGAGCGCCCCTGGCCAGAAAGTCCGGGGATTCGGGGCGGCTGTGACCCAGATTGCCATCCTGGATATTGTCTTCTCTCTGGACTCGGTGATTACCGCTGTCGGCATGTCCGGTTCACTCGTGGTTATGGTTGCGGCGGTCATTGTCGCGGTGTTGATCATGATGCTCTTCGCCGACACGGTCAGCCACTTCGTCTCCCGCCATCCCACCGTCCAAATGCTGGCCTTGTCCTTCCTGATCCTTATCGGGGTGTTCCTGGTGGCCGAGGGTCTCGGCAAGCATATTGATCGAGGGTATATTTACTTCGCCATGGCCTTCTCTCTGCTGGTCGAAGTCCTCAACATGCGGGTGCGCAAGGCCAACGGCTAGCGACGCCCCCGACAAGAGAAAAGGGCGGTCATCCGTCAAAACGGACGACCGCCCTTTCATGCTCAAAAGCGGGCAGCATTCGGGCCGAAGCCGTATAAGCCGACCGGTGGTTATCTCCCCCGCTGCTGTCGGCACATATTCAAGCCGATATTGCAATTGGTAACGCACTCCGGAACGCCACCACAGACCATAAGACAATTCTGGTAGCTGTCGTTACACCCACCACGGCGAGGCGGCGGTGGCGCATAACGCGGCGGCGGGGGCGGTGGCGGGGGGTAATACCCTGGAGGCGGCCCATTGGGCCTACAGGTCCACGTATGATAGGACCAATGCGTCCCGGGCGGACATTGCGCAAATGCGGAAAATTCCGTGAGCATCAGACAACAGATCATTAAAACAGTTATCAATACGGAGCGTTGCACGGCTGACTTCATGGCCCCCTCCTGGTTAGAACCCGTGCTATATGTATTCCACCCTTGCATAAAAAACTCAAGTTTTTTTGCTATGCCCACTTTTGTCGCGTAGCCGCGCCTTATACATCCCAGCCTCCTAAAATGCCAAGGAAAAGACGCACCCCCAAGAATTTGTTACAGGATGCCTCCATATGCCCCAGGAACTTGCCCGACAAGCCTTTCCCCGCGGTCTGGTCCAACCGGAAGGCGGATTTCGTTTCGGCGCCGACGCCTTGCTTCTGGCCTGCTTTGCCGCTCCCCTCGCGGGTCGGCGGGTACTCGATCTGGGCACTGGCTGCGGCCCGGCCGGCCTTGGCCTGCTCCTGGCCCGAAAGGATCACGAAACCATGGTCCTTGGGGTAGACAAAGAACCGGCCATGGTCGAGGCGGCAACGGAAAATGTCCGTCGCCTCGGATTGGCCGGCCAATTTAGCGTCTGCTTGTGCGATATACGAACCATTCGTAAGGAACAGAGCGTCGCGGCGGAATCCTTTGATCTGATCTTGGCCAATCCGCCTTACCGTCACCCGGAATCGGGACGCCGCCCCGACCAGCCGGGACGGGATACCGCCCGTTTTGAAACAGCGGGCGGACTGCCGGCCTTTGCCGCAGCGGCAGCCTATGCCCTGACCAACAAAGGACAGCTCGCCTGCGTCCATTTGGCGGAACGTCTTGGCCACATTGTTGCCGTTTTCTCAGCCAACAACCTGGAAATAAAACAAATCCTACCCGTGGCACCCCGGCGCGACGCCCCAGCCAAGCAGGTTCTTGTGTTGGCCCGCAAAAACGGCCGTCCGGGCCTGCGTCTGGACGCGCCCCTGGCGCTGTATGAAGAGACCGGCCCCAAAACGCATCTGAGCCAGGCGGCCCTGCACTTTTGCCCTTTTTTGGCCTGTAACGCCGGCAACCAGCCCTGCAGGCCTGACGCCCCGTTTTCCCCGTCTCCGGCCAGCCCGGTCGTTGATGCAAACGCCTAAAAGACCTCGGCTTCAAACCAATACAGGGCTGTGTCGGGATCGGTCCAACATCCGGATTCCAGGCCGGCCTTATGGCAGGTCTGGTCCAGGAATGTCTCCCGATCCCAGCCCCATTCGACCGGCACCTGGGGCAACAACAGCCCGGAATGTCCGCCCCGGCGCAGCAAAAGGCCATGTCGCCCCACTTCCACAAGCGCCGGGTCCGGGCACGGGGTCAACGGGCTCAGGATGGAAATTTCGATGGCCACATCGGCAAATTCGCGCGACGACAGGGACGGGAAACGCGGATCGCCAAACGCCGCCGCCTCGGCCATCTCGCTTATGGTCAGATAGAGCGGTTTGTCGCCGATAATATGGCCGATGCATCCGCGTAACCGGCCATGCAGCGACAGCGTGACAAAGGCGCCGAAGCGCTCCCGCAGCCTGTCGGTCGGCGGTTCGGGGACATTGGGGGTCCGGCCGGCCAGTCGGGCGGCAATACAGAGGTGGACCAGATTTTTCAGGTATTCTTTCTCTTCCCGATCAAGCGAAAACTGGAAACGTTCCATAGGGCGCGCGCTCCTGCTGTATGACGGCGGCCTCCGCTCCCGGGCAGAGACCATGAAGGATGCCTGAGAGTGTGCGTGTTGCCAGACATTCTGGCAAGCAGAACGTAACGACCGGCCGATGGCCCGTTTCCCGGCCTGAACGCCAGACGGCACAAGGCCCTTATTCGCCGCAAAACTCGCCAAGGAGTCCGTAAAACTCCCCAGGCATAGCCTGCATGAGGAAATGGCAATTCGTCGGAAACGGCCGCAACGGGATGTCGTGTTCGCGCAAAAATGTCAGCGTTTCCGGCCTGATATCCCGACCATAGGCATAGACGACAGGGATAGTGAGTTTGACCAGGGCATCCCCGGCCGCATGGCTCCATTTGCCGGGCAGGGCTCTGGCCACGCGTCGTGAGGCCAGGATGGTTTCCAAAAAAGCCTGCTCACGACAAAAGCGAAGCGATGCATAGTAATGACGGCAAAAAGGAAACAGCCCAAGATAGTCGCGGAAAATGACCTGTTCCCGAAAATCGTTGTACCATTCGCCAAAACGGCCGGACAAGCGGGCGGCTTCGGCATGGGCGGCGAGAAAGGAGCCGAAGCGGGTGACCGAGGCTTCGGCCAGGATCAACCCCGCCACTTCGCCAGGGGCGGCATCACGACAAAACAAAATGGCCGGGATGCCGCCGGCGGAATGTCCCACCAGATACAGGGCGCTCGGACGCAACCCATGCTGCGCCCCAAGGTGGTCAAGAACGGCCCGCAATCGCCTGGCGGCGGCCTCCATGGAATAATCGCCGGCAACAGGACTGCCGCCATGTCCGGCCATATCCGGCAGCACAACGCTCGCACCGGCGAGATAGCGCGTCACGAACGCGTCCTCAAAGGCCAAATGCGAATCGCCCAGGCCATGCAGGCAAACAACGGCCGGGGCAGCGCCGGGGAGAATCCTGGCTCGTACAAAAATTGGCGAATCCTCTGTAGGCGCGAGGATATCGAGAATTTCCCCATTATCGCGTGGGCCATGAAAAATGTTTGTCGCCATATTCTTGACCAGCACCCTTCTCCAAATGTAATGCTTCGGGCTAATTAAGCTGCTCTGAACCGTGCTATGGTAGTTCCCGGATCACTTGACCATCACCCTTCCTACCTCAAGGTGGTTTTATATGAAACTTTCGGTTTCAATGCGGATGGGCCTCGGTTTCGGCCTGGTGTTGGCGGCCATGACCACCGGCGCGCTGGTCATGACCTTTTCCATGAGCGCCGTAAAGGAGCGGGCTTCCGTCGTACGGTCGGAAAGTATGCCCCTGGCCGACGAAGCGGCGCGAATGCAGTTTATGGCCGTCAACGTACAACAGTTCCTCACCGATGTTTCCGCCACGGGAGAAGCCGACGGCTTTCGAGAAGCAGAAACTGCGGCCGGGATTTTCCGGGAAGGCGTCGATAAATTCAAAGCCATGGCCCGGCGCAAAAACGATAACGCCCTCCTGGCAGAAATCGACGCCATCGCCAAGGACTTCGAGAGCATGAACGAAGTGGGCGTACGCATGGCCAAAGCATATATGAAAGAAGGACGTGAGGCCGGCAATGTCCTGATGGAGGATTTCGACGCCCGCACCGAGTCCTTGGCCAAACGCATTGGCCCGCTCAAAGACAGCCAGTTTCATACTGCCGACACACAGGTCGCCGCCGTGGCGGAGGCCTTGTCCGCCAACCTTTCGCTGCAATATATCCTGCTGGCCCTGTCGCTTGCCATCGGCGTGATCACGGCTGTTTTGGTTTCACGGGGCATTTTGCGCCAACTCGGAGCCGAACCCCACGTCGTGGCGGCTTTGGCCCAGGAAGTGGCGGAGGGCCGTTTCGACAGCGTCCAGGCCGCCTGTGCGCGGGAAGGACAGACATGCGGCGTCATGTCGGCCATGGCGGCCATGGCCGAAAAACTTCGCACGTCCTTTGCCGAAATCGAAGCGCAAAAAGCGGCCGCCGAAGCTCAAAGCGAAGCCGCAGAGCGCAGCCGGCAAGCCGCTGAAGAGGCAACAGTCCGGGCCGAACGGGCCAAACAGGAAGGCATGGCCGAGGCCGCCGATCGTCTGGAAGATCTGGCCGATAGTGTGGCCCGGGCCGGCAATGCCTTAACGGACCGGGTGGCCCAGGTAAACAGAGGGACATCCCGCCAGCATGACCGCACCACGGAAACCGCCACGGCCATGGACGAAATGAACGCCACGGTGCGCGAGGTGGCCCAAAACGCCTCGCAAGCCTCCGAAAGCGCCAATGCCACACGGGAACGCGCCCAGGAAGGATTGGCGGCTACCGAGGAAGTCTCCCGCTCCATCGACCGGGTACGGGAACTGTCCGAGGGTCTCAAGGTCAGCCTTGACGCCTTGGGCGTGCAGGCCAAAGGCATTTCCGCCATCATGAACGTTATTTCCGACATTGCCGACCAGACCAATTTGTTGGCCTTAAACGCCGCCATTGAGGCGGCCCGGGCCGGGGATGCCGGCCGGGGCTTCGCCGTCGTGGCCGACGAGGTCCGCAAACTGGCCGAAAAAACCATGCTGGCCACCGGCGAAGTGGCCTCTGTCGTCTCGGCCATTGATGCCGGCGTCCGGGAAAATGTGGCCGGCATGGACACAGCGGTCACGGCTGTGAATGCCACAACGAAATTAGCGGAAAAGGCCGGGGAATCCCTGCACCACATCGTGGCCATGGCCGAAACCACAACCGATCAGGTGCGTTCCATCGCGACAGCCTCGGAACAACAATCCGCCTCTTCGGAAGAAATCAACAGGGCCTTGGCCGACATCAGTCTGATTGCCGAAGAAACGTCCCAAGGCATGGCCGAATCCCAGGAGGAGCTTGACCGGTTGGGGCAATCCGCCGCGCAACTGGCCGCCCTTATTGATGGACTGCGGCGGGAAGACGTCTAGCGACAAAAAGAAAAGCCCGGATCACATGGCGATCCGGGCAGAGGATCGGGGCGTTGCCCCGAACCCCGCTGGGGGAAATAACTTCCCCCAGGCCCCCACACAGGAAACAATCAGACGCGTGCCCGCGTCTAGTTGACGCCTCGCTCATGAAAAAAGGACACGTACTTTTTATCCGTCCCCTTGATATGGCCCACAAGCCAATTCTTGAGGAAATTCATGACTTCCGTCGTCAGAGCGGCCCGATTTTCCCGGAAATCCTTGCCAAAGGCGAGCACCTTGTCGACGAAGGCCTCGTGTTCCTTGCGGTGATTGAGGTAGCCGGGATACTTATACTGCTCCATAAGATTCTCTTCGTACCCGAAATGCTCCACCGCGTAGTCTTCAAGCTCGCGCAGGATGGATTCCACTTGTTCCTTGCCTTTGCCTGACCGCATGGCTTCGTGCAGATCACAGATCATACGCACCAGATTTTGATGCTGGTGGTCAATTTCCGTGACCCCGACCACCAGGGAATCGTCCCATTTCAGGATACTGCCGCTGATGGAACAAACCCCAGCCGAGACACCGGCTCCAGAAGCGGCTTTGGACGGCGCAGGCGTTTTGGGGGCCGGTGCGGGATGGGCAGCGACCTTCTTCCTGGCCGCCGGCAGAGCTTTGACGGCAGCCGGTCTGGAGGACGGCAGGGATTTGGGAGAAGCAGGCCGCGCCGACTTCGAATGCGAAGCAGGCTTGGTCTCGACACCGTGGACGCTTCGGGGCGCGACATGCTGCAGTGCCGGCGTCGTATCTCCCGTCATCTGACGGATGACCCCATCCAGTTCGTTTGACAGGGAGGTCAGGGCAGACAATGCCGCCGTGGCCACATCCATGCCTTCGGCCGTCTCCCGGGCAATGCGGTTGACCTCTTCCACAGCCAGATTGATTTCCTCGGACGTGGCGGACTGTTCTTCCGAGGCCGTGGCGATAGATTCAACCTGGGTGGCGGTCGATTCGACGATGCCGACGATCGCATCCATAAAACGCCCCGACGCGGCAGCGGCCTGGGTGCTTTCCTCAATGCCGGAGGCCGCGGATTCGACAGCGGCAATGTTTTCGCGGGCCTGGGTCTGGATGGAAAGCACGGCGTCGCCGACCTCTTTGGTGGCGCTCATGGTCTTTTCAGCCAGCTTGCGGACCTCATCGGCCACGACGGCGAAGCCCCGGCCGGCATCCCCGGCCCGGGCCGCCTCAATGGCGGCGTTTAAGGCCAACAAATTGGTCTGGTCGGCAATGTCGGAAATGACGTTCATGATATGCCCGATGCTGTCGGCCTGTTGCCCCAGAACCTGCATCGAATCCTTGAGTTCCAAAATGTGTCGACGGATGTTTTCGATGGAGGTCACAGCCGATCGTACGCCCTCGGCCCCGGTTATGGCCTTGTCTTTGGCTCCGGCGGCGCTGGACGCGGCGCTGGCGGCATTACGGGCGACTTCGAGCACGGTGGCGTTCATTTCTTCCATCGCCGTGGCCGTTTCGATCATGCGGTCACGCTGGTGCTCGGCACCGCGGGCCACCTGTTCGATCTGGGTCAACAAATTCGTCGATTCGCCCATGACGCTCTTGGAAACGGACCGGGCCCTCGTGGCTGCGTCATTCATGCGCGAAAGCAATTCGCCGGTGCGGCCTTCCTGCTCCCGGGCGGAGGCCAAAGCCTGATCCGCCTCGGCCGCATGGCGTTCGGATTCCTGACTCATTTCCCGGGCTTCGGTCATGGAGGCCTGCAAGCTCGCGACCATGCGGGACAACGCTTCCCGCAAATTGGCCAATTCCGGAGGATAGGCGCCGGCAGCCGAAGCCTTCAGATCGCCGCCGGCCACGGTCTCGGCGTACTGCTGCAAACGGGAGAGCGGTTGGGTCAGCGTCCGGGACAGCAGAAAGAGCACCCCGAAAAACACAAGCGCGCCAAGGCCCATACCGCCGGCCTGGACAGCCATCAGCGTGGTGACGCTTGATTCGGTTTCCTGTTGCAGCTGGTCCACAGCCCGGTCCACGGCAACCACAACAGCCTCGGAAGCCGCCAGGAGTTTGTCGAAAGTTACCCCGTCTGACTTGGTCAGGATGGTTTCCGCTTCTGTCGTGAAGGCCCGCACCTGTCGGGAGACCGTATCAAGCAAGACCCCGGCCTCCCGGCTTGGCGCGGGAATATGCAGGGGCTTGCCGGCTTGGAAATCGCCACCCTTGGCCAACAGACTTTGAACGGAATCAAACTCGGCCAGACGTTTGCGGATGTCATCCGACAGGGAAGCGGAAGCGGCGTTGGCTTTGGCCTGATGCGCATACGCCAAAACGTCTCTGGCAATCTTTTGAATCCGCATCCGTTGCCGGTCGGCCAGATTAATCACCACCCCATCTTCCCGCTGTCCTGCGGTGATGGTCCAGGTCACGACGAACATGGCGCAACTGACCGCGAACAAGATGCCAAGTGAGCAAAGAATCTGCGTGCGAATACTCATGGACGGAACTCCTTGCACCCGAAACGATGCTGCTGCCCGCGTTTACGAGCCGGGTGCGTCATGTTCCAGCATGAGGTTCACACGAAAGTCAATGGACATTTTTGTTATCGAAACAGGGCTCCCCCCGTCGAAAGGATCTGCTCAAGTTCAGCATCGCGCAGGGACAGACGCCTGCGCAGCCGGACAATCTCCTCGCCCGGGTCAAACAGCGGATAATCGCTGCCAAACAGGATGCGTTCGCGGGGATGCCCGTCCACAATGCGGGCCAGGGTGTCGTCGTCAATAAACGACAACGTGCTCGACGTGTCGATATAGACATCTTTCCCGACAAGATGCTCAAGTACGTATTGCCAATGCAGATACCCCCCCATATGGGCGGCAATGACGGTCAGATTGGGGAAATCGCGCAAGATGGCCGCCACCTTGGCCGGACAGGAATTGTTCTGTTCGGGCGGCAGACGGTCGCCGACGTGCAGCATGACGATAAACCGGCCGGATAACGCCTCGAAGATCGGCCAAAGCCGATGGTCATCCAGTCGAAAACCCTGAAAATCCGCATGGAACTTGATGCCCTTGATGCCAGCCCGCCACAGGCGCTCAAGTTCCCGTTCAAAATCGGGATAGTCCGGATGCAGCGTGCCGAAGGCCAGGACCTCGGGGTACTCCCGATGGATACTGATAGCCCAGTTGTTGGCCGGAACCACTTGGGCCGGAGCCGTGGCGGCGTTGAGAACCACAACCCGGTCAAGCCCCGCTTTTTTGGCCCGGGCCAGCAAATCGTCGATCTGCCCGGTGCCGACGGGGTGAATGCCATAGTGGCCCTCCAATTGGGCCAGGACCTTATCCGCAATTTTGGGATGATAGGCGTGTGTGTGGATATCAATAAACATGGTGGATCGAAAAAAGACGGAAGGGGTTAGCGGGAAAAGAGGGCGCGCAGCCAATCCGGCGCCGGAATCGGCCTGCCCTCGGGCGAGGTGCAGGCATGCACGGTCTCACCGGCCGCCAAAAGCACGGAAGCCTCCGGCGGACCGAACACCTGATAGACGAACGTGACCGAAGCCCGGCCCCAGGTGGCAATGGCGGCTCGGACGGTGATGGTGTCGTCGTAGTGGGCAGGCCGCATATAGCGCACGGCCAAGTCGCGCACGGGAAGCCATACGCCCCGCCGCTCCACCTCGCCGTAGCTCATGCCCCGCTCGCGGATAAACTGTCCCCTGGCCCGCTCAAACCAATGCGGATAGTGGCCATAATAGGCGTAGCCCATCTGATCGGTTTCGCCATAGGACACAATAAGGGAAAGCGCCGTAAACGGCGTGGGGAAATCTCCAGGCTTCAGCAAAAGCGTCATGCGGACTATTTCGCCTTGGCCCAGGCCGCAGCCCGGGGCAGGAGTTCGTATCCGGGAGCGACCACAAGGCCGGTTTTTGCCGCTTCCTTTTCGCTGAAGGCGGCAACGCCTGACGGCTCTACCCCCTGCCGCCAGAAAAGAAAAGGCACGGGATCGGCCGTGTGCGTCCGTGCGGCAATGGGGGTCGGGTGATCGCAGGCAATTAAAAAAGCCGCCTGATTCCCCAACGCAGCCACCATGGGCGCGACGATGCGGGCGTCGAACCGGGTGACGGCTTCGGTCTTGCCGGCTGCATCGCCGCCATGCCCGCACTCATCCGGGGCCTCCACATGCAAAAAGACAAAATCCCCTTCTTCTAAGAATCCCAAAGCCGCAGCCACTTTGCCCTCGTAATTGGTGTCGAGCAAACCCGTGGCCCCAGGCACATCCAAGACCGTCATGCCCGCCGCCCGGCCAAGCCCCTTGACCAGATCCACGGCCGACACCACGGCCCCTTTCAGTCCAAAAGCGTCGGCAAATTGTGGCAGGGCAAGGGCCCGGCCCTGCCCCCAGGGCCACACGGCATTGGCTTTACTGGTATTTTCCGACCCGGACAGCACCTTTGCCGCCTCGGTGACGAATTGCCAAAGACGCGGCACGCGTTGCAATCGAGCCAGATCCGGGGCCAGGCCCTGATCGGTGATATCATGGGGCGGACGGACGAAAACCGTTGCCTCTTCCTGCCCGGCCGCGCCCTTGGCCACAAGCAAATGGCGGTATTGCACGCCCGGATGCAATTCATATCCCTGCGGGCAGCATGTCCGGCCCAGCTTGTCCACCAAAGCCGTCGAGACCTCGGTGGCGATATGGCCGGCCGAATAGTCACGCATGAGGCCGGTTTCGGAAAATTCGCTGACCGTTACGGTATTCAGTCGAAAGACAATGTCATCGGCTGCCAGCGCCAACCCGGACGCAGCGGCTTCGATGGGGCCGCGTCCGGTGTGGTAGCGGGCCGGATCAAATCCCAGAAGCGCCATGTTGGCGACGTCGGAACCCGGAGCCATGCCTTCCGGGACGGTATGGCACAAGCCGACCCGGCCTTCACGGGCCAATCGGTCCATCACGGGGGTGACGGCCGCTTCCATGGGCGTTTTATCGCCAAGGACCGGGACAGGCAGGTCGCCCATGCCATCGGCTATAAGGAACACGAGTTTTGGGGATGCAGCTGACACGATATGCCTCCGGCAGCCACGGAAAGAACGCTTTGTCAAAAGGTTCTTCCCAGGCCTGCTTCAAAAACGTTGTCTGATGTTGTCTGACGCCCGCCCCGCGTCACACGCGCCGCCGGTTGTCGTCGCCATATGCGTATTCCATATGTCGCGCCGTGGCCCGGGCGATGGTCCCGCCATAGCAGCGCGCCACAAGATGCAACGCCAAATCAATCCCAGCGGCAATGCCGGCCGAAGTGAGTATCCGGCCATCTTCCACCACGTGTTGCTCCGCCTCGACCGTCACGTCAGGAAAGGATTCCCGCATCCATTGCAGGGAGCGCCAATGCGTGGTGGCGCGTCTGCCATCCAGCAAACCGGCCTTCCCCAGGAGCATGGAGCCCGTACAGACGCTGGCCACGAGGCTCGCCCGGCTGGCGGCAGTCCGAATCCAATCCACAAGCACGGCGTTATCGATCTGGGTCCGCACGCCCCAACCACCGGGAACGATAAGAATATCGGGTGGAGGACACGCCGAAAAAAGCACATCCGGCAAAAAACGCGGACCGTTGGCGCACGCCACCGGGGTCATGGATTCCGCCGCCAACTGGAGCACAAAAGGCGAGGCTTCCTCCCGACGTCGGGACTCGTCCAGGCGGCAGGCGGATAACACCTCATAGGGTCCGCAAAAATCCAACAACTCAACGCCCGGGAAAACGGGGAGCACGACACGCTTTTCGGTCATGGTGCAATCTCCATCGCGCAGAGCATATGTTTCCCCAAAAGAGCTTGCAGACCAAGCCTCAAAAAAAAGCATACGGGACTACCCGCCCCCACAAGCAAAAATCCGGCTTTCGCCGGAATCCATCGGGCCGAACAGGCCAAAACGCACAGGCAGGCCGCCCCACTTCACCCCCGTGGCGCAAGGGCCGCTGGCCGCTCAATGCGACCATACTCCCGGCCCGCCGCCGGGAAAAAATCCCGCAGCAACGGGCCGGAAGCCGATCCGGCATTCAAACCGTTACAGTACACGAAAATGGACCGTACCGGATTTGATAAAGGGCATGGCCCCGGTATCGGTCAACACGCCCTTGATGGCCCGGGCCGGGGCTTCGTGGGTCAAAAAGACAATGGGGACATACCCGTCCTCCGGTTCGCCCTTTTGCACCGCCTGCCGAATACTCACGCCATGCGTCCCCATGGACTTGGCGATCGCGGCCATGACCCCGGGCTGATCCTGGACGGTAAAATGCATATAATGCGGACAAACGGCGTCGTCAGGGTCAAGCCTGCGGGCATCCGGCAACGGTTCGGTCATAAATCCGGTATTATTGGGAATCATGCCCGTGCGGGCCAGAGACAGGATATCGCCTAAAACGGCGCTGCCGGTCGGCAGATCGCCTGCGCCCTTTCCGTGGAGCAAAATCGGACCGGAAGCGTCGCCCTCCACCCGGACGGCGTTAAAGGCTCCCTTGACGCTGGCCAGAAGAAAGTCTTCATGCACGAGCATGGGACAGACGCCGGCGGACAGTTTGCCATCCACGTCCCGAACCTGACCAATGAGCTTTATGGTGTACCCGAACTCCCCGGCAAACCGGATATCCTCGGGGGTGACGCGGGTAATGCCTTCCACGGACAACTTGGCCAGCGGAAAATTTTGGCCGTAGGCGAGGCGGATAAGCAGGATGAGTTTGTGAGCCGCGTCGATCCCCTGGATATCCAGGGTCGGGTCGGCTTCGGCATAGCCTTTTTTCTGGGCTTGCTCCAAAGCGACGGCAAAGGACAGCCCCTTGTCGCTCATATTACTCAAAATATAGTTGGCGGTGCCGTTGAGGATACCGATAATGCTTTGAATCCGATTCCCGGCCAACGATTGCTTGAGCGTCTCGACGATGGGCACAGCCCCGGCGCAACTGGCCTCGTAGTAAAGGCCAAGGCCTTTTTGGGCCGCCAGGGCGAACAGCTCCGGACCGCGTTCGGCCAACAGGGCCTTATTGGCTGTGACCACATGCTTGCCGGCGGACAGGGCCTTATGGATCAGGGTAAAGGCCGCCTCAATGCCCCCCATGAGCTCGACCACAATATCGATATCGGGATCGGTCACGAGTGCGTCGGGATCGGTGGTTACTGTCGTTCCCGGGCCAAGCGTGGCGGCGCGGGGCTTGGCGAGGTCGCGCACCAACACCGTTCTGACGGTGATGGCCCGTCCCAGTCGCCGCTCGATCCACTCGGCGTTACGGTCGAGAATCGTCACAAGACCGGACCCGACAGTCCCAAATCCGGCCAACCCAATACGAACAGGTGAATTGCTTACGACATGCATCCAGAAAGTACCTTTTTGCGGGAACTCATTTTACCGAGGAGGAAACATATCTGCGTGGCCGGCACTCTGTAAAGCACTGATCTCGGCCGGGAAGTGAAAGCGGATGCGATATTTTTCCTTGACCGGTTGTGGGCGAACACTTATAGAGCTTTTTCGCGGAGAGGTGGCCGAGCTGGCCGAAGGCGCTCGCCTGCTAAGCGGGTAACGGGGGTAAACCCTGTTCGAGGGTTCGAATCCCTCCCTCTCCGCCAGAAGACTATATTCCCGGGTATCGAAAGATGCCCGGGTTTTATTTTTCTATAGCTTCCGTGTGGGACCCTGGTGTGGGGTTTTGCGTCAGGTCCTCTAAAATCTGGCTCACTCCACCAGTAGATGAGCCAAGGTCACGCAAATAGATTTCGGTCGTTTGAAGGCGTTGGTGGCCGAGGAATTTCTGGAGCTCAAACGGAGTCGCCTTCTTGCTGTCCCTGACCATCCTGGCCACGTAATGCCGCAGGGCGTGGAACTCCATTCTCCGAACGCCAGCCCTCTCGCAGATCCTGGCCATGAAGAACTTCATCGGCCAACTGTGTTTTGACCAGCCCGTGCCTGTCTCGGGGTTCGTGAAGACGAAAGGGGATTGGCGGTCGCGGTCGCGATCTTTCCAGAGTCGGGCGAACATCGCCTCCAGTGTGGGACCCATGGTCAAGGTCCGGTATTCCCTGGCGCCGCCTTTGCGCTTGCGAGTCCACAACCGGAGCTCTTTGCGCTCCATGCTCAAGTCGTCCCACAACAGATTCCGGATCTCGCCAATCCGGGCCCCGGTATGCAGCAGGACGGTGAGAATATCCGTCTCCCACGGGGTGGCCGCCAGGAGCACCTTTTGGACATCCTCGGCCGGCGGGACATACCGGACGGCCTCTTCCTCGGGGAAAGACTGGATGTAACGACACGGGTTGATAAATACTTTGTTGGCGAATTCTTTCTGTCGGAGGGCCCAATTGAAAAGGGCGTTTATTTCGCGCAAATCCCGATTCGCTGTTTTGTTCGGATCGTTCCCTTTCTCGGTTGCACGCTGCCGGCTACGCTTGAGGAACTCTGTTATTTTCGAATCCGTGATCTCCTTTATCGGGACATTTCCCCCCATAAACTCCATCAACTGATCGAAAACGAAATCCTTTTGAGCTGTTGTCGTTGGCCGCAACCTCGCCTCGCAATAATCAAGATACGCACTGGTGACCACCTGTGTGAGCAAATCGGTCACTTCGCCATTTTTTGCCACTTCCGCCAGACGCTTCCTCCCCTCCGCTATCCAGGACTGTGCGTCTGACTTTTTTAGAAATCCTCCTTGGGGATATCGCTCCCCCTGAAACTCGAATTCGGCCCGGTACCTCATCCCCGCTTTGGTCTTGTACTTTGTGACCGACACGGCCAGCCTCCTCCTTCAAATATTTTATGACCTCGAGAAGATCGAAGCGGGCCGCCTTCAAGTTGCCGCCCTCTGTCCCCGGTGCAAAAAAATGTGGAAGCTCTTTCCAAGCCCGACGGAAAGTTGCCGTATTCATATGTAGATATCGGCAAAGCGCCTCATACGGCAGGCAGCAGACTTCAGGGTTATTCACTCGCCCTACTCCCTCTTTAAATTCCTACGCCGCCTCGGCGTCTCGTCGTTGTCGCATCCGCCGAGCCCGGTCCTGGATTCGTCGCCGGGCGAGACGCTCAGCGACCGCCTTTTCAGCCTCGGCCAACCGGGCGGCGTACTCCAGGGCTGTCTCTCTCTGGCGCTGCCGCTGACACTCCGGGCGACGGCATACTCGCTGCTTTATCCGGTACGGCGTGAATATGTGTCCGCATATGGGGCACTCTCTCCGGAGCTTCATGGCCGCCACCCGCAGAACGGACATTCCCGAAACCGATGCACGGTCCCACAATGTTTGCAGGTGTGCGCCCCGCGCCGACCGCCATGGGGACCGCCACCCATTTTGACGGCGTTGATGCGCTGAAAATTCTTCTTGGATCCTTTTTTGGCCTGGCTCTTCATCTACCTTCCCTCTCGTCTCCTGCTGAAATGGCGTTCGATCTCTTCATAGATTCTCAGAGTTCGCCGCCTATTTTGGATAGCCTTCCACCAAATGCTCCCCACCAAACCGGCGATGCAGAGGAGCAACAACGTGACCCCAGGTGATGCCGATATAACGGTGTCCCCAATCTTCAAAAGTTCCATACGGTCCCCCGTTCACGCCGCCGCGTCGGCGAACGGCACGAATCCTGTTAGCCGCCAGTGCTCGTGCAACTGTTCTTCCATGCTCTCTTGAAGTTCTACGCAGTAGCCATAGGCTGTAAGATTTAAAAGGATTTCTCCACACTTAGAGCACAGGAACCAAGGAGCGATGTATATTTCGTCACCCATAATCCTTTCTTCAACCACACTCCTCGGCCCGCGCATCCTAGAAACCTGGACGCACTCATCCCCTTTCCCGATCAATTCTTGGCAGCTACAACAACGGGTGCGCCGGTCACGGTTGTAGGTGGTAAAATCCTCTGGGTACTCCCATACCCATGAATGCCCGTCCAACTCGTAGTCTTGGCAACCACAGCTCAACATGACGGTCCCTCCTTTCCTCACCTCATCCCCGGCCGCTCACAGGACACGGCCGGTCGGAGGCGGGAAACTACGCCTTGACGATGTCCAGGTAGTATTCCTGGCCGGGTTCGAAGAAGGCGGCGGTCTCGGGAACGGTGATCGTCATGTTGAAAGTGCCGGCCGGAGTGGCCTCGGTAAATTTTTTATTCTCGCTGTTCGGATCATCAGAGAAAACCGGCGTCATGTAGACAGAATGGCCCGAACCGGCCATGGCGTGGGCATTGTCCTGGACGTAGTTGCAGCGGAATTTGGCGCGAATCTTTTCCATGAGACTTCCCTTGGTTGATGGTTTTGGGGCTAGGCGGTCGCCCTGGTTTGGCCACCTGTTTGAGACAGCGGCAGCATGATCTGGTTCGCCGTAACCGACTCCGGCGGGACCAGCTTGCCGTCCTTGTCGATGTAGGCGACGCCGCCCCCCTCCGCCTTGGCCAGCGTCGGGCGAACCTCGTAGGCCCATTTGACCGCCGCCGAATTTTCAGACGGTTCGGCCTTGATGGTGATGGCCAACTTGCGCGCCTCATCGATGTCGGGGCGGCGGTGAATGTCCGTGGCCACGGCCTGCAACCCCTCATTGATCTCGCGGTTGAGGTCGCCGCCGGCAATAAACGACAGATCGTAGGTGCCGTCCGTGGGAAGTTTCCCGCCCATCATCCGGCGAAGCCGCTCCAGGGTTTCGGACTGATCCCGAATCTCGGCATCCATCTTGGAGATCTCCGCATCCCGGGCGTAGACCTTCTCCCAGGCCTCAACCTCCAGGGCGTAGGGCATCGGTCGGGCCAGGAAAGCGCCAAGCGTTTGAGCGAGGATGGTGCCACTCGGGAACGGGTAGACGCCGACGGCAACGGATGTGCTGGCTGGGGTCGGCATCGTCTTCGCCTTGTTGATTTTTACGACCTTGGACATGGGTTACCTCCGTACCCGGGATC
>Ga0183100_1000264_pt2 | contig 20189 bp, 17 predicted proteins | sample Biomet2_FD_127789 | JGI IMG/M metagenome (GOLD analysis project Ga0183100, IMG submission 127789) | Microbial communities from bioreactor (seeded with anoxic lake sediment) at LBNL, California, USA - Biofuel metagenome 2 | ecosystem: Engineered > Bioreactor > Anaerobic > Unclassified ...
GCGCGGGGGGGTACACCGGGGCGGTTTCCCCGCCGCGGCCGCCGGGCACATACAGCCCCACGCGGTCCACCGGGCGCACCATCTGCCCCAGTATGGTGCCGTCGGGGCTGGTGGTCCACCAGGACTGTTCTGCCTGGCGCGCGTGGAAGTCGCGCACGTGTTCAATAGCCTCGCGCAGGATGGCCTGGTCAGCGGCCGGGATGAGCGAGAGCGCGGATTTGATGTCTTTTCCCGACACGCGGAAGCGTACTGGCAGGTCCGGTGCGTCGAATTTGCGGGTATACGCGCGCAGGGCCTTGTCGCCGTCTTTTTTGACGGTGGCCAGGATGCCGCGCACGGTGGAGGTGATGTCGTTCCCGGGATTTTTGCGCCCACCGAGCCAAGCCAGCAGGCCGGCGGCGTCCAATTCATCGGGAACGCGAAGGATTCTGCAAGGCATGATGAACCTCTGGATGTGAAGGTGTCGCGTTCGCTGCAAAAAAATATGGTAGCGGAAGCACGTTTAAAAGTCGAGAACGGGCGGGTGCGTAAAAAAAGGGCCGGAGCGGTTGCCCCGGCCCCCTGCGAGGCATGTTTCAGGTTTGCGGCTAGAAGAAGTAGTTCAGGCCGACGCCGATCTTGTAGGCATCGCCGCTGTCGCCGGCACCGCCAAGGGCGCTCTTTTGCGTGGCGCTGAGCTTGGACGCGCCGCGCCAGGTATCGAGGTCGAAGTTGGACTTGATATAGCCCAGGTACACGTAGCCCGTGAGTTCGTCGTAAAACTTGTAGCGGGTGTTCAGGTCGAACTCCCACAGGGAATCCTTCTTGGTGAGGAACCCAGCGTAGTTGACGCTGTTGAGGTTGACGCTGTTCTGCAAGTAGTCCGGGTCGTTGGTGCCGCGGGCGTACAGAATGTTGATGGTGTGCGACAGCTTGTCCACAAAGCTGATGTCCTTGAGCGAGATGCCGGTGGACCAGTAGCCGAGGGTGAACACCGTGTAGCCGGCGGGGTTGTTCATGGAGCCGGTGAGCTCCAGACGCTCGCCGAAGAAGAAGGAGCCGACGGTCCAGTTCTGCGGCACGCCGATGACGGGCATGCGGCCGGATTTGTCCGGGTCCTTGCCGGTTTCGCCAGAGGAGTACACGGCGAAAAACTCAGGGGTCATCATGGAAAGGCCGGTGTAGTCCACCGCAAAGTCGGCCAGCCAGCCTGAGCGGCCGCCGTCCTTGGTGTTGTTGTTATAGTTGGTGTACGTGGCCTTGCCGTAATTGTAGTCGGCCATCACCTTGAGGGGCATTGCGGTGGGAGAGTAGGTCAACGCCGCACCACCCCAGTAGCCGCGCAAGCCGTCGGTGCTGGAGCTGTTGGGCCCGGCGAAGCCCAGAAGCCCCGTGCCGCCGGAGGTTCCGCCTGTGCCGCTGTGTGCGCCGGAGTAAGCGAACATGCCAAAGGGCGTCACGTTGAAGTCGCCTGCGGTGACTGGCACAGCGGCGAAGATCGCGTCGGTGGAGGTGCCGGAGCTCTGCACCGAGGCCGTCGAACCGGCGGTGTTGCTGTCGTACGGGCGGGCATAGCCTGCCAGCAGGTTCACGTTGTCCGTGAGCGGAGCGCTGACGATGGCCGAAGCCACCTGGTCGTCTATGATCGCGCTGCCGCCGCCAAAAGCCGCGGGCAACGAGAAGGTCTGAAAGCCCAGCGAGACGTTAACCTTGGTCTGCGGGACCTTGTATTCGATGTAGGCCTTGCGGAGCATGATGTTGCCATTGCCCCCCGCGGCTCCGCCTGTGGCGATCTGGTTGGGCGTGCGGCCGGAGCCGATGGCGTACATGCCATTGCCCCAATTGGCCGTGCCTATTTGTGTGTCGAGCACGCCGCGCAAATTTTCGTTGGCCGTGAAGGTGAAGGCCGTGCGCAGTTTTTCTTCGATGGAGAAATGGTTGTCCTCTCCTTTGTCGAAGTTCCAATTCTGGCGTGAAATGCCTTCAATCCACCAATAGCCGCGCGCCGTCACTTCGGCTGCCTGCGCCGACCCCACAAACAAGAGCGCCAGAAGGGCGCCCACCCCCAAGGATTTCAAGCTCGCCATTGCTACCGTCCCCTTCTCCAGAAATGTTTTAAGCAAAAACAGTGTAAGTGAACGCTTGCTACACGGATTTGTCTTAAAAATCAACCTGGCAAGAACCGAAACGCACAAAAAAAGGCCGGGGCGAAAGCCCCGGCCTAAAGCAGCATCACGCAGCGGTGCGCGTGGTCTTAGAAGCTGTAAACCATGGACACGGTTGCACGGTAAATGTTGTCATCACCCTTAGCAGTGTTGGTGGTGGCGCCATTGTAAGAGTGCAGGTCCGTGTTGGCATAGCCCAGGTTGAGCATGAGGGCCAGCTCGTCGTACATCTGGTACTTGTTGTTCAGGTCGATTTCCCACAGGGAGTCGCGGGTGGTGAGGTAACGACCAAACTGGTTGCCGTAACCGGCAGTGCTGCTCAGGCCGCTCAGAGCGTCCTTGTCGTTGGTGCCCTGGATGTACAGCAGGTTGACGCGGTGGGACAGCTTGTCGATGAGCTTGATGTCCTTGAAGGACACGCCAGCGGTCCAGAAGCCCATCACGTTGCGGACAGTGCCGGTGTAGCTGCCGGTGCCGTTCGTGGTGGCGCCCCTGGAGATCAGGTCGGCGTCGCCGAAGAACACGGAGCCGACGGTCCAGCTCTGGGGGTTGCCCAGGGTCGGCATACGGCCGCCGCGAACCTTGGAGGAGTCGTCGTCACCACTGGAGTAGACGAAGAAGGCCTCGGGGGTCATCATGGAAAGACCGGTGTAGTCGACGGCGATGTCAGCCAACCAGCCGCCACGGCCACCGCGGCTGTCGGTGTAGTCGACGGAACCGTAGTTGAAGTCGGCCATCAGCTTGAAGGGATCAAGCAGTTTGGTGGTGAAGGCCACGCCGCCCCAGTACCCCTTGAAGCCAACGCCAGCGCCGCCCTTGGGCGAGTTCAGGCCGGTGTCGGAGGAGGTCAGGCCGCTCTTGTCGCCGCCGCTGCCGTAAGCGGCAAACGGGGTGACATTGGTGCTGCCGGCGAAATCCAGGGGCACGGCCGCGAAGAAGACGTCGGAAGAGGAGCTCATGCCCTGGATGTCGGAAGTGGAGCCAGCGGTGTTCGCGTCAGTGGGACGAGCATAACCAGCCAGCACGGAAACGCCGTCGATGATGGGGGCGGAAACCACAAGGGCGCCGACCTGGTCGTCGAGGATGGCGCTGCCGCCGCCGAAGGCGGAGGGCAGGTTCACGGTCTGGAAGCCGGCAAGGATGTTGACCTTGGTGTTGGGCACCTTGAAGTCAAGGTAGGCCTTGCGCAGCATGATGTTGCCGTTGCCACCGGTGTTGGAGCCAGTGGACGTTGCGGCCTGGCTAGGCGTGCGGCCGGCGCCAATCTGGTACTCGCCATTGCCCCAGGAGTTGGTGCCGATCTGGGTGTCGAGGACGCCTTTCAGGTTCTCGTTGGCGATGAACTGGAAGGCGGTGCGGACACGCTGTTCAATCGTGAAGCTGTTTTCCTTGGTGCCCTGGTTCATGTCCATATCGTTGTGCCAGCTGGCGTCGATCTGCCACTTACCAGAGGCTTTGATGTCAGCGGCCTGGGCGGCGCTGGCCAAACCCAGAACGAGCATCGCGGCCATGGCGAACTTGCTCATTTTTTTCATGTTATCCTTCCCTCACTTGGTTTTCTGAACAGCTGCAGGATGCATGCTTTGGTTTTCTTATAGTCAAGCTTTTCCCGCGGCACAAGGAGAAACTTTGACTTTTGTAAAGTTTTTTTTACCGTTCAAAATTTTATTTTGTGTAAGCTCACGGTAACAAAGCTGTAACAAAAAGGGCCGGCGCATTGCTGCACCGGCCCCGTGGCGTGAAGGCTCAAAAACTGATCTTAGAAGCTGTACCGCATCATGAGGGTCGCCTTGTAGGCGTCCTTGCTCAATTCGTCGCGGTTGCTGCCAGTGACGCCGGACCAAACGTCCTTGTCAAAGTGAGCATTGACGTAGCCCAGCTCGAGGCCCAGGGACAGTTCGTCGTACAGCTGGTACTTGCTGTTCACGTCGACTTCGAAGAGGTGGTCCTTGTTGGTCAGGACGTTGCCGTAGCCGTTGAACGTGTTCAGGCCAGTGGCGACGGAGCTGTCGTTGGTGCCCTTGAAGTAGATGAAGTGAACGGTGTGGGACAGCTTGTCGATGAGCTTGATGTCCTTGAAGGACAGGCCAAGAGCCCAGAAGCCGAGGTTGTCGGCGGGAGTGGTCTTGGAACGGGTCAGGGAGTCGCCGCCCTGCATCCAGGTGGTGCCGTAAGCCCAGTTCTCACCGGACAGCACAGGCATACGCTCGGACTTGTTGCCGTTGCCGTCCTCACCGGAGCTGTACGCGAAGAACAACTCGGGGGTCATCATGGACAGGCCGGTGTAATCAACGGCGAGGTCAGCCAACCAGCCAGAGCGGCCGGACTCGACGGTCGCCGTGCCGGCGCCGGCATTGCCATTGAAGCCAGCGTGGCCGTAGTTGAAGTCCGCCATGACCTTGAAGGGGTCAAGAGCGGTCATCGTGAACGCGGCGCCAGCCCAGTAAGCGCGGTAGCCGTCGCCGGGGAAGGCGTTGGGGGCGGTGAGGCCCAGGTGAACGCCGTAATTGTTGTCGTTGGAGAGATAGGCCTTGTTGACGTAGCTGTTGACGCCAGAGGCTCCGCCGTAGGAGTAAGCGGCAAAGGGCTGCACTTTGAAGCCGGTGAAGTCCAGGTTGGCGTACAAGAAGGCGGCATCAACGCCGCTTTCGCTGCCCTGGAAGGTGGACTGGGAGCCAGCGGTGTTGGCGTCGTACGCGCGAGCGTAGCCGCCGACCAGGCTGACGCCATCGACAACGGGCACGACGGCGGCGATGCCGGCGACGTGGTCGTCGAGGATGGCGCTGCCGCCGCCGAACGCGGAGGGCAGGGCCAGGCTCTGGTAACCGGCCAGGATGTTGATCTTGGTGTCGGGCACCTTGAAGTCAAGGTAGGCCTTGCGCAGCATGATGTTGCCGTTGCCAGCGGTGTTGGAGCCAGTGGACGTTGCGGCCTGGCTAGGCGTGCGGCCGGCGCCAATCTGGTACTGGCCATTGCCCCAGGAGTTGGTGCCGATCTGGGTCTCGAGGACGCCTTTCAGGTTCTCGTTGGCGATGAACTGGAAGGCGGTGCGGATGCGCTGCTCGACGTCGAACTTGTTGTCCTTCTGAGCGTCGCTGAAGTCAAAGTTATTGTTCAGGTTCGCATCAATCTGCCACGCGCCGGTGGCTTTGATGCTGGCGGCGTTGGCGCTGGTGACGCCAAAGCCCAGGGCGCCGATGAGCGCCAGGGACAGAGCAATCTTTTTCATGGTTCCTTCCTTTGCTGAAACGTTAAAGTGAGCCTTCGCCACTGTTCACGGCAATTGTCTAGCCTCGTTTGACCCGGTTTGCAAGGTCTTTAAGCCGATTATTTCGCTTTGAGTCAAAAAAATTTTACCGTTAAAAAAATTTTCTTTGCACCCGGGGGGCGCTTTGTTTAGCGTTGGCGACACTTGCCTGCCACCCACAGGAGCCAGATGGAATTTATTTCTCATAATTACCCTGATACCCCTGGCGTTTATCTGATGAAAGACGCAAGCGGCCGCATCATATATGTTGGCAAGGCCATCAGCCTGCGCAAGCGTCTTTCGTCGTATTTTCGCTCCAGCGCGGCGCATGGCCCTAAAACGCGCGCCCTTGTCGCCAAAATCGATCACATCGATTTTTTGCTCGTCTCCACCGAGAAAGAGGCGCTGCTCCTTGAAGAAAGCCTCATCAAGCAGCACCGGCCACGCTACAATATCGTTTTGCGCGATGATAAGCGCTACCTTCTTTTCCGGCTGGACAAGTCGTCCGAATATCCGCGCCTCACCCTCACGCGGACGGTTGTCCGCGACGGTTCGGTCTATTTCGGCCCTTTTTCCTCGGCTTCGGCCGCGCGCGCCACGCAAAAGCTTGTCGGGCTCATTTTTCCCTTGCGCAAATGCCGCGACCGGGTTTTCAAAAACCGCGTGCGCCCCTGCCTGTACCATCAGCTTGGCCAGTGCCTGGCCCCTTGCGTGCTGCCGGTGGACCGCGGCCAGTACATGGAGATGGTGGCGCAGGTGGAGCAGTTCCTCTCGGGCCGGTCGCGCGCGCTGGTGCGCGAGCTGCGCCGCCGCATGGATGAGGCCGCCGCCGATCTTCGTTTCGAGGCCGCCGCGCAGCTGCGCGACCAGATCAAGGCCATCGACGCCACGCTGGAGGGGCAGGCCTCGGTGCTGCGCGACGACCTGGACCGCGACGTGGTGGCCCTGGCGCAGCTGCCGGACGGCGTGGGTGTGGGCATGCTCTTTGTGCGCGGAGGCAAGCTGCTTGAGCAGAAAACCTTCCATTGGCCCGGCGTGGACATGGCCGAGGCGCCGGACGCTTTGGAAAGCTTTCTCGCCCAGTTCTACAGCGCGGAGCGTTACATCCCCGCGCGCGTCGTGCTTTCCCACCTGCCGCAAGGCGAATCGCCCGTGCCGGATTTCATGGCCGCCGAGGACGAGGTTCCCCAGACGGACGGGCAGGAAACCGCGCCCAGCGCAACGCCCGGAGCCCTGGCCGAGGTGTTGGCGGAACGGCGGGGCGGCCCCTGCCGCTTGGCCGCGCCCCGCGGCGATGACGAGCGCCGCCTCATGGACATGGCGGCGAATCTTGCGCGCACGGCCAACCGGACCGACGGCGCGCAGGACGTGGCGGCCGTGCTGGAACAGGCCCTTGGCCTTTCCGCGCCGCCAGCACGCGTCGAGTGCGTGGACATTTCTCACTTGGGAGGTAAGGGCGTGCGCGCGGGAATGGTGGTTTTTGAAAGCGGCGAGCCCCTTAAGGAGGCCTACCGCGCCTATTCCCTGCCGAGCGTCGAGGGCACGGGCGACGATTATGCCGCGCTGGCCCAATGGGCGGCCCGCCGGGTCCAATCCGGGCCGCCCTGGCCGGATCTGCTGCTCATCGACGGCGGTCGCGGGCAGCTTGCCTCGGTGGTGGCGGCGCTGGCCGAGGCCACGGCCGACTCCTGCGAGGGCGTCGTCATCGAGTGCGCGTCCATAGCCAAGGGGCCCAGCCGTCGCGCGGGCGAGTTGGAGGACCGGATATTTCGCCCCGGCCGCCGCAACCCCGTGGCCCTCAAACCTGGCAGTCCGGCCATGCTGTTTTTGCAGCGCGCGCGTGATGCGGCCCACCGCTTCGTCATCGGCCGCGGGCGCGCGGCGGTGAAGAAGCTGTCGCTTGCGGGCGAGCTGGTTTCCCTTCCGGGTGTGGGGCCGGGCACGGCCAAAAAACTGTTCGACCACTTCGGCGATATTGCCGCCATCAAAGCCGCCGACGAGGCCGCGCTGGCCGCCGTGCCCGGCCTTGGCGCCAAACGCGCGGCAAAGCTGCGTCAGGCGCTCGCCGCCACCACGTTCCCCCCCGCCAGCAAGGAGTCTTCATGACGCGTTCCAACCTGGAGCGGATGCTCCGCGAGTCCCGCTGGACCTTCGTGCTCGGCCTGCTGGCCGTAAGCGTGGCCGTGGGCCTGTACTTCCGCGCCGGCCTGTTCGACTTCTGCACTTACGACGACCCCGGCTATATCACCATGAACCGCCATGTGCTGGCGAAGTTCTCCTGGGACAGCGTGCGCGCGGCGTTTTCTCTGCGGCAGGTCACCTACTGGCATCCGCTCACCACGCTGTCCTTCATGCTCGACAATCATTTCTACCGCTTGTGGCCCGGCGGATATCACATGACCAACGTGCTGCTGCACGCCGTCAATGTGGCGTTGTTCTTCGCCCTCATTTTGGCGCTGACGAAAAATCGCTTTGCGGCGGTTTTCGCCGCGCTGCTTTTTGCGTCGCATCCGGCTCATGTGGAGGCCGTGGCCTGGATTTCCGCGCGCAAGGACGTGCTTTCGACCGCCTTCGGTCTGACCTCAATGCTTCTATATATAAAGTGGACGCGCAAAAGCGCCCCCGGGGCGGCAGCCGGCATGTACGCGACCTGCGCGCTCAGCCTCATGAGCAAGCCAATGTTCGTGACCATGCCCGGCCTGCTGCTGTTGCTCGATTACTGGCCGCTGGAGCGTTTGGGGAACGAGGGGCGGCCTTGGCCGCCATTGCGGACCGTTGTCGAGCGTGTGCGTGAGAAAGTGCTGTTTCTGGCCATGGGCGTGTTCCTCACCGTTATGACCATTACCACGCACCCCGTCTCGCACGACAAGCTCACGCCGGACCTTGGCCTCAAGCTCGCCAATGCGGTGACTGCCATCGCCAAGTATCTCGGGCTGCTGGTCTGGCCCACGCGCATGGCCGTCATCTATCCGTTTCCAGAATCCGTGCCTGTGGCGCAGGTTCTCGGCGCATCGGTGCTCGTCGCGGCCATAAGCGCGCTGTGTCTGTGGCAAATCCGGAATCGGGCGTATCTGCTGGTCGGCTGGCTGTGGTTTTTGGGCACGCTGGCCCCGGTGCTGATGCCGCCGCCGGTTGGACTGCATGTCGCCCTGGCCGACCGCTGGACCTATGTGCCCTTCATGGGGCTGTACCTCGCGCTGGGATGTCTGGCTGCGGAGGCGCTGGCGGCCATTGCGCGGCCGGGCGCGCGCGGTGTGGCCGCTGTGGCGCTCATCGTCTTGCCCCTTGCGCCCCTTGGGCTGGCGCAACAGCGGCAGCTCTCCACTTGGCGCAACGCCGCCACGGTGTACGAGCAGGCCTTGCGCGTCACCACCGGCAGCTACGTGGTGATGAACAACTACGCCGTGCTCAAAACGTCCATGGGACAGTATGCCGAGGCGGAGGCCATCTATTTGGAGGCCCATCGTTGGTATCCGGAAAGCGGCAACATCCTGATCGGAATAGGGGAGGTGCGGTTGGCGCAGGGCCGACCGCTGGAGGCGCTGGAACCTTTTTGGCAGGCCTTGTTGCTTCTGGAAAAGGAGCATGCCGCCTACAACGCCTACCGGGGATTGGCGCGTCTGCTCATCATGCGCGGACGCCTGCGCGAGGCCCAGAATTTCTTTGCCCTGGCCGTGCGCGAAAGCCCCAATCGGCCGGAAGCCTATGAGGAATGGGCCGCGCTGGCCAAGCGCCTTGGCGATCCTGGCCGCGCGCGGGAGTACATAATGAACGGGGCGCTGGCCCCGGACACCATCCGCCCGGGCCTGACCCTGGAGGGGCTGCGCGCCCTGGTGGCCCCGGCTGGGGGCGCCTCCTAGTCCAGCTCGTTCGGTTTGCCCGGCTCCAGCTTCACCAGCTTGGTTCCTGGCGCGTGCTCTTTGAGGGCGGCGGCGAAGGCGTCCGTGTTTTGGGCCAGGACGGGAAAGGTGCCCCAGTGCATGGGGGCGACCATGCGGCAGCCGAGGAACCTGCACGCCACTGCCGCCTCGTCGGCATCCATGGTGTACCAGCCGCCTATGGGGAGCATGGCCAGATCCATGTCGAAGACGCGTCGAAAGAGTTTCATGTCTGAAAAAAGCGCAGTGTCGCCCGCGTGATAGGCGCAGAAACCGCCGGGGAAGGTGAGGATGTATCCGGCGGGTGCGCCCGTGGCGGATGAATGGAACGCCTGCACCATCTTCATGCGCACCCCGGCCGCCTCCACCGTGCCGCCAATGTTCATGGCGAGGATCTGCCCGCCGGGCACGCCCTCGGCCTGCATTTTCTGCCCCAGCTCGAACATGCACACCAGCTTCGCGCCCGTGGCCTGGCATATCTCCGCGGCCTGGCCCACATGGTCGCCGTGGTCGTGCGTCACCAGCACAGCGTCCACCTTGCCCACGCTTTGCCACGTTACCGGCGCGGTGGGATTGCCTTCAAAAAACGGGTCGATGAGCACGCGGACTCCGTCGGCCTCCAACAAGAAGTTGGAATGGCTGAACCAAGTGAGCTGCATGGCGTTTCCTCCTTGCGTTATTCGCCCCAGCGCTTGAACAGATCATGCCCGATGTCCAGCTGGTCCAGCACGCGGCCGGCCAGGTGGTTGGTCAGATCTGCTATGGTTTTGGGCTTGTGGTAAAACCCCGGGCTCGCGGGCATGATGACCGCCCCGGCGTCCTTGGCGGCCAGCATGTTCACGATATGCACCCGGTTGAGCGGCGTTTCGCGCGTCACCAGAATCAGCTTGCGCCCCTCTTTCAGGGTCACATCCGCCGCGCGGTGGATGAGATTGGTGCCCAGGCCCTGGGCAATGGCCGCCAGGCTCGCCATGGAGCACGGGCAGACGACCATGCCAGCATGCCGCCACGAGCCGCTGGCCGGCCCCGCCGCGATGTCCTTCTCCCCGTGGCAGGCGTGCGCCAGGGCCATCAGCTCCTCCACGCGGAAGTCCGCCTCAAGGGCGATGACCTTTTTGGCCGCCTCGGAAACGATGAGGTGCAGCTCAAGGTCGGCGCGGCCGGAAAGTGCGCGCGCCAGTGCGTAGGCGTACTGCGGGCCGCTGGCCCCGGTGACGGCGAGAACAATGCGGTTGGTCATGGCGCTCCTGCTGTGTGGATGAAGAGGCTCTCGACGGCTCAAGCCTGTCCGGCAATCCGTCGGCCACCGTGCGGCTGCGGCGTTGCTTGCGGCCGGTGCAACAGGAAGAATCGCTATTGCGCCGCGAAAGTCAACCGCGTCGCACGCCGCTTAACCGCAATGGCCCGTAGGAGTCAGCACGGCATGCGCCGAGGCGTTGCGGGCGGCCGCTGACCCTGAACGCGCGCCGCTTCCGGTCGGCTGCCGCAACAGCGCGGCGGCGAGCAGCCAACCGTGCGGACCGATGAGACAAAGCAAAACAATTGCACATTTCTTCAACATTGCCTGCGCCTTGTTCGTCTGTGGCTTGCCTGCGCCGTGCGGCGGCCCATAAGAAGCCTCCGGCGGCCAGGGGGCATGCGCCCCCTGGACCCGCAGGCGCTCCGCCTGTGGCGGAGCGGTGAGCCGATTTTTTTCTTTCCCTAATGGGATTCCAAAGGGCGAATGCCCTTTGGCCCCCGGAGGGGATTCGTCTACAGCCCCAGCTGGCCCCACAGGGCGTCGACCCTGGCCTTGACGCCCTCGTCCATGCGCAGGGAATGCGGCCAGTCGCGGTAGTGCCCGTCCTCTGGGCCCTTCTTGGTGGCGTCGATGCCCATTTTGCCGCCGTAGTAGGCCAGCGGCGAGGCATGGTCCAGCGCGTCGAGCGGGCCGTCGAGGATGGCGATGTCGCGCCGGGGATCGACGTTGTTGCCGATGCGCCACAGCACCTCGGACACGTTCTGCACGTTGATGTTCTTGTCCACCACGACGATGATCTTGGTGAACATCATTTGTCCCATGCCCCACAGGGCGTACATGACCTTGCGCGCCTGTCCGGGGTAGCGCTTGTCTATGGAGACGAAGCACAGGTTGTGGAACACGCCCTCAAGGGGCAGGTTCATATCCATTACCTCGGGCAGCTGCTTTTTGATGAGCGGCAGGAACAGGCGCTCGGTGGCCTTGCCGATGAAGCAGTCCTCCATGGGCGGCGGGCCCACGAGGGTGGCGGGGTAGATGGCGTCGTTTCTGTGCGTGATGGCGGTGACGTGGAACACGGGGTAGTCGTCGGCGAGGGAGTAGTAGCCCGTGTGGTCGCCAAAGGGGCCTTCGCGGCGGCGCTCCTTGGGATCGACGTAGCCCTCCAGCACGAATTGGCTGGTTGCCGGCACCTCCAAGTCCACGGTCTTGCACTTCACCAGCTCCACCGGCTGGTTGCGCAGAAAACCGGCGAAGAGCATCTCGTCGATCTCATCGGGGATGGGCGCGGTGGCCGCGTAGGTCACGGCCGGGTCCGGGCCGATGGCCACGGCGACCTCAAGGCGCTTGTTCAGCTTCTCCGCCAGATGGTAGTGATAGGCTCCGCCCTTGTGCCGGTGCCAGTGCATGCCTGTGGTGTTTTTGTCGAACACCTGCATGCGGTACATGCCCGCGTTGCGCACGCCGGTTTCCGGGTTTTTGGTGAAGACGACCGGCAGGGTGATGAACGGTCCGGCGTCATCCGGCCAGGTGGTCAATACAGGCAGAATGGACAGGTCCACGTCGTCGCCGGTGAGCACAACATCCTGGCAGCATCCACGCTTTACGTGGTCGGGAAAGATGTTGGTGAGCTTGCTGAGCTTGGGGATCATCTGTAATTTTTTGATGATGCCGTCAGGGCGTTCAATCTCCAGATACTCGTGGATGCGCTCACCCAGTTCGTCGAGATTCTGGCTGTCCAGCGCCATGTTCATGCGCTTGTAGGAGCCATACATGTTGGTGAGCACGGGGAAACGCGCGCCCTTGGCCTTCTCGAAGAGCAGGGCCGGGCCGAATTTTTTGCTCACGCGGTCGGTGACCTCGGCGATCTCCAGATAAGGGTCAAGCTCCGCGCCGATGCGCTTCAGCTCGCCTTGACGGTCAAGATGCTTGAGAAAATCTTGCAAGTCCTTGTAGGGCATGGAGTCCTCGCCTTAATGTGTTTCGCTTTCAATAACAAAGCCCGGCCCACTCTGACAAGCAAACCAGCCAAGCGCTTGCACCGCGCGCTGTGGGGTCTTGACAAGTTAAAAACAAAAATTTAAACAATGTTTAATTCAACTCAAACCGTCAAACAAGGAGTGCAGCATGGCGCCGCAACCTGAAGCGGGAACCAAAGACAGGCTGCTTGAGGCCGCTCGAGTGGAATTTGCCTACAAGGGCCAGCGTGATACGACCGTGCGCGATATTTGCGCCCGAGCCGGGGCGAACGTTGCGGCGGTGAATTATTACTTCGGCAGCAAGGAAAAACTCTATGCGGCCGTTCTCGCGAAATATTTGGAGCGGTGCCACAATCTTTATCCCACCACCATGGGAATAGAGCAGGACGCGCCGGCGCCACAGCGGCTCAAGGCGTACATCCGCTCACTGCTGTATCGGCTGATGGGCGATGGCGACCCCGTGGGGGAAAAGCTTGGCCAATTGCTCACGGCGGAAATCATCGAACCTTCGGAGCAATTTCACGAGATTGCCAGGCACTACATCATGCCGGTGCTCAATGAGCTTAACGGCATCATCCGCCGGCTGATGCCCACGGCCTCGGAGCGCACGGTGCTGCTGTGCGCCTCCGCAATCACCGGGCATTGCCTGCTGTTCGATAACGCCAAGCAGCTCATACGGCGCATGCAGCCGGACATGGCCCTTGAAACCTTGGGCGTGGAGCTGGTTGCAAATTTCGTGTACGACTTTGCGCAGGCGGGCATATCCCGCATGGCCGAACCGGCCTGATTGCCTTTCCCCTTGCACAAATGAACCCCTGCCTGGGCGTTACAGGCAGGGGTTCTGGAGTGAGGCGGGCGGTGCGGGTCCCTCTTCCCGCACTGCCCGCGCCGCAAGGGAGATGCTGAGCTATCTAGACGGCCGACTCTCCGCGCTCGTTGGTGCGGATGCGCACGGCCTCTTCCACGTTGACGACGAAGATCTTGCCGTCGCCGATGCTGCCGGTATTGGCGGCAACGCGCACGGCTTCCACCACGCTGGCGGCGATGGCGTCGTTCACGACGACCTCGATCTTCACCTTGGCCTTGAACACCACCTGGTATTCAGCGCCGCGGTACATTTCCACATGACCCTTCTGGCGGCCGTAGCCCTTGACCTCGGTAACGGTCATGCCGTGCACTCCGGCCTTGTCCAGGGCGTCCTTAACTTCGTCGAGCTTGTGCGGCTTGATGATGGCTTCAATCTTCTTCATGGCTTGTCTCCGTTCCCGTTAGCGGTGGGTCTTGTTGATGGAGAACTCTGGGTAGCCGATGACGGCGACTTCGGCCTCGTCCAAGCCTTCCTGCTCCACCTCGGCCGGCACGCGCATCTTGAAGATCTTATCGGAGACCTTGAAGAAGATGTACATGACCACGAAGACGAAGATGAAGTTGACCGCGACGGCCAGGCACTGGGCGCCGAACTGGCTGGGATCGCCGTAGAACAGGCCCTTCACGGTGCCTTCCACGCCGTTCAGCTTGTCGCCGTAGGTGCCGTCGGCGAAGAGGCCGAGGGACAGCATGCCCCAGGCACCGTTCACGCCGTGGACCGAGATGGCGCCCACGGGATCGTCGATCTTCAGCTTGTTCTCGACAAACAGCACGCTGACGCAGAGCAGCACGCCGGCGATGACGCCGATGATGACGGAGGCGATGGGGGTGACGAAGCCGCAGGGCGCGGTGATGGCGACCAGGCCGGCGAGCATGCCGTTGGCGGCCATGGAGACGTCCGGCTTGCCGTAGCGAAACCACATGTACATCATGGCGGACATGGCGCCGCCAGCGGAAGCGAGCATGGTGTTGACGGCCACGACGCTGATGCGCAGGTCGCCGCCGGCCAGGGTGGAGCCGGCGTTGAAGCCGAACCAGCCGAAGGCCAGCACCAGACAGCCAGCCAGGGCCATGGGGATGTGGTGGCCGGGAATGGCGTTGGGGGTGCCATCGGCGCGGAACTTGCCCAGACGGGGCCCGATGACCAGGGCGCCAGCCAGTGCGGCCACGCCGCCAGTCATGTGCACGACGGAGGAGCCAGCGAAGTCAAGCACGCCGTGGCCGAGGCCGAAGTTGGCGCCGACCTGGGAAAGCCAGCCGCCGCCCCACACCCAGTTGGCGTACAGGGGGTACACCAGCATGGAGATGAAGAAGCCGTACAGGCAGAAGTTCTTGAAGGTCCAGCGCTCGGCCATGGCGCCCGTGGGAATGGTGGCCGTGGTGTCCATGAACACCATCTGGAAGAGGAACATGGTGAGCACTGTGGTGTCATAGACGCTGTCGCCCAGGAAGAAGCCCTTGGTGCCGAACACGCCGAAGTCCTTGCCGAAAATATTGATGACGAACTCCTGGTTCAGCAGCGTGCCGCCGCCGAGAGCCGCCGCGCCGCCGCTGCCGCCCATCTGCAAGGCGAAGCCGGTGATCCAGAAGCCCAGCATGCCGATGCCGTACACCATCATGTTCATGCCCATGGTGTGGCCGGCGTTCTTGGCGCGGGTGAAGCCCGTTTCCGCCAGGGCGAAGCCGAGCTGCATGAACATGACGAGGAAGCCGCACACGAGCGTCCACACCATGTTGATGGAGATACGGTTATGCCCCACGACGTCCGCGAGCTTGGTGGCCAGGGGCTCGGAGTCCTTGTACTTGTCCATGTCGATTTCGGTCGGCGCGCCGCCTGTGGCGTTGACCACGTCCGCCGCGGTGCCGATCGTGGCGCCGGTCGGATCGGGCTTCGGGACGTCGGCCGCGAAGACTGTGGCCGATCCAACCAGGATGACCATTGCAAGGGTGAGTGCCATAACGATGTTCTTGAGCATGCTGCCCTCCAAAAATTAGGTGGAATTGAAATGAACCAGTGACAGGCTTAGGGCAAGAAGCGGGCCAAAGTTGTTTTATGTTTTAAATCAGCAAGTTGTGTTTTTTATTTCAAAAAATAACCTGGGCATTGTTACAAAATTGCAAGATTGCTTTGAAGCAGCGCGTTCCTTTCTGGCTATTGACGTGACTTTTAGCACTTGCTGTTGCGTAGATTAATACCTTAATTTAAAGGATAAAATATTAATTGTTAGCATTTTTCCTCTTGCATTGTACGAGATTTGGTTCAGGATTCGATTACGGATTTGTAGAATGTTGGTGCGTGTCAATGTGCGTGCTAGAAATTTGCGGTCATTCCGGGTTGCTGCGGAACGTGCGTAAGACTGTGTATGGCGTGGACCATCCCACAGTCGAGTCGAATGAACATGAAGCGATGCCTGAAACGGTGTCTAAAAGTTTAAATGCTAAAAATGTTAATCTCTCCCTCGTCCGGTTGCGACGCTCCTGATCCAGGGAGTCTCATCGCAAAGAACAGGCGCATGTCCTGGGAAAATTGCTGCCAGAGTGTGGTTGGCCTTGACTTTGGGCCTTGGAACATCACATTGTAAAAAGCACGGAGAGCCAGCGGTGAGCGTCTGCGCCAGAGCTCCATGTGGACCGGCAAGCTGCCGCGAGCCGGTTTGAAAGTCGTGTATATTCTGGCGTAACCCCGCGCCAGGGCTGCCCGAATCAGGGGCAAGCGCATTTTATGTGAACACAAGTGGCCTTGGGGTTTTACAAAACCCTGCGGGTAGGATAAATCCCCGGTCAGCCAAACCCTGTGGAGGACATCATGCTTGGCGAACTGTTTCAGCCCATGCACCTGCTTTTGATATTGGTCATCGCCCTGTTGTTGTTCGGTCCCGGCAAGCTGCCGCAGATCGCCGCGAACATGGGCAAAAGCATACGCGAGTTCAAGTCCGCGCTTTCCGCGCCGGACGAGATAAAGGTCGCCGCCCCGCAACAGCAGGCGGAGACCCAGGCCGCCCCACAGCAGGCCGCGCCGCAGCAGGCCGCCCCGCATGCTGCCCAGGCGGAAGCGCCCAAGCAGGAGCAGAAGAACGCGTAGTGGCCTCTTTGCTTTCCTGGCTTGAGCCTCAGGCAGTCTGTCACCCGGACCAGTCCCTGCCTCGCGCGGGCTGGTCCGGTTTCGCCCTGAGCGTCGCGCCGCCAGAGCGCCTGGGGGCTGCGGTGTGGATCTGACCCACCTGCTCACCACTTACGGCTATCTGGCCCTGTTCATCGGCACGTTTCTGGAAGGCGAAACCATCCTCATTCTTGCCGGGTTCGCCGCCTTCAACGGACACCTCTCCCTGCCTCTTGCCATTTTGGCGGCGTTTGCGGGCAGCTTCGCGGGCGACCAGACCGCGTTTTACGTTGGCCGCTACAACAAGCGTTTTCTGGAAACCCGGCTCAAAAAGTGGGAGTGCCGCATCGAAAAGGTGCACCACCTGCTGGAAAAGCATCAGGTGCTGGTGCTCATCTCCTTCCGGTTTTTTTATGGCTTCCGCAACATCACGCCCTTTGCCGTGGGCACAACCAACGTCACCCCTTTGCGTTTCTTCAGCCTCAATGCCATTGGCGCGGCTTTGTGGGCTGTCACTTTCGGCCTGGGCGGGTATTACTTGGGGGATGTGCTGGAGCGCTTTCTGCAAGAGACGAAATGGTGGGTGGCCGGCGGATTGTTCGGCCTGCTGCTTATTCTCTGGCTCGTCAAGACCGTCCGCGCGCGGATGCGCAAGAACAACTGCTAGGCGGAGTTACGGCTTGCCCGCGCGGTCGCCCTGGCGACTGTCAATAATGGCCGGTCCGGCGGGGGGCACGCCCAACTCGCCCCAAAGAGCGAACACCTCCATGCCCGGCGCCGCGGCGCTTTGCAAAATATCCTCAATGTTTTTACCGGGCAGGTCGTAATAGGCGCGCGTCATGTCGCCATTGACGAAGAGCCCCCCGCCACGCAGGGCCACCCCGGCCATCATGCCCACGCCATCGCCGAAGGCCGCAACCGGCTGGTCACTGACCAGCGAGCCCCGGCTCGTTTCCTCGCGCACGCCCAGAATGTCATACTTTGCCGCTGTGTCGAAGTCGAAGCGGCCCGCCAGGATGCGCGACACCACTTCATCCTCCATCACCGTCAGCACGAGACGCGACTTTTCCAGTCCCGCTTGCAGGCCGTAGCCCACGCCAACAATACCCACGAACACCGGCGAGCCCCAGCCGCCATCGGCCCGGCGGGCTATGAGCACGCCGCTGCCGCCATGCACGGAGTAGAGGAATCCCGCCTGGTACACGCCAGGCAGAATGACCAGGGCGCGCGCCTGGGCGATGGCCGCCCCAAGCATTTTATCGGGCGTGTTCTTGCGTAGTTCGTGCAATGTGCGCGCAGCGTCTTGGAGCAGGTGCGCCGCCTGGGCGGTTTGCTGCCCGGTCGCCAGCGCCGCCTGGCCGGTTTGCTGTCCAGACGCCTGCCCCGGCGTCTGCGCCGGGGGCTGCTGCGCGCCAGTGCCAGCGGCGCAACCGGCCATGGCAAGCAGGCAGCCTAGGGCGATGGGCGTTGCGCGGCGCATGGCGTCCTCGGCTCTACGCCAGCAATCCGGCCAGGGCGGCCAGCCTGCTGTCGGGTTCGACGTTGTCTTCGTCATGCGCGGCGGCGCTCGGTGCGGCGAGGATCTCCCGCAGCAGGTCCACACCGTCCAGCAATACTTGGCAAACCTCCGGCGTGGCGGCGATGCGCCCGGCGCGCAGCTGGTCCAGCACGTTCTCAAGCTTGTGCGCGGCGCGCTCCACTTGGCGCAGGTTTAAAAGGTTGGCTCCGGCCTTTATGGAGTGGGCGTCGCGGAACATGGCGTTCAACAGGTCGGCGGTGGAGGTGGTGGCGCGCTCCATTTCAAGCAGGTCGCGCTCCAGATCGTTCAGGCGCTGGGCGCTTTCCTCGGCAAAGGCCTCCAGCACCTCGGAATCGTTTTCAAGCATCGGGGGGCTCCAATCAGGCGTTCTTTTCGGAAACCAGCCGCACCGCCACTTCGGGCAGGCGCTCCAGGTCCGGCTTGGCTATCTGCATGTCCGCGCCAACGCTTTCACCCTTGTGGCGCAACTCGTCGGTAATGATGGACGAGTAGAGCACCACGGGCAGATTGCGCAGCGTGGGGTTTGATTTGACGTGTTTGGTGAGGGTGAAGCCGTCCATGAGCGGCATTTCGATGTCGGAAATGAGAATGTCCACGAATTCGGCAATGCCGCGCCCTTCGTTTTTGGCGCGCTCGGCCATGCCCAGCAGGGTGTCCAGGGCCTCCTGTCCGTTGCCGGTGATGATGGGCGTGATGCCCGAGCGCTCCAGCGTTTTTTGGATGAGCAGGCGGATGGTGGCGGAATCGTCGGCCACCAGGGCCCTCAGCTCGCCCCGGGCCACGGTTTGCGGCGGAGTGTCGAAGTCGATTTCCCCGGGTGAAAGGTCGGCGATGATGGTTTCCAGATCCAGCAGTTGGATGAAGTGCCGCTCGCGCTCCACCAGGCCGATAATGGCCTGGATGCCGGTCTTGGGCATGTAGCCGTCCGGGGGGATGACCTCCGGCCAGCCCACGCGGTGTATGCCCGTGACGCCGGAAACCACAAAGCCGGTGACGGTTTTGCTGAACTCGGTGATGATGACGTTGTCGCGCGGGGTCTGAACTTTTTCAATGCCCAGCCACACGGCCAGGTCGATGACCGGCAGGATGTGGTGGCGCAGGGGAATGAGCCCGCGAAAGCTGGGATGGGCGGCGCCTGGCTGAGACTCCAGGTGCGGGCTTTCGATGACCTCCATGACCTTGGCGACGTTGACGCCGAAGCTGTGGCGCTCGGCCGTCAAGCCGGGGCCTTCCGCGCCGTCGATGTGGAACTCCAGTATCTCCAGCTCGTTGGTGCCGGTTTCCAGCAGGATGCCGGTATCGTTCATGCGGGCTCCTGTGTTGGCGGATGGACGAGACGCAATACCCCTTATACCCCGCGCAAAAGAACGTGTAAAGCGCGTGTGCCTTAAGCTTATGCCAAACCCGCGCGCTTGCGCTCCAAAAAAACGCCAAGGGTCTTGTCCGTCTCTTTAATGTGATGGCGCACCCACTGCACCACGAATTCAAGAAACTCCTCAAGGCGCACGTCGCGTCCCTCGCTGGCCGCCTCGAGAAAATCGAGGGCGCGCATGGAGCCCTCGATATGCTCCTGCACGTGGCGGTCGTACTCGGGGTAGGTTTCCGGGTCCATCAGCGCTTCCTCGGCGGCGAAGTGTTCAATGACGTAGTCGCACAGCCTGCGCAGGGCGACGTTTGTCAGCTTGGACGCATCGGGACCTTGTGCGGTTTCCCAGGTCTGGTTGACCATCTCCAGCAATTGACGGTGCTGCCGGTCGATCCCCGCATCGCCGATGGACATGCTTTCCACCCATTGCACTCTCTCCACGTTCCCCCCTCATTTGTGCATGAACTTCTGCACGGCCTTCCAATCCTTGCCGGGCTTGTTCGCCAGCAGGCGCCGCACGCGCTGCAGATACATGGCCGCCACAAAATCCTCCGGCGCGGCTTCGCGCAGGGCGGTGAACTCCACCAGCGCCTTTTCCCACTGCACCGTGCGGTACAAGGCAATGGCCCGCTCCCAGCGGGAGCAGAAACCCAGCCTGGCGCGAGACGCGGCCACGTCGGCGTGAGGGCTTTGCGGCATGGTCCCGACCAGCTCGAAGATGGGCAGGGGCTCGCGCACGCCCTTGGGCACCACCACGTCCACGGATCGGAACAGGAAATTGCGGCGGGGCTTGTCGCGGCGCTCGGGGCTCCCCACGATGCGGGGGGGGGA
>Ga0183100_1000790_pt1 | contig 20166 bp, 18 predicted proteins | sample Biomet2_FD_127789 | JGI IMG/M metagenome (GOLD analysis project Ga0183100, IMG submission 127789) | Microbial communities from bioreactor (seeded with anoxic lake sediment) at LBNL, California, USA - Biofuel metagenome 2 | ecosystem: Engineered > Bioreactor > Anaerobic > Unclassified ...
CAGAAGAACAAAAACTATGGAAAAATATTTCAGCTTTAAAAAATATAGATATTAATACTAATTCTATAATTCAAAAAATTATCTTAAATCGAGAGAATTCTGATTTACTTTTTAGCAAATCTGGTCAACCAACATCATTTTTATTTGAAACATTGGCCAATAATAGTTTATTCGAACCAGAATTCTTCACCTCCAATCTTACTCCAGAAGTTCTTGCTTCTTTCTCTCCAGAAGATCAAAAACTTTGGAACAACCTCATTAAATTGAATTTTTTTAATGATAAAGATTCTGCTTCATTTTTAATCTCAGATAAAACACGTTTTATTAAAGATGGAGAAATAACGAACATTTTTTATCAAGAGCTCGCTGCTAAATATCCACTTGCTTTTATCAATAACCAAAACAGAGAAATTTGGAAAACAGTTTTTGGTAACGAAACAATTAATGAGTTATTAGATAATCTTCCAAAATCTACTGATGAAAAACGTAACGCTTTCACACATAATCAATATGATCGAACTAGCATTTTTTTTAAATTTTTATATGATCATTCATCACAAACTAATTTCAGACTAGATGTAGATCATGTCAAAATTGCCTCTGAATATATCAAAAAATACGGTCTTTCCAAATCGGCCGAATTCTATAACTATTTTCAATCCCTTTATCGTTATCAACAAGGCAATCTAGAAACACTCCCCGATGAATTAATTAATAATCATATTACTTCAATCGAAGAGTTAACTAAAAGCATGGAAACGGTTCAAAGAAAATGTTTTAGTTCAGAACCAATCACTGATGCTTCAAATTTAACTCCATTTGAATTAAACCTATTATCAATTACTACTGGCCACAGTGCTAATCGTTGGACTAGAATTCCTCTTGAGACAATTGTCTCAGATTTTTCCACCGACTTATCAAATGGTTTAATAACCCCACTCTCATCAGAATTTCATCCAGAAACCATAAAATCAGCATTAATCAGTATTGAAACAGATAAAAAAATTAGTGATAGTCCAAAATTAACTGCTCTTAGTCAAGAAATACTTGCCAGTATCAATTTTCCTAACGATGTTTCATTAGAAAGAACAACTATTTCTGAATTATTCAACCAAAGAATTGAATCTCTTTCACAAGATGTTCAGCAATCAGATCCAACCAAAGCTAAAAAACAAGAATTCATTCAAAAACAAATTGATGCCTTCAAACAAAAAGTTAGTGAAATATCAGAATCACAATCCATTGATTAATTACTTAATAATCTTGTTACTTTTAATCTCAATTTAGGCGAAGACCAAGAAAAATTTAATTCTGTCCTTCGTCAACTAGTTTTCAAAAAAGTTTTTGATAAACATCAAAATTCTCCTGGCTGGCAAGAAAGTATTATTGCTTCTTTAAGAGAAGATAGTTCTGCTGTTGACGCTGTTAATAATATGACCAATTTAATTAATAACACCATCAAAGACCATGTTCTTAATTTTGAAACTAAAAATCAAGATGGTTATTGGGATGAATCAACTTTTGAAACAGTCAAAAAATATTCTTCTGTCTTCAAGAAAAATCTTGGTTTTCCATCATTTATTAATGAATTAAATTCTTATCAAGAATCATTCGTAATAACAAATCTATCTCAAGATCAAACTGTTCAAATGGTTCCCGACAGAGGCTTAATTGGTGAAATGTCTGGCTATATGGCCGACGTTTGTTATACCAAAGTCTATCCATTACTCAAACAATATCCAGATTTAACCCCATACAAATTTATCGCTAATCCAGAATCAAATAACCCTGAATTTATTGGTTCTACTTTAGTTTTTAAAGTCAAAGATACAGATGATCAACCAGTCTTTTTAATTCGAGCTTTCGATATTCCTAATGAAAAATCAATTGATGTTGGTAAATTCTTTGAATCATTTGTCGATCACTTAACTCCGATTGCCCAAAAAATGGGTATTAAAAAAATTATTGCCGCTGGCACAGGGGGTACAATCTCTAATTACACTGCCACAACTAATTATGTACTTTCTAACTACGTCACCGGTAAAACACCCATTCCTTTAAAAGATAAATTTGATTTTAATGGATACGATATTACCAATAAGTGTTATCAAGTACGAGATTTAAAATAAAAACTCAACCATCAATTTACTTTAAAGATCTTTAATCATAAAAATTTACATACAAATAGGGTATAATATCCTCATCAATGAAATTATTATCCAAAATAATTATTATTAAATAGCTGCGGCTCCGATTCGTCGGAAACCCGTGGCAAATTAAAATCCTTCTTTTGAAGGATTTTTTTGTAAAATAAGCTATGTCTAAATTTAAAAATATTCCCCAAAATGTGAATTTTGTTTCATTGGAAGAAGAAACCATTAATTTTTGGAAAGATAAAAAGATTTTTGAAAAATCAATTGAGTCTCGTCCAGAAGGGAATAACTACAGTTTTTACGATGGCCCTCCGTTCATTACGGGCATGCCTCATCATGGGCATTTATTGTCTAGTATTGCCAAAGATGTTATTCCTCGTTATTGGACCATGAAAGGCAAACGTGTTCGTCGTGTTTGGGGCTGGGACTGTCATGGACTTCCTGCCGAAAATAAAGTCGAAGAGTTATTGGGGCTCAAAAATAAAAAAGATATTGAAACTGTCGGCATCAAAAAATATATTGACACTTGCTACGAATACGTTCAAAACGTTTCCCAAGAGTGGCCTTGGTACATTGACCATGTTGGTCGTTGGGTCGATTTAGACCATGCCTACAAAACCATGGATTTAAATTACATGGAAAGTGTCATGTGGCTTTTTTCTGAAATTTATAAAAAAGATTTAATTTACAAAGGAAATCGCATTTCTTTGTATTGTCCTCGTTGTTCCACTCCACTTTCTAATTTCGAAATTGCTATGGACAATTCCTATAAAGACGTTGAAGACCCGGCAATTTCTATTAAATTTAAATTAAAAGACCGTGATGCTTTCATTGTTGCCTGGACTACTACTCCTTGGACTCTTCCCGGGAATCTTGCTTTAGCTGTCAACAAAGACGAAATTTATACCGAAATTTCGGTAAATAATGAAAATATAATTTTAGCCAAAGCCAGAATCGAAACTGTTTTAGCTGATCAAAAATATGAAATTATCAAAGAATTTAAGGGTGCAGAATTATTAGATTTGGCCTATGAACCTCTCTATCAATTTTTTGAAGTAGGGGACAATGATTACAAAATTTATCACGCTGATTTTGTTTCGATGACCGACGGTACTGGTATCGTTCATATTGCTCCCGGTTTTGGTGAAGATGATGCTGGGCTTGGCAAAGAAAATAATTTATCAATTATTTCCCATGTTGACGACGAAGGAAAAATAATTAGCCAAGTCACTCCGTTTGCCGGACTTTTTGTCAAAAAAGCTGATCCATTAGTAATAGAAGATTTAAAAAATAGAAATTTACTTTTAAAAGAAGAAAAAATCACTCACAGTTATCCTTTTTGTTACCGTTGCGGCACTCCATTAATTTATAAATCTCAAACTGCTTGGTACCTTAACGTTCAAAAAGTTAAAGATCAAATGCGTTCCACCAATCAAAAAATTAATTGGGTTCCAGAACATATTAAAAATGGCCGATTTGGCCAAGGAATTGAAACTGCTCCTGATTGGTGTTTATCTCGTTCTCGTTTTTGGGCTTCACCTATTCCTGTTTGGGAATGTGACTGTGGTGAAAAGTTTGTCCCATCAAGTATTACCGATTTAGAGGCAAAATCAGGTCAAAAAGTTACTAATCTTCATAAACCAGATATTGACGAAGTTACTATCACTTGTGATAAATGTGGCAAAAAAGTCCACCGTGTTCCAGAAGTTTTAGACTGTTGGTTTGAGTCTGGTGCTATGCCTTATGCCCAACTTCACTATCCTTTTGAAAACAAAGAATTTTTTGCCAAAAGTTTTCCAGCTGATTATATTATCGAATATATCGGCCAAACTCGTGGTTGGTTTTACACTCTTCACGTTTTGTCAAACACTCTTTTTCAATCTGAAAGTTTCAAAAACTGCGTTGTCACCGGCACTATGATGGGTACCGACGGCCGTAAAATGAGTAAACTTTTTAAAAATTATCCTGATCCAAAAATGGTACTTCAAAAATATGGTGGCGACGCCATGCGTCTTTACCTTATGAGTAGTGTCATTATGGTTGGCGAAAATATTAATCTTGATGAAAAAGAATTTGATAATCAAGTCAAAAATGTTTTATTACCTCTGTGGAACTCATTCAAATACTTCCTAACTTACGCCAATTTACATGATTTTTCACCATCAGACAAAAACGATAGTCAAAATCCTTTGGATTTATGGATCAAAAATCAGACTAACGCTTTAACAAACAACCTCAGTAAACAATTGGATGAATACAATTTACCCAATGCTACCAGATTAATTGAACCTTACGTTAATGATCTTTCTCGTTGGTACATCCGTCAATCTCGTGATCGATTTGTTAATGGTGACGCTAATGCTCTTCAAACTCTGTGGCAAGTTTTAGTTCAATTTAGTTTAACCGTCGCTCCCATAATTCCATTTATCACCGAATACTTTTGGCAAAAATTAGTTGTCGATATCGACACTACCAAACCAGAATCAATTCATTTGGAATATTATCCAACCGTCAAAGAATTTGATGAAAAAATAGCCTTAGACATGACTTTGGTTCAACAAATTTGTGAGCAGGGGAATATGATCCGAAAAACTCAACAGATTAGTACTCGTCAGCCACTTTCCAAATTAACTATTTCTACCAATCAAAAAATTGATTTAAATGATTCTTTATTAGAGATAATTAAAACCGAAATCAATATCAAAGAAATCGAGATAGTTAAATCGGCCGAAAATCTTTTGATCACACTTGACACTAATTTAACTCCAGAACTTCAAGCCGAAGGTGAAGCTCGTGATTTGATTAGATCAATTCAAAGTTTACGCAAAGAATCTAATTTAGATCTTAAAGATAAAATAAAAATCTTTGCTCCAACTTGGCCAGCTAAATTTGAAGCCGAAATTAAATCCAAAACATTGGCTGAATCAATTGAAAAATCGGATCAACTCAAAATAGAAAAAATCGGCTAAAATTTAATCATGTCCAAAACACCATGGTTGCCAGTATTGATTAGTCTAGTCTTTTTATCTTCGATAAATATTCTCATGGTTAGTTCAATTGCCCCAGGGTCATTAGTCAAACAGTTAATTGCCTGGGGAATTGGGATTATCTTCTTTTTTGTTGGCCGTTTTATCAACCCAAAACAAATTGCCTCATCCAAATGGTTTATTTTTGTTGGTTCATGCCTTTTATTACTTACTCCAATAATTTTAAATAATATTACTCGTGGTTCACGCCGTTGGATTGATTTGGGTTTTACTTCTATTCAACCTTCAGAAGTGGTTAAACCCTGGCTCATGTTATTTCTAGCCAATACAGATTTTCCCTTATTACAGGCAATTCCTGTTGGCATAATTATGCTTCAACCAGACCTAGGCAGCGCTTTATCTGTTCTCTTTTTACTTCTTCCCATAATTATCTATAACAAAAAATTAATGAAATTTTCAATTGCCATTGGATTAACATTAATCATTCTTTCTCCGATTATTTATAAATTTGTTTTACATGATTACCAAAAAGAAAGAATTGTAAATTTTATCAATCCTTCACATGACCCTCTCAATAAAGGATACAATGTAATTCAATCAAAAATAGCTATTGGTTCAGGTGGTATTTGGGGCAAAGGTTATAAAAAGGGGACACAAGGACAATTACTATTTTTACCCGAAAAACACACTGATTTTATGTTTGCTACTACCGCTGAAGAACTCGGAATTATTGGAGTAAGTATTATTCTTCTCTCTTACTATTTTTTAATCAAAACCCTTTTCGTCAAAGCTTTTATGTCCACCAACAATCGCGTTTTATTTTTATTTACTTTAGGTATTGCCATCCAAATTTGGATGCAAGCCTTCGTCAACATCGGCATGAACATCGGTATTCTCCCCGTCACCGGCATCCCTCTCCCCTTTCTCTCCGTCGGCGGCTCCTCCATCATGACCCTTTTATTCTCTATTGGCATCATATATTCATCCTAAAATTTACAGAAAAAAAATAATATATAATGTCATTATGAGTGAACAATCGCCTGAATTTAATATACGACCTATTATTGAACAAAAAACATTTGAGTCAGAAGCGGTTCGTGGGTTTTTTGATAAATGGTGTGAAGCTAACGATTCAATTAAACCAGAATTCGTTGATAGGAATAAATGGAATATACAAAAAGAAAAAGGAATATTACAAAAAGAAAGTAATGTTAAATCAACTCTTTTTGTTCCGAAAGATTTACAACTCTGGGAAATGATAGGAGTAATTGAAGCTGTTGATAATGATACATTTGCAAATAAACCAGAAATGACAGGTAAAGCTAAGGAAAAAATTTCTGATCTAGGAAAAACTTTTGAGGATGCTGGGGTTTTTATTGCTAGACGAATTAAAGGAATTACTCAAGGAAAAGAAATAGCTGAGGCTTTAGCTTTAGAATTTTATGAATATGGTCAGGCTTTAAAATCTGGAGTAAAACAAGAAACAGTAGTAAAAATAGAAGAATTGGCTCAAAAAGAATTAACTCCAGAGGAAACAGAAAAATCAGAACGGTTTTTGGCAGGGGAAACACTTTATAATTCCAGATATAAAAGAGCTGAAGAAAAATCAACCACAACAGGTTTATCTTTAGAAGAAACACTGGAAGAACAACAGCAACATACTCTAAATCAATTTTTTAGAGTCTCTCAAAAAGCTTTTGAGTTACAAGAAAAAGATAAAAACGGACAACTTCAAAAAAACGATAATTCATCAGAACCATGGTTAGCCCACACTCCTATTCACGATGCTTTTATTGACAAGATTCAACAATCACTTACCACAGAAATCGAATCTCCAAAAATAGAATTAACTGATTCGGTTTTTCGTCGAGGAATGGAAATGCTAAGAAAATATATGCCATTCGATAAACTTCCACAAGAAGTTAAAGACAATTTCCTCCACTGGCAAAATGGAGAAAAAACATTACGCGAGGCACTTCAAACTGATAAATTAAAAACAGAACTGGAAGAGGCCCATAAAACCGGAGATATTACCAAAATATCAGCAAAAGAAAGAGAAATCGCTAGTAAAATCAGAAATGTTATTTCCCAATTTACAAAAGAAGACAACGCCCATAATCCATCAGAAATAATCGCAAACCAATGTATTAATTGTGTTGGGGCTTCTACTTTAGGAGGAGCTTTCATGCAAGAAATCGGCTTAAATTATTTAGTCGGACTTGTTCCTGAACATTCAATACTCTTCTTAGTCACCAGTGATAGAAAAGTAGAATGGTGTGATATGAATCTGAATTTCTCTGCTGAATTAACTAACGATAGTATTAATGGACAAAAAAGTGACAGTACACCACTGACTACTGCTGATATTATTGAGTTTAGTACAAAAACACATTCGGAAGAATTAATGTTTAATGTCGATAAAAATCACATCGACTTTAGTTGGGTAAAAGAAAATCAAGGACAATTTGTAATTATATCTAAACCAAGATATGGTCAAGAAGCTCAATTATTAAGTAATATAGGTAGGAGTCTTAATGGTCTAGGTGACATGCAAAAAGACCCTGATGATAAAACTAATTATTATTTACAAGCAGTAGAAGCACGTCGTCAAGCAATCATGCTCAGTCCTAAAAATAGTTACTTATATAACGGATTAGGATATAGTTTCCTCAATTCTGGAGATTATGAAAAAGCTATTAAATCATTTCAGCAGGCAATTACAATTAATCCAGAATATTTAGATGCATATTTGAATCTGGGAGAAGCATTTCTTAAAATTGGTGAACACCAAAAAGCAATGGATGTTTATCAAAAAGCAATTAAAATTGACCCTGAAAACGATGATGCCTATCAAGGAATGCTTTCAGCTCTCAACCCAATCTTTTCCTGAACCTTGTTTCCATTTTTTCCTATGTTATAATCGAAAAGTATGAAATACGCTGTAATCGCCATCGCTGGCTCACAATTCAAAATTGAAGAAAATCAAAAATTATCTGTCAATAATTTAAACCTTAAAGAAGGCGAAAAATCAACTTGTGATCAAGTTCTTTTAATTGCCGACGATAAAGAGATTAATGTTGGTACTCCAACAGTAGCAGGCGCTTCTGTTGAATTTATCGTTCTTAAAAACTACAAAGACGAAAAAGTCAGAGTTTTTAAATATAAACAAAAATCACGTTATCGCAAAACTCGTGGTTTCCGCGCTCAATTAACCGAAATCCAAATTACTAAAATTTTAACTAAATAGCTAATAGCTAATTATCTAAACCATGGCACATACAAAATCACAAGGTAAAACAAATCAAAAATCAAATCGACCCGGTCAACGTCGAGGCGTCAAGAAATTCGGTGGTCAAAGAACTGAAGTCGGTCAAATCATCATTCGTCAAGTTGGATCAAGTTTTCGTGCCGGTGAAGGTACTAAAACTGGTAAAGACTTTACTATTTATGCTATCAGACCTGGTGTCATCAAATTTTTCAAGAAATTAGGCAAAAGTTTCGTTTCTGTTGTCAAAAAATAAATCACCATTTTATTTTGATTCTATTTGAGCTATTTTAGTATCCTTTTTTCACAAGGGTTTTCATAGTAACCTGTTTCTATGATGAAACAAGTTACCCAAATCCCCACTAATCAGTTAGAACCAAATCCTCTTCAGCCTCGCGGAATTATTTCTCCTGATTCTATCACTGAACTTATTGAATCCATCAAAGAACACGGTATTCTAGAACCCTTAATAATTGCCAAAACCCCAGCTGGATATCAAATAATTGCTGGTGAACGCCGATGGCGCGCTGCTAGATTTTTAAAGCTAGAATATGTTCCAGCTATTATCAAAGAAACTAATCCACAACAAATGTTGGAAATGGCTATTGTCGAAAACGTTCAAAGAAAAGACTTAAATCCAATTGAACGCGCCAAAGCTTTTTTACGACTCAAGGATGAATTTAATTTTGATAATCCCCATATTGCCAAAAAAGTTAGTAAAAGTGTCCCTTACGTCATTAACTGTCTCAAACTTTTAACCTTGCCAGATGCCCTCAAAGATGGTTTACTTTCCGGACTAATTAGTGAAGGCCATGCCCGAGCTTTGTCCAGCATAGGGGATACCAGACTCACTATTGAAGCATATAAAATTGTTTTAAAAGAAAAAGCTTCTGTCCGTCGCGCCGAAGACATTGCCCGTCGAATGAAGAAAAAGATTGAAGAGGGAAGTGTCCCTATTACCAAAGAAAACTTACCCCAATTTTTAAAATCAAAATTAGACAATATTAGTACCGACTTTAAAGATTTTTTTGATGACAAAACCACCAACGTTAAAATAGTTCAAACCAACGTTGTTACCCAAGTTACCTTTCAATTCAAAGGCAATATTGACAAACGATTTCAAAACTTAAAAGAATTGTATCGACAAGTGTGCAAAAAAGAATTAACTGATCTTAAATCAGAAGAGAACTAAAATTTTACTTTTGGAACCAAAGACACTTCCTGTAAAGGCCAATAAACAAAAAAAGCTTTACCAATTATCAAACTTTTTTCTATTGGACCAAAAGCCCTCCCATCACGAGAATTCGGTCTGTTGTCTCCAAAACATAAATATTTTCCTTCAGGAACTGTAATCGCCACTCCTTCTTGCATAAAATCCTCTTCTTCAGTCACCACATCAGAAGCTAAATAAGCCGATTCATCCAATAATTCTCCATTCAAATAAACTTTATTACCTTTAACCATTACCGTATCTCCAGGCAACCCGATAACTCTTTTAATATATTCACATTCATCAGCCGAGCATGGCTCAGACGAAGGAGCTTTAAAAATTACTACATCGCCTCGTTTTGGAGTCCCAAACTGATATGATAATTTTTCTGTCAATAAATATTCTTTATCTTTAAAATTTGGAAACATCGAACTCCCTTTAACTTCATTCGGTTGAGCCACAAATAAATACATTACTACAAACACTGATAAAGCTAAAACAATTGATTGAATAAATTCCAGTAAAAAATTACCAAAACTAAACCCCGCCTGAGATATATACTTATTTTTCATACTTCAAATTCTAGCTGATATAATTACAAAATACTAGGTCGCTTAGCTCAGTTGGTAGAGCACTACATTCACATTGTAGTTGTCACAGGTCCGAGTCCTGTAGCGACCACCCACAGGAAAAATCAAAAACTTCCGACTAAATCATTATGAATAAAACTCGCGTTGTCCAAATTGGTAATCTTAAAATTGGTGGAGGCAATCCCATTCGTGTTCAATCAATGTGTAACACTGACACTCGTGATGCAGTCGCCACTGTTAAACAAATTTTAGCCTTAGAAACTGCCGGCTGTGAAATTATCCGTGTTGCTGTGCCTGACATGATTGCTGCCAAAGCCATCAAAGATATTAAAAAAAATATTCACATTCCACTTGTTGCCGACATTCATTTTGATTATCAATTAGCCTTAGAATCCATAAAAAATGGAGTTGATAAAGTTCGGATTAATCCCGGTAATATCGGCAAAATTGAAAATGTTCAAAAGGTTGTTGATGCTTGTAAAGATAAAAAAATTCCTATTCGTATTGGTATTAATACCGGATCTCTCGAAAAAGAAGCTGAAGAAAAATATGGCCGCACCGCCCAAGCCATGGTTGCCAGTGCTTTAAAACATATTCAAATTTTAGAAAAATTAAATTTCCATGACATTATTATTTCCATGAAAGCTTCCGATATCCAACGAACGGTTGAGGCTTATCGTTTACTTTCCCAAAAAGTCGACTATCCATTACACCTCGGCATCACTGAAGCCGGCACTTTAAATATCGGTACTGTCAAAAGTTCTGTTGGACTTGGAATCATGCTTTTTGAAGGCCTAGGTGACACCATTCGTGTATCTTTAACTGGCGACCCACTTGAAGAAGTTCGTGTCGGTTGGGAAATTTTAAAATCACTTAAATTAAGAAGTAGGGGAGTCAATTTAATTTCTTGTCCCACTTGCGGTCGCACTGAAATTGATTTAATCGGATTAGCTAACAAAGTTGAAAAAGCGCTACTCACAATTGATAAACCAATCACCGTTGCTGTTATGGGTTGTGTCGTCAACGGTCCAGGTGAAGCCAAAGAAGCCGACATCGGCATCGCTGGCGGTCATCATCAAGGCGTAATTTTCAAAAAAGGTCAAATTTTATACACCGTCCCCGAAGACCAAATTCTCCCATCACTTTTATCAGAAATCAACAAACTTTAATCTCTCAAAGATTCTGTTCCATATCCACTGGCCAACACCACCACCATTGAATAACTTGTTTCTAAGTTTTTCCCAGACCTTTCAACAACTTTATTTCTTAAATCATCCAACAATGCCAAACTTACCGCAGCATTATGACTAATTTCAGAAGTATTCTTTTTATTTCTTACCTCATTTTCAACCGAATCTACATAACTAGACAATGAACTAAAACTATTTTGTCTCTTATCCCAAGCCATTAAATTTGATAATTCAAACAAATCATTTAAAATCCTCTGAGTCACAACTCTCTCATTATTTTCCTCTCGATATTTAAATATACTTACTGCTACCTTAGTTAAAAAATTTTGATCAAAATCACTAACAGAATTAACCAACCCTAAAGAATTTAAATCAAATCTAATTTGATCTTGTAAAAAATATTGACTATCTTTATTTACATCATCAATAATTCGATTATCACTAAAATTAACCACTAAAACATCAGTTATTCCAACCCCAACTTCTTTTTCCATATAACTCCATTTATTTTCTTTTGTATTTCCCAAAACCAAATGAACCAACCCATTTCCAGTAGGGGAAAGTGTCAAATTACATTCGTTAATAGTTTGATTTTTAGCCACAATAAACCCGTCATTTTCAGTAAAAACATCACTTCCACATTTAAGTTCAGCCGTTGCTGGTGACCCCACAAAAACCACCACGCTATCCTTAAAATTATCACCATAAGTAAAATTAATAATTTTATTTTCCAATCCTAACTTATTAGCGATTACCGAAATCGAATCATTAACAATTGCCCCATGATCAGTTATTAACTCAGATTTATTATTAGCTCCAAAAGAAGAACTATTTTGTAATACTGTTCCATCACCATTATTATTTGTAAAACTCAAAAGCTCACCATCTGGCCATAATCCCAAAAGTTCATCATACAAAGATCTACTTCCCAATTTTAAAACTTCTGGAGTAGACATTCCCACTCCTACCACTGAATTTAACTTATTAGAAACATTAGAAATACCATTATTTTTATCTGACAAATAATTATTGTAACTATTCAAGTTATTCCAAGAAATCAGATTATTATTTTTTGACACATAATCAAAAGTCGGCAACAAATCTTTTGCTACTGGTGCAAAACTACGAACTTTACTCAAGTCTGTTACCAAAAAACCTTTATTTTGTAATCCCAACAATATCTGAAAAGCCACAGAACTTATCCCGTTATACTGCAAAACCTCACCCCCATTCCATACCGAATAAGTATCTAATGACCCCAAATTTGGCGATCCTAAATTAACCACTTGTTTTATATTTCCATTGTCTTTATTTTCTTGTGCCCACACTCTAGCCACCACTCCACCCAAACTATGACCAACTAAATAAATATCATCATTACTAGTTAAATTTTTACTACTCACAAAAGAATTAAATTTATTTTTTATTTCCTCAACAGATTTTCGCCAATCATAATTCCAAACAAAATAATCTCGATCCCTCAATAAACCATTTTTATCCAATAATTCGGTTAATCCATCATAATTATTTACAAACGGCGTCATTTTCCACTCACCATCCCCCACGCTATCCCCATAAACAATCGCCCGAGCATTCCAACTAGCCCCCAACCCCGGCAACACAAAAATCTTCTTTTTCCTCCCCCCTTCCGTCGGAGTAGGAGTAGGGGTAAATGTCAGAGTCGGAGTAGCTGTTGGGGTCGATGTTAGAACAGGAATCTCCGTCGGACTCAAAGTCGGTGTCTGTGTTGGCTCAATTGTAGGAGTCAAAGAAGAAATAGAAGCAGACGAAATACTTATATTGTCCAAAGAAAAAGTTGTCCAATTTCCACCAGAATCAGAGATATAATTTCCAAACCAAATGATCTTTGGAATACAAGAATTCTTTATCTCCGTTGTAAATATTGGAATAGTATTACCATAAATTTTATCCAAAAAAACATGATAAAAATTGTCTATTTTATAAATATCAAAATAATGCCATTCATGATTCGCTAAAATAATATTTGATATTGTAATACGCCCCAATAAATCATTTGTTGATACAGTAAAATTTGAACAATAATTTTGAGAACTAGTATTAAAATCATTATAATAAAACTTAAAGTTTTCCCCACTACTAGAATCATTCCAAATCCCAAATTGAGAAAAAAGTTTTCCATACGTATCATTACCTTTAAAACCAACCCCTAAACCAACCCCTCTATTTGCCACCGAAGAATATTTGAATTTGATTTCTATATTATAATTTCCATTCTCTGGAATGATATTGTTTTTTGAAATAACAACCGGAAAATTTGAATCGTTTGATGACAAACCTATACTCCCATTACTATAAATTACTTTTGAAGTTCCGATACCACATATTGTTCTATTTTTTGGAACGTTGTATGAATAATCACAATAATATAACCAGTTACCATCATTCATAGCGTCAAAAGATTCTTGAAAAAAATTACTTTCAGCCAAACTTAATTTAGTAAAAAAAATACTTGTTGCTAATAAAAAACATATAAATCTAAAACACTTCAACATATATTAAAATATAATAACTATCTTTACACAAAATCAATAATCAAATGAAAATAGCAGTATTCCACAATCTAGAAAACGGAGGTGCATTAAATTTTATAAAGCTAATCACGCAAAATCTTAATAAAAACAATCAAATAGATTTATATACATTTCAGAAAAATATAAATAAAAAACTATTTAAAAACGTATACTTATACAAAATAAAAAACAGACAAAATATTTTCAGAGATTTAATCTATGTTTTAACTGGACTTAAAGACACACATAAACAAATTGCAAATGATATTGATACAAAAAACTATGATCTAGTCCTAATTTTTCCATGTTTATTAACACAATCTCCATATATTCTTAGATTTTTAAAACACAAAGAAAAAATAATCTATTTTTTTACTGAACCTAAAAGAGAATTTTACGAAAGTACATCATTCGATTATTGGACCATTAAAAAAATATTAGCGAGAATAATCCGTTTCCCAATAAAATATATTGATAAAAAAAATTGTCAATTTTCTCAACACATTATTTGTAACTCAAAATTTACAGCTAAAAATCTTAAAAAAATCTATGGTAAAAATTCAACAGTAATATATCCAGGCCTAAAACCAATAAAACCAAAAATAATTTCAATTATAAATAATAAAAAGATACTATCTGTGGGGCAATTATCAAAAATTAAAGGTTATGATTTCTCAATAAAACAATTAAGTGGTATTTCTAATAATCTAACTATTTTAGGGAGAGAAACTTCAGAAAGTAATAAAATTTATAAAATAGCAAAAAAGAAAAAAATATTTTTGAATTTAATTCAAACTGAAGACGACAATATTAAAAATAATTTGTATAAGTATTATTCTATTTATTTAGCCAATAATAAAAAAGAGCCTTTTGGAATAACTACACTTGAAGCAACATCAAATAATTGTTTTATCTTAGGGAAAAATGAAGGGGGAACACCAGAAATAATTAAAAATAATGTTAATGGCTATCTATATTCAAACTTAACTGAAGCTAGAAAAATACTTAAAAAAGTATTATCACAAGACAAATTAAAATTTAAACAGTTAAATACAATAGATTGGAAGTATACTTCTGATAAAATAGTAAAATACTACTATGAACATATTAAAAAACAAGGTTCATAACCATCTTTCCCTCCTCCTTCTCACTCACAACGAATCGGAAAATATCGAGAAAAATTTTGATTGGGTGGATAAATGTAAGGCTATTAAAGAAATAATTGTTGTTGACGACAATTCTACTGACGATACTGTCAAGCAACTTGAAAAATTACAATCAAAACATCGTTTGGTTAAAATTTTTATCAAAGATCTTGATCACGATTTTTCCTCTCAACGCAATTATGGCATTTCAAAATCTAAATACAATTGGATTGTTAGCATTGACGCTGATGAAAAACCAACCAAGAAATTAATCCGATTCTTAAATCATTTCGATAAACATCAATATAAATCATATGCCTTTAAACGAGAAGATATTTTTTTAGGTCAAACTCTAAAACACGGAGAAAACTCTCACCTTTACTTTACCCGCCTATTCAACAAGAACTATGGCAAATTTATTGGCCAAGTTCATGAAGTTTGGCAAAGTCGTAAACCAATAAAAAAAACTAAATTCGTTATTCGACATTATTCCCACCAAACAGTAAAATCTCTCATTCAAAAAATTAATTTCTATACCGACATTCGTTCTCACGAGCTTTATCGGCAAAAAGTAAAGACTAATATGTTTGAAATAATATTTTTTCCAATCGGCAAATTTATTCAAGATTATTTTCTCCGACTCGGATTTTTAGACGGCACCGCCGGCATTATTATGGCCTTATGTATGAGTTTTCATGTCTTTTTAAATAAAGCTAAACTATGGCATTTATCCAAAACTCAATTTTAATTTTTTGTTTTTTTGCTTTTTTTATTGGCCAAATTTTTCGTCCTATTTTTTTTGGTGTTTCTTTTCCATTAATAGATTTTTCTATTATTTTACTTTCCGTCTTTAATCTTATCTTTCATATTAAAAATAAGTCTTTAAAAATAAACAACAAATATGTTTTTTATTTTTTTCTTTATTCCTGGGTTTTATTTTTTATTAGTTACTTTCGTTTTCAAACATTTTCTCTCAATTCACTTTTTTATTTAATCCGGCTTACTTGTCTACTTACGTTAATCGTATTTCCACCTAAAATAAGCCAAAAACAACACAATATTTTTTACTTATTCATCATCGCCAATATTATTTTTGGCTTTATCCAATATTTCTTTTGGCCAAATTTCACCTATTTTGACGTTAACCAATGGGACCCTCATCTGTATCGATTAGTCAGTACTTTTTTTGATCCAACTTTCACCGGATTAATTTATCTTTTATTTCTCATCAAAATTTATTTTGATAAAAAGTTTCCTTACAGAAAATTATTATTAATCTTTTCTTATTTGGCTATTGCCTTAACCTACAGCCGTTCTACCTATTTATCTTTTATTATTGCTTTTACTTTTATATCTCTATCTACAAAAAAAATCAGACCATTTCTAATCAGTTTAATTATTGTTTTGGCTACTATTTTTTGTCTACCTCGTCAATCAGGAGAGGGGACCAAACTTGAAAGAACTTCATCAATTGCCGCCAAAATTGAAAACTACCAAGAGGGAATTTCTTTGTTTTCTAAACACCCAATAATTGGAATTGGTTACAACAATATTTCATCTTTTAGAGAAATTAAAAATCAAAAATCACATGCTAATTATGGATTTGATGGAAGTATTTTAACTTTATTAATCACTACCGGAGTTATCGGCACTAGTTTATTTTTAGCTGGAAGTAAAAAATATTATCAAACATTATCTTTAACTAAAAAAACATTTATTTGGGCAATCTTAGTTCATTCGTTATTCGCTAATTCCTTACTCTATCCGTGGACTATCTTAGCCTTAATTTTCCTTTAAAGACTGTAAGTTATTGAAATCTTTTTCTTTGTTTGATTGCCAGCTAAATCCATCGAAGTTACCTCCAAATCATTTTTACCCATATTTAGCTGCCATTTCAATTTAAAACTTCCATCATTATTTACCGGAGCAATTCTATTATTAATAGAAACACTTGCCTCAGCATCTGTCGTTCCAACAATATCAAAATCAGCAGAATCCACTGTCAAACTTTCTTCACTTGGATTAGTCAATTCTAACTTTGGCGGAGTCTTATCATAAGCCACTACTATAGTTTTTGATCCATCTCCATTTCCCGCTTCATTAGTACTAGCCACTGCACTAAAACCATTATTTCCCTCTTCTAAAACAACTTTATCAAAAATAAAATCACCATCATCAGACACTTCTGTCACCCCAATCGAATTATCATTTTTAAATAACTCCACCTTCACTTTTGGCTCAGCAAACCCACTAATTTTTATATTTCCACTATTAGTTGCTTCATATGGAATCACTAATCGTGGAGCCAATGGAGGTAAAACTTTTGTCGTCTGATCAGCTGTTTTTTTGCCTTCACCTAAAAATACCGAAAATTTTATCAAAAGAGGTAGCCCAAACACCAATACTAAAATCAAAACAGTTATCGTTAAAACCCCTAAAAATACAGTCTTTTTAGTTATTTGGTCTTGATTAGTCCTGTTCAACCGTGAACGCTTAAATTCAGCCATAATGTATTAAAGTATAACATTTTTTCACAAAGCTAATAACTATTGGCTACTGGCTAATTACTAAATGAGCCGAAGGGGAGAGTCGAACTCCCGACCTCAACTTTACGAAAGTTTTGCTCTACCAACTGAGCTACTCCGGCAAGGGCCTCGCCACGCCGTAGCTTTAGCGAAGGCTGGGAGCGGCTAGAGGGAATTGAACCCTCGACCTATCCTTGGGAAGGACATATTTTACCACTAAACTATAGCCGCACTCCTAGATTCTAGCATGAAAACGGTTTAGTTTAATTTAGGTATAGTCAATTTCATTCCAATTTCCAAACCATTTGCATTAGGCAATTTTGATTTATTTTCCTGCCAAATTTTCATCCATTGATAACCATCACCATATGCCTTTACCGCAATTTTCCACAAATTGTCTCCTTTAGTTACTACATATTCTGTTCCAGGAGCAATTAAAGAACTATTATTTGTTGCAATAGTGGTTGTACTCGATAAACCAATTTCTTTTCCATTAACCAACACTTTTTCAGGAATTACTAGTTTTTGTCCAGCCTCCAAAGATGAAGGATTTTTTAAATTATTAGCCTTAGCAATTTCCACCCATGCATAACCATTACCATATTTATTTACAGCAATTTTCCATAAATTATCTCCCTTCACTACTTCATAATCACCCGACTTTATTACTGACATATTTCCATTAAGAGCAACTTCATCACTAGATCCAGGGATACTTATTGTGCCTTTATTTTTTTGAAAATAGTTAAATATTAAACTACCAACAACCACCACTATTATCAATCCCAAAAACATACTAATAACTTCTTCGCTCGAACTAAAATATTTTCTCTTTATTTGTTTAAAATTCATTGTTGGGTATGTTAATAATAAATAACTATTAAACTAATCCCAATTTACACCCTCCGTGGTCTGATTGCAATGTCTTGAATCTCTGTTTTATCAATAGTTCCAATGAATTTACGCATATTTTCCGCAAACAATACCAACAAGTCACGATTTAGCCTATATATTCTTTGTTTTCCCAATATTTTACAATCAACTAATTTTGCCTTTCTCAAAATAGCCAAGTGATTTGATAAAGTTGCTTGTCCAATTTCAAAATTTTTTAATAATTCATTGACTGAATATTCTTTATCTTTTAACAAAGTTAAAATCCTTCTTCTATTTATATCTGCCATTGCTTTGAATATTTTATCCATAGTCCAATTATATCGACAAACATCAATATAAACAACCATTTTCTACAACCATTTACAATCTTGATTATTCCCATTATTTAGTGGAAAATATAACTATCATGAAAAACTTTGACAACAAACAAGAACAAACCCTAGTAATTGTTAAACCAGACGGAGTTCAAAGAGGTTTAATTGGTGAAGTCATCAAAAGATACGAAACTTGTGGTTTAAAGTTAGTCGCTCTAAAAATGTTAATTCCTACCAAAGAAATTGTAAAACAACACTATTCAATTGATCCAGAATGGGCCACTAAAACCGGTAACAAAACATTTGCCTCATACAAAGAAAAAGGCTTACCTATGCCAGCTGATACTCCCGAAGAATTTGCTGAAGAAGTCAGAAGACAACTTGTTGATTTTATGAGTAGTGGACCTGTAATTGCTATGGTGTGGCAAGGTATGGGAGCAGTCGCTGTTGTTCGTAAAATTACTGGATCAACTGAACCATTAAGCTCAGCTCCAGGAACTATTCGTGGCGATTACACTATTGATTCATATACTGCTTCAAATTTTGATAAACGATCCGTCAGAAACATCATTCATTCCTCAGGTTCTATTGAAGAAGCTGAAAAAGAAATTACTATTTGGTTTACCAAACAAGAAATCATCAATTATCGTCTAGTTTCCGAAGAAATTATCTACGATGTCAATTTGGATGGAATTTTAGAATAATTTCTGTATCTCCAAAACATCTTCACCAGCCTTTAATTGGTCAAAACAAAAAGTCTTCCAACCCAGCATTTTTGGTTCTACTAAATTTTCTGGTTTGTCATCAATAAATAAAATTTCATTTGGATCAATATTTTTTAACTTCTCTTGAGCTATTTCATAAATTTTTCTCTCTGGCTTCACCAACCCCACATCCGAAGACAAAATTGTTTCATCATATTTAACATTTGGCACCCAATTATTTTCCAACGCTGCCCACCAAATCTCAGCCGAAATATTTGAAATAATTCCCATACTAATTTTCCCCTCCATTGAATAAATTAAATCTTGAACCGATTTAATTATTTTATAATCCGACACCCATGACTTAGCCAAATCATAATTTTCACCATTTTTTATTCCAAAATTTTCAATACATTTATCCCAAAATTCATTGACACTCACTTTTCCCACATCCATATCATCCACTAATCCTCGATAAAATTTCCCAAACTCATCCCTATCTAAACCAAAATCCCCACAAACTTTTGTATAAACATCATCATAATTAACCAACACTCCGCCAAAATCAAAATAAACAAATTTAATCATGAGCAATTTTATCATTAATCAACTAGTTAAAAATATGAATTTAAAATTA
>Ga0183100_1000791_pt1 | contig 20139 bp, 21 predicted proteins | sample Biomet2_FD_127789 | JGI IMG/M metagenome (GOLD analysis project Ga0183100, IMG submission 127789) | Microbial communities from bioreactor (seeded with anoxic lake sediment) at LBNL, California, USA - Biofuel metagenome 2 | ecosystem: Engineered > Bioreactor > Anaerobic > Unclassified ...
TGTGTCCCGAGTTGCCCGGAAAGGTTGGTTTTACCTCCTCCGGCCACGACATTGAAATCCATGGCGTGAACACCCTGGTTTCCGCCGGGGAGGGGCAAATCGCCCCGCTGCTTTCCCGCAAGTACCTGGGCCAGCTCGCGGCGACGCGGGCTGGCGCGGTCTTGTGCGAGGCCCGACACGCGCCGGAAGATCGTCCTGTTCTTCTCTCCGCCAATCCCAAGCTTGACTGGGCACGGGTGGTTGCGCTGTTCGCCAAACCGCAGGGGTGCCTCTCGGGCGTCAGCCCGCAGGCCTTCATCCACCCGGAGGCCAAGCTTGCCGACGACGCGACCGTCTATCCCTTCGCCTTCATCGGCGCGCGGACGCGCATAGGCGCCGGCGCGACCATCTTCCCCGGCGTCTACGTCGGCGAAGACTGCGTGATTGGCGCGAACGCAACGCTGTATCCCAATTGCGTGCTTATGGCGGGCACAATTTTGGGCGACCGCGTCACCGTTCACGCGGGCACGGTGCTTGGCAGCGACGGGTACGGGTATGCGCAGTCGCCCGCGGGCCACGTGAAAATCCCGCAGGTTGGCAACGTGGTCGTGGGCAATGACGTGGAGATCGGCGCCAACGCGGCCATCGACCGCGCCGCGCTCGAAGCCACGCGCATCGGCGACGGAACGAAAGTCGACAACCTGGTGCAGATCGCCCACAATGTGGAGATCGGCAGGCATTGCCTCATCATCTCCCAGGTGGGCATCGCCGGCAGCACGCGTCTCGGCAACGGCGTGGTGTTGGCGGGCCAGGCTGGCCTGCGCGACAACATCTCCCTGGGCGACGGCGTGCAGGTGGCTGCGCAGAGCGGCGTTGGCCAGGACCTGCCCCCGGGATACATCGCCGGAGGCTCACCCAGCATGGACGCCGCGACCTTCCTGAAGGTCGGTCTCACGCTGCCCAAGCTGCCGGAACTCATGCGCCGTGTGAAGCGGTTGGAAAAGGCCCTTGAGGCCGCAGAAAAGGAGCCGGGCCGTGAGTAATGACATGCCCCTCGACATTCAGCGTATTTTGAGCATGCTGCCGCACCGCTACCCGTTTTTGCTGGTGGACCGGGTGCTGGAGCTTGAGCCTGGCGTCAGTATCAAAGCCTACAAGAACGTCACGTTCAACGAGAATTTTTTTCAGGGCCACTTTCCCGGCCAGCCCATCATGCCCGGCGTGCTCATCATGGAGGCCCTTGCGCAGGCTGGCGGCATTTTTGTGGTGCAAAGCCTTGGCATAGACGCTGGCGAAAAGCTCTTTTTGTTCGCTGGCATACAGGAGGCGAAGTTCCGCCGTCCCGTGATTCCGGGTGACCAATTAATGCTTGAGGCCAAAGTGCTGCGCCGGAAGATGAACATTTGGAAAATGCAAGGCATTGCGACCGTCGACGGCCAGGTAGTGGCCGAGGGCGTATTCTCCGCCGCCGTCGTGGACAAGGGGCAGAACTAGTGGCGACCACCATCCATCCCACCGCCGTTGTGCATCCGGGCGCCAAGCTCGGCGAAAACGTCACGGTCGGAGCGTATTGCGTCATCGAGGAGATCGTCGAAATCGGCGACGGCACCATTCTTGACGCCTTCTCGCAGGTCAAGAACTACACCTCCATGGGCGCCGGCAACCACATTCACTCCTACGCCTGCATGGGCGACGAGCCCCAGCACCTGGGCTTCAAGGGCGAGGAGACCTGGGTCCGCATCGGCGAGGCCAACCATTTCCGCGAATTCGTCACCGTTCACCGGGGCACCAGCCAGGGCCACAAGGTGACGACCATCGGCTCCAACTGCCTGTTCATGGCCTATGCCCACGTCGCGCACGACTGCACCATCGGCGACAATGTCACCGTGGCCAACGCCGTGAGCATGGCCGGGCACGTGGAGATCGGTGACTACGCCATCGTCTCCGGCATGGCGGCTGTGCAGCAGTTCGCGCGCATCGGCGAATACGCCTTCCTGGGCGGGCTTTCCGGCTACAGCAACGACGTGCCGCCCTACATGCTTGCGCAGGGCACGCGCGCCAGGCTTTATGGCCCCAATCTCATCGGCCTCAAGCGCCGCGGCTTTTCCAGCCAAACCGTGGGGGCCATCAAAAAGGCTTACCGCATCATCTTCCGCTCCGGTCTCATGCGTGAGGAAGCCCTGCAAAAGGCCAGCGCCGAGTTCCCCGACGTGCCCGAAGTGGCCCGATTGGTGGAGTTCGTGCGGGGCACGGTGCGGGGCATCACCGCCGATGCCGGCCGCAGCTCCTCCGGCGGCGAGGATTAGCCCGGGCACGCCCGGACGGACGGCGCGCATGATCGCTGACTCCGCACACAAGGTCATCGGGCTCATCGCAGGCGGCCGGCAGTTCCCCGTGCTTGTTGCGCGCGGGGTCAAGGCGGCCGGGCACAGGCTCGTCGTCGCGGGGTTCACCGGGCACACCAACCCGGAAGTCTACCCCCTGGCCGACGCCTGGCGTGAGCTCAAATTGGGCCAGCTTGCCAAGCTTCTTGATTTCCTGAAGGAAAATGGCGTGCAGGAAGTGGTCATGGCTGGCACCATCCACAAGCCCGGCGTCATGGACATTCGGCATTTCGACGCGCGCGCGGTCAAAATCCTTTTCACCCTCAAGGCCAAGGGCGATGACGCCATCCTGCGCGCCGTTTCGGCCGTGCTGGAAGAAGAAGGCATGGAGCTTGCGCCTCCGCAACGCTACGCGGAGGGGTTGCTGACCCCGGCGGGCGTGCTTACCCGCCGCGCCCCGGACGAGCGCGAATGGCTCGACCTGCGGCATGGCGCGCACCTTGCCCGTGAGCTGGGGCGGCTGGACATCGGCCAGTGCGTGGTTCTGCGGGAAGGCATTGTAGCCGCCGTGGAGGCGCTTGAAGGAACGGACGCGGCAATCGAACGCGGATGCTTGCTCGGCGGGCCGGGGTGCGTGGTTGTGAAGATGCTCAAGCCCGGGCAGGAAGAACGCGTGGATTTGCCAAGCGTTGGGCCGGACACCGTGCGCGGCCTTGCGCGCGGCAAGGGCTTAGCCCTTGGGGTGGAGGCCGGACGCAGTCTGTTTTTTGACCTGGAGGCGACCATCGAGGCCGCCGACCGCGCCGGCCTGACCATCGTCGGCCTTACTCGGGACGATCTCGGCGGGTAACCTTCGGACGTCGCCCACCGGCGCCGCTTGCCGGGGCGCGCCAAAGCGGCTATGCCTTTTCCGGGCGCCGCAACGGCCGGCCCCCGCGCCCGCGGACCAATTCCACAACAGCTGGCGCGCACTTGTACCGGGACACATGCGCAAGCGAATTCTTATCATTCTGCTCTGCTGCCTGAGCGTTTTCGCACTGGCCGGCGGCGGCGCCATCTGGTGGGCCGCCAGCTACCTGCGCACCCCAGAGTTCCGCGCCGAGCTCTCCCGTCTGATCAAGGAAGCCACCGGCCGCGAAGCCGTCTTCTCCGGCCAGCTCTCCATCAGCGTGTTCCCCTGGTTCGGCATCAAGGCTCAGGGCGTCACCCTTGGCAACGATCCCGCCTTCGGCGATACGCCGCTGCTTTCCGCTTCCACGATCAGCGCGCACATTAAGGTGCTGCCGCTGTTTGAAAAGCGCCTGGTTTTCGATACGGTGGAGTTGGACAAGGCGACGCTGGCCCTCACCCTCGCCGCTGATGGGCGCGGAAATTGGGACGGGCTGTTGGAGCACCTGCGGGATGAGGAGAACGCAACCAATCTCGCCGATTCCTATTTCCGCAAGATCACCCTGCGTGGCATACGCCTGGTGGACAGCAACGCCCGCCTGGATGACCAGGGCCATAACCACAGCTACATCATGACCAACGTCGGGCTGCACACCGGGCGCATAGAAGCGGGCAAGCCCCTGCCGTTCCACATCACCACGGATTTTTACTGGCCCCGGCCAGGGCTTACCGCGCAACTTGAGGGCGCGGGCGAACTGCACTGGAGCAAGGCCGACCACGCGCCCTTGTTCACCAATACCCGTGTGCAAGGCCAAGTCGGGGGCATCTTCATGCCCAAGAGCGCGCCCATGGCGGGGTTGTCCACTGCCATCAGCCTGGAGCGCGACGGACGCGACCTCAAGCTCTCCGACGTGCGCCTGCGGCTCATCGGCGCCGACGTCACCGGGGAAATCACCTTCGTCGACGTGACGGAACTGTTCCATTTGCAGGCCAAGCTGAACATCGGCCGTTTCAGCCCGCGCTCCGTCATCAACGCCTATTGGCCCGGCACCATCGCGGCGGATCACCAAGGCGCGCTGGCCGTGGCCGAGGGGCCCCTCAACATCATGGCCGACGTGAACCAGCTCGTGTTCGAGACCCCGGGGCTCGCCCTGGATAACTCGCGGGTGCGCGGCCGGGTGCGCATGGGCTTTGATACCGGCGTCTCCGGCCTCGATTTCACCCTCGCCCAGGACAAGCTCAACGCTGACGCGCTCATCGCCGCCTTTACTTCCGGCTCCACCTCAACGCCGCTCACCGTGGGGGACCTGCCCCTGCGCTACCTGCGCGAGGCCAAGGGCGAGGGCCGCATCAGCGCGGAAACCCTCACGCTCGCAGGCGTTACCGGCAAGGGCGCGGAGATTCTTTGGCGGGCGGACAAGGGGCTGCACAAGGCCCTGCTCAAACCCCTCAAGGCCCAGGGGGGCGTCATCTCGGGGGATTTCGCCGCAAGCTTCGCCGGAGGGCTGCCGGGCGCGCGCCCCACGGCGGAGCCGCAGAGCCCGGCCGTCATTGGCTGGACAGGCTCGCTCAAAATGGACGACGTGGACTCGCGCCAGGTGGGCTGGGTGAACAAGGGCGGCGTGGCCGCCAGCGGCCCCATGGACCTGCGTCTGCGTGCGGAGGCCAAGCCCGCCGCAGCACCGGCGAGCACGCGGCTGGTGCTTATTGCCAAACGCGCCTCTGGCGATGTTTCCGCGAACATAACGCCCGCGCAGCTCGACATCATCCCCGACGGCGCGGCTCCGCGCACGCCGCCCAGGCGCATGCTGTTCTCCTCGCTTTCGGCGCAGGGGCATTTCGCCCCGGCTCCAGCGGGCGATGCCGACTGGGCCCTGCATCTGGACGGCGGATTTTCCGCCGTGGGCACCAAGCCGTTGCTGAATCTGGACGTGAAGGTCGCCGGTCTTGCGCGTGAGAAGCAGGGCAGACTGACGCTCACCGGCGGCAACCTCTCCGGTCGGCTCAGGGGCTGGTTTTTGCCCAAACGCGAGAACGAAGCCGACTTTTCGGCGAAGGGTTCGTTGGACTTCGGCGCGCAGACGGCGGCCCTTTCTTCGGCAACGCTTTCAACCTGCGGCCTCAATCTCTCCGCGTCGTTGACTGGCAGCAAGGTGCTCGGCGCGGGCTTCGCTTTTTCCGGGCACGTGCGCTGCCCCGAGGGCGACCCCAGGCGCGTGCTGGCCGCGCTGGACGTGCGGCCGCCAAAGTCGGCCGACAAGCGGGCGCTGACGCGTTTCAGTTGCGATGCCGACATGACCTTTACGGGGAGGAGCCTCTCCCTGGCGAACATGATTGGCCAGCTGGACGATATGCCCTTGCGGGGCTCTTACGCGGTGCAGAATTTCGATGCGCCACGGCAGACGCTGTCGCTTTCAGGCGGCAACTTCGACCTGGACCGCTACCTGCCCGCGCCCGAGGCGCCCAAGCGCGGCGCCAAGCCCGAGAAGCCCACCCCGGAGCACCTGCCCGTGGAGGCCCTGCGCGAGCTGAACATGGACGGCAACGTGGCGCTGCGCAACTTCAAGTACAAGGGGCTCACCACGCGCGACTTCAAGACCACAATCTCCGCCCATGCCGGCTCGCTGCTCCTGAAGCCCATGGGCGGCTCGTTCTATGGCGGCACGCTTTCCGGCGAGTTTTCCGCGCAGGTGGCGCCCGGCGGCATGCAAACCCGCCTGGCGCTGGTGGCCAAGGATTTCCAGGCCGGGGGCTTCATGCTCGGCTGGGCGGGCAAGGAGGTTATCACCGGCAAGGCGGATCTGTTCCTTGACCTCACGGGTTTCGGCGCCACCGACCAGGACGTTTTGCGCACCCTGGACGGACTCGGCTCCTTCAAGATTACGGACGGGTCCTACGTCACAACGTCGTCATCGAGCGCTTCCGGCCAGGGGCCTGCGGGCAACTTTGGCGGCTCCTCCAGCACGGACGGCCAGTCCTCGACGCAGGTATCCGGCCATCGCACGCCTTCGGTCTCCGGGCCGGGGCAGCAGCAGCAAGCGCCGCGACCCAGCGGTTCGCGTTTTTCCCTGGCCTCGGCCAAGGTGAAGGTGAAGCAGGGCGTCTTCATGAGCGACGATTTCCGCATGAACGGCCAGAATATGGTGGTGACAGGCAAAGGGCGTTTTTCCCCGGCGGATGACACCATCAACGTGCGGCTGAACGCCAGCATGCCCGGCATGCCCGACGTGCCCATGCGCGTTTTTGGCCGTCTGAAGGACCCGGAGATGGAAATCTCCACGGGCACGCTCATCGGCAACACCATCAAGGAGATTCTGGGCATACCGCTACGGCCCATCAAGTTCTTCAAGGACTTGCTGTTCTAAAACCGGCGTAACGGCTGGCAGGGGATGAACGATGGAACGACCCGGCAAAAGCAACTTGCGCAACACGCTGGACCGCCATTTCCGGCACGATATCTGGACCAAGGAGTCCTCCCAGGCCCATGGCGCACGGCGAGGAGTGCTCGGCGCCTCGCGGCTGCTCTACATGGTGGCCACCAACTTCCTGGCCGACCACTGCATCATCCGGGCCTCGGCCCTCACCTTCACCACCATTTTGTCCATTGTGCCGCTTTTGGCCGTGGCGTTTTCCATTTCCAAGGGCTTTGGCCTGCAAAACGCCGGGTTCTTCCGCGACTTTCTCATGGGCGTTTCTGCCGGGCGCGCGGAGGTGGTTGATAAAATTCTGCAATACATAGCCAACACCAATGTCAAAACCCTGGGCTGGATAGGCGTGGGCACGCTGCTGCTCACCGTTTTCACCACAGTGGGCAATGTGGAGCGCGCCTTCAACAGCATCTGGCGGGTCAAACGCGGACGCACCAGCTGGCGCAAGTTCACGGATTTTTTCTCCGTCATCGTCATTTGCCCCATCATCGTGCTGGTGGCGGCCAGTTTCACCGTTGCCGTGCAGAAACTGGACCTGGTGCACGAGTTCGTCACCAATCCCGGCTACGATTGGGTGGAAAGGCTGCTGTTCAAGCTCATTTCGCTTGCGCTGGTGTGGGTGGGGTTCACCTTTGTGTACGCCTTTGTGCCCAACACGCGGGTGCGGCTCAAGTCCGCTGCCGTGGGCGGCGTCATCGCGGGCAGCATGTGGCAGTCGGCCCAGTGGTTCTACATCCACTGGCAGATCGGTTTCACCAAGTACAACGCCATTTACGGCAGCTTCGCCCAATTGCCGCTGTTTTTGGTGTGGTTGTATATCAGCTGGATCATCGTGCTGGTGGGCGCGGAGCTTTCGTACGCGATGCAGCACCTGGGGGCCTTTGTGCGCCAGGGGCTTGCCGAGCAGTTGAGCCCGCTTTCGCGTCAGAAGGTGGCCATGGCCTCCATGCGGCACATCGCGGCGCGCTTCGCCGCGGGACTTTCGCCCCTGCCCTCCGTGGAGCTGGCGCGCACCCTGCGCCTGCCGCCGGACGTGGTGGAGGAGAGCCTTGCCGCCTGCGCCGCGTCGGGCCTGACGGTTCCGCTGGGCGATGAGGAGGCGCATGGATACGGTCTGGCCATCGCGGCGGAGAATATCCGCCTTGCGGAGATCGTCGCCGTGGTGGACAACTGCGGCGAGGGCATGAGCTGCGGAGCCGTGGTGGAAAGCGATGTGGACGGGGTGTTCGAGGCGTTTGCCGAGGCCGTGCGCTCCAGTCCGGCCAATGTCACCCTGGCCGAATACGCCAAAAACGAGGCCGAGAGCCTGAAAAGCGAGGCCGCGCGTGGCCTGGAGCTTGCGCGCATACGCGCGGCGGGCGTTAAGAATTAATAGGAGAAGGGGTACTTGCGTCCGTCCTTCTCATAACTTTTGCTCTTGTCGAAGTCGAACTCAAGCAATTCCATGTCGTTTTGCCGACGGGGTTTGCGCGCCAGCTTGCAGGCAACAAGCCCCAGCACAAGCACTCCCCCCAGGACCCAAAGAGAAAATTCAAGCATGAGCATCCTTCTTGCGCACCAAGACTGCCTGCGCGGCGGCAAATACACCCCAGGCATGGTGGTCTGTCAAGCGTGCGCATTGACAGCAACGCCGGGCATTCCCTATGAAGAATGACATGCGCGCGAAAAACGGACCCCCCGACTGGCAGACACCGCACCAGGCGTTCACCACCTATCTGCAGGAACACCGCCTGAAGATAACCCCGCAACGTCGGCTGATTCTGGACATCTTTCTGCTGGAGCCGGGGCATGTTTCGAGCGAGGAGCTCTACGCCAAGGTGAAGCGGCGCGACGCCTCCATCGGGCAGGCCACGGTGTACCGCACCCTCAAACTGTTGGCGGGCTGCGGCTTGGCCGAGGCCGTCAGCTTCGCCGACGGCATCACCCGCTACGAGCCGCACTTCGGCAGCGAGCACCACGACCACCTCATCTGCGAATCCTGCGGGCGCAACATCGAGATCATGGACCCGGTCATCGAAAGCCGGCAGGAGGAACTGGCCGCAAAGTACGGCTTCCGCCTGGAGCGCCACAAAATGGACCTGTACGGCACCTGCCCGGACTGCCAGAAGCCCAAGTCCTAGTCCTCTCGCCTGGGCCTTCGGCCCCCGTTCGGCATCGCGGGAAGCCCAGTGTCCCGCGGCCGCTCCGCCAGGGCCGTGCCTTTCGAACCTCCACGCCGATCGCCATGCAACAGCCCGGCCCCCGCTCCTGCGGGCAGGGGCCGCTTGTTGCGCTTCGGGCTGCGCGATGATGAGCCGGGGCTGAAGCGAGTGGCGCGCCGTGTGCTTTGCGCTGCCCGGGCTGCCTGCGCCTTGCGCTACCGCCTGCGCGTGGGGGGAGGGCCCCCGCCTGAACCGCTACTGAACCGAGCGGAACGGCGTGCCTGTGTAGTAAAACAGAAACTTCGCGCACTCCATGAGAACGTGCGCCGCGGCCTGCTGGTCCTTCCACCACGCTTTGGGCAAGGGCTCGTAAGGCGGCGGGCTGAACAGCAGCTCCCGGCCTGGCAGTTGGCGCTCCATGATGAATTTGGTGCGCCGGCAGTGGTAGGGCGAGGTCACCACCAGGATGGTTTTCGCCTCTGCCGGTAGCGCTTCCGCCAAATGCTCCACCTCGTCCACGGTGCTTTTCAATTGGCTTCCGTACAGATGGATGGCGCTTTGCGGCACGCCCTTGGCCAGCAGAATGGCTTCCGTGCGTTGTTCCTCCGCCCCGCAGGAAAGGCCGAGGGAGCGCAGCGGCGCCTGCGATTCCACAGCGGGGCGGCCGGTGTAGATGGCCGGGGCCAGGCCTTGCAGGTACAGATCGGCCGCGTGGGGCGCGCGGCGCGGGTCGCCCGCGAGCAGCACAATGGCGTCGGCCTTGCGCGGGGCGTCCTCCACGGGCAGCCACCACGAGGCCGTGAGCATGAGGCCCGCTCCGGCGACGCAGCAAAAAAGGCTCAGCGCGCCCCAGAGCATAAGGCCGCGGGCGAGCAGGCGGCGCAGCATGGCTATGTTTCCGGTCCTTCCGCCGCGCCGGGGGCGAATATCTCCGCGTAGCGCGCCTTGAGCTGGGCGAAGCGACCCTGTTCGATGGCCTCGCGCGCCTGTCGGGCGAGATTGAGGAAGAAGGCGATGTTGTGCAGCGAGTTCAGCCTGTAGGAGAGCAGCTCCTGGGCCACGTACAGGTGGCGCAGGTACGCGCGGCTGAAGGTGCGGCAGGTGTAGCACCGGCAGTCCGGGTCCAGCGGTCCCTGGTCCTCGCGGTATTGGGCCCGGCGGATGTTCACCTTTCCCTGGCTGGTGTACAGCGTGCCGTTGCGCGCGTTGCGCGTGGGAAGCACGCAGTCGAACATGTCCACCCCGGTCCCGATGCCGGTGAGGATGTCCATGGGTGTGCCCACGCCCATGAGATAGCGCGGTTTTTCGCCCGGCAGCATGGGGGCGATGTGCTGGAGCATGTCGTACATCTCGGGGATGCTTTCGCCCACGGAGAGCCCGCCGATGGCGAAGCCGTCGAAGTCCACCTCGGCCAGTTGCTCCAGGCTGCGTTCGCGCAGGTCCTTGAAGAATCCGCCCTGGGTGATGCCGAAAAGCAGCTGCCCGTTTTTGTGCTTGGGGTGCGCCGCGCGGCAGCGCTTGGCCCAGCGGGTGGTCAGCTCCAGGCTTTTGGCCGTGTAGTCGTAATCGGCCCCGTAGGCCACGCACTCGTCCAGCACCATCATGATGTCCGAGCCGATGTTGTTCTGGATGCTCATGACCTTCTCGGGGGAGAAAAAATGCTTGCTGCCGTCGATGTGCGAGCGGAACTCCACCCCCTCCTCGGAAAGCTTGCGGATTTCCTTGAGGCTGAAGACCTGGAAGCCGCCGCTGTCGGTCAGTATGGGCTTGGTCCAGTTGGCGAAGCGGTGCAGGCCGCCCATGCGGGCCAGCAGTTCGTCGCCCGGGCGCAAATACAGGTGGTAGGTGTTGCCCAAAATGATCTGCGAGCCCGCGGCCTCCAGGTCGTCCGGGGCCAGGGCCTTCACGCTGCCCTGGGTGCCCACGGGCATGAAGATGGGCGTTTGCACCACGCCGTGGCTGGTGACGAGGCTGCCGCGCCGGGCCAGGCCGTCGGTGTGGGTGATGGTGAACTGGCCGAGGTTTTCGGCCGTTGCTGTCGTCGTGGTCATTGGACTCCTTCGCGGGGGCACAGCGCGGCGAGCGGGCAGGCGCCGCATTTCGGTTTTCTGGCGTCGCACACCTCGCGGCCGTAGAAGACGAGGAAGTGGTTGATGTCCATCCACTGCCCGCGTTCGAAAAGCGGCATGAGGTCGCGTTCGATGATTTTGGGATCCGTGCTTTTGGTGAGCCCCAGGCGGAAGGACAGGCGCGTCACGTGGGTGTCCACGGCGATGCCCTCGTTGATGCCGAAGGCGCTGCCGAGCACGATGTTGGCGGTTTTGCGCGCCACGCCGGGCAGGGTGACGAGCTCGGCCATGGTGCGCGGCACTTCGCCGCCGTAAACGGTCATGACGCGCTGGGCGGCGGCCTTGAGGTTCTTGGCCTTGTTGCGGAAGAATCCGGTGGAGCGCACCACGTCCTCAATCTCCGCCACGTCGGCGGCGGCCAGGTCGGCGATGCGCGGCCAGCGGGAAAAAAGCACCGGGGTCACCAGGTTCACGCGGGCGTCGGTGCACTGTGCGGCCAGCACGGTGGCCACCAGCAGGCCCCAGGCGTCGGCGTAGTCCAGCATGGGCGCGGGCGCGGGGTAGCGCGCGCCCAGGATGCCGAAGATGGCCTGGGCCCTTTTTCTGAGCGCTTGCGCGTCCATTGGCTCGTCAGGTTTCGCGACCGGACGCATGGCCGGTGGCGTTATGGCTGCCCCGCCCTTTGGGGCGTTTTTTTTCGCTGGCATGGCGGCTTCTCCCTCATCGCCCGGAAGCGGGCGGATTCCGGGGTGGGTAGCATCCGCCGGGACATGAGGCAAGGCCCGGCGCCATATGCGGGCGTTTTCCATGCTATATCGCTGTGATCTATGATGATGTCGTCAATTTTGCGGAATGCGCTTTTCAAGTTGCAAGCCGGGCTGAAGTGTGATTCAAACCGGGAAGCGCGAGGCGGCCGGGGCCGTCCACGCCGATTCAACCTGCGACGAGGGCAGCGTCTTGAAAAAGCTTGTTATCTTTGCTGTCGGGTCCTATACCTTGCTTATGGCCGCCTCCCTGGTGTTTGCACAGGTGAGCGCGGGCAAACTGGCCGCGGAGCGTTGCTCCAGTTGTCACGACACCGGGCGCATCTGCGAAAAGCTGGGCAACCGCTCGCTTGATGTCTGGCAACAGACGGTGGAGCGCATGCGCGGCAACGGCGCGCAGCTCACCGACGATGAGGCCGCGGCCGTGGCCGAGTACCTTGCCGCCGCCAAGCCGAGCGCCAAGCCCCTTTGCGCCAAGCTGGGCGCAAAGTCCTAGGCGGGCGGCGGAAAACGCAATGGGCGCGCACCTCATCTACGTCACTGCGCCCAGCTTGGCCGAAGCCGAGAGCCTGGCCCGTCTGGCTGTTGAGGGCAGGCTGGCGGCCTGCGCCAACATCCTGCCGGGCATGCGCTCGCTGTATTGGTGGCGCGGTCGGCTGGAACAGGCCGAAGAGGTCGTGCTCCTGCTCAAAACCACGGCGGAGCTTGTGCCCGCCCTCACCGAGGCATTGACGCGCGCCCATAGCTATGAGTGCCCCTGCGTGGTCGCCTTGCCCATCACCGCGGGCAACCCGGACTTTCTGCGCTGGATCGAGGAAGAAACCGCGCCGCGCCACGCCTGAACCGAAACCACCCGCCGGGTAGCCCATCGGGGTAGCCCGTCTTATTTTTGGAGGCATCATGCAGCTTTACGTTTCCGGATCCCTCGCGCTCGACCGCATCATGAATTTCCCCGGCAAGTTCGCCGACCATATCCTGCCGGAGAAAATCCACATTCTGAACGTCAGTTTTATGGTGGAAGGCTTGAGCGAATATTATGGCGGCACTGCCGGGAACATCGCCTACAATCTGGCCATGCTGGGCGAAAAGCCGCTCATCCTCGGCTGCGTGGGCAAGGACTTTTCGCCCTACGCCAAGCGGCTGGAAAGCCTCGGGCTCCCTTTGGAGGGCATCCGCGTCGTGGCCGATCAGTTCACCGCCGGGTGCTACATCACCACGGACGAGAGCGACAACCAGATCACCGGCTTCAACCCCGGGGCCATGCGCGAGCGCTGCGGGTTCCAGTTCCCGGCCAAGCACCAGGGGCCGGTCATGGCCATCATCTCGCCGGGCAACGTGAGTGACATGATCGAGCTGCCGGAGTACTTCAAGAAGGCGGGCATCCCCTACATCTTCGATCCGGGCCAGCAGATCACCGCCCTGACCGGCGAGCAGATGGCGAGCGCCATTGAAGGCTCCTTTGCGCTGTGCACCAACGACTACGAGCTGGAGATGGTGATGAAGGCCACGGGCCTCTCCCGCGCGGAGCTTCTTGGCCGCACGGGCGCGCTCGTCACCACCCTGGGCGACCAGGGCAGCCTCATCGCGCAGGGCGGGGGCGAAACCCGCGTGCCCGCCCTCAAGGTGGAAAAGGCGCTGGATCCCACGGGCGCGGGCGACGCCTTCCGCGCGGGTCTGCTCAAGGGCCTGTGCCTTGGCCGCAGCCTGGAGAAGGCCGCGGAGCTGGGCAGCGTGTGCGCCGCCTACTGCGTGGAGAAGAAGGGCACCCAGGAGCACAGCTTCACGTTGGGCGACTTCAACGCCAGACTTTCCGCCCACTGCGGCCAGACCGTCTAGGCCTGCCGCCAAACGCCGCCTTGCCTGGGCGGCCCGCCGGGGGGGGCCCATGATCGACCTGAAGCCGGAGAATGTGGCCGAGTACCTGCGCCAGGCCTACGGGCCGGGCGCGCGGCTGGTGGACCTCGGGGCCATAGGAACCCTCGACAAGCAGGGCATCAAGCGCTTCGGCTACGGCAAGCCGCTGCTGGTGCGCTTCGAGGTGGACGGCGACCCGCGCGAGGGCGTGCTCTCCATCATGCGCGGCGACAAATACGGCCACCAGTTCTATTGGGACCGCGCGGCCATCCTCATGTTCCAGTTCGAGACCTCCGCCCTGCTGCCGCGCCATGTGCGGCCCATGGGCCTGGGCTATGTGGATGCGGACAGCCGTCTGGTGCCCGTGCAGCGCCCGCGCGAGTTTTTCATCATGAATGAGAAGCTCACGGGCTACGACTATTTCCTTGACCTGGACCGCATCCTGAAGGGCGGTTTCCGGCCGGAGGACTTGACCATGGCCAAGTCCCTCGCGCGCTGGATGGCCGAGGTCCACTCGGTCAAGCGCGACGACCCGGACCTGTACTACCGCCATGTGCGCAACCTCATCGGCGCCAGCGAATGCATTCTGGGGCTCATCGACGAGGCCTTTCCCCATCCCTGCGATTTCTTGCCCGACGCGGCCTTCATCGACCTGGAAAAGCGTCTGGTGGACTGGCGCTGGAAGCTGCGCGGCCACGCCGGGCGCTTGGCGGCGGTCCACGGCGATGTGCACCCCTGGAACATCCTGGTTGACGCCCCGGATTCGCCGGATGGCGCCGCGCGCGGCTTTTCCGTGCTGGACCGCAGCCGGGGCGAGTGGGGCGAGCCCGCCAGCGATCTGGCCTCGCTCGCGGCGAACTACCTGCTCTTCGGCCTTTTGCACAACCCGGACTCCGGCCGCCTCGCCGGGCCGTTCGCCCAGCTGTGGGAGGCGCTCTTCAGCGAATATCTCGACGCCAGCGGCGATGCGGAGATTTTGGAGGTCATGGCCCCGTTCTTCGTGTTCCGAACGCTGGTCATCGTCTCGCCGGAGTGGTATCCCAACCATCCCGCGCCCGTGCGCCAGGCGCTGGTGCGCTTTTTGACGCGCGTGCCGGATGCGGCGCCTTTCGACTGGGCGCATGTGAACCGCCTGCTGGAGTGAGCATGGACGAAGATACCGCCGATACCGCCACGCGGGGCTGGGCGCTGTGGTTCACCGGGCTGCCCGGCTGCGGCAAAAGCACCATCGCCCGCGCCGTGCGCGGGGAGCTGGCCGCGCGCGGGGTGGAGGTGGAATATCTTTCCATGGACGAGCGCCGCAAGAGCTACTTCCGCCACCCGGACTACAGCGCCGAGGAACGCGAGCGCTCGTACACGCTGTTCGCCGAGGAAGCCGCCGCCCTGACCGCGGACGGCAGGAACGTCATCCTCGACGCCACGGCCTACAAGCTCGCCATGCGGCAGGCGGCGCGGGCGCGGGTGCCCCGCTTCGCCGAGGTGCTGGTGCATTGCCCCCTGCCCGAGGCCATGCGCCGCGAGGCCGTGCGCTCCATGCAGGCGTCCCACGGCCAGCAGCACAAGGGCTACGTCATGCCCGGCATGTACCAGAAGGCCCTGGAGCGCCGCCGCACCGGCGTGCCCGTGCCCGGTCTCGGGCAGGTGGTTGGCGTGGATGTGCCCTATGAGGAGAACCCGGACGCCGAGTGCGTGCTGGACGCCCTGCGCCCCGTGGAGGAGAACGCCGCGCGCGTGCTGGAGTTCCTCGACGCCTGGCTGCCCGGTCTGCCCGCCGATGGCGGGGACGCGGCATGACGGCGCTGAGCCCGGAGGCCTTCGCCGACGCCTCCTACGCCTTCGGCCTGTGGACTGGCTGGGCCCTGCTGCACAGCGTGCTGGCCACCCGTCGTGTCAAGGGGGCCTTCGAGGTGGCGCTGGGTCCGCGCTACGCGCTGTATCCGCTGGGCTACACCATTCTCAGCCTGTGGACCTTCTGGCTGGTGCTGGTCAAGGAGCCGGACATGCCGCAGGTGCTGTGGGACCTTGACCTGGCGCCGAAGATTATTCTGTACTGTGCGCAAGCCGCCGGACTGGGCTTGCTCGGCTGGGCGGGCTTCTCCATGAGTGGGCTGAAGCTGCTGGGCCTCTCGCAATTGTGGAGCACGGTGCGCGGCCGCATACCTGTTGAAGCTAATATCCATAAGGATTTCAGCATGCGCGGAGCGTATGCCCTGGTGCGCCACCCCATGCACGCCGGGGGCATGCTGTTCCTGTTGGCCGCGCCCAGGCAAACGCTGGGGGGGGGTGTGTTCGCGCTGTTCGGCTGTGCGTACATGCTCATCGGCAGTCTGCTGGAGGAACGTCGTTTGGCGCAGGAGCTTGGCGAAGTGTGGACGGGTTATGCCCGCCGGGTGCCAATGCTTGTGCCAAAATTAGCAATACTTCAAAAATGAAGATATTTTTTCGTCCGACGCTTTTTTGACAACGCAGGGCCGCGTCGTCCCGCAAGGCTCATGGGCCGCGCGTTTCCGCCACATATCACGTTTGCTCGGCGCGCGTCCGGCGTCATTTGCCTTCGAGTCAGGATGGCGTTTCGACCCCGCAGCCAGCCAGACGCGGGCCGAGGGGCCGGTCCGGCGGGATGGCATGACCTCCCGCGATTGACCTGAACGGCGAAGGAGTCTATGCCCGCAACGCGCGCGCACCAACCGCCCAGAGTCCGCACATGGCCTGCGCAAACATTTTGAGGGAGTCCTTCTTGCCCACTGTAAAGGAAGCCATGCCGCACGCGCGGACCACCCCGGAGAAAACGTTCCACATCGTCACCTTCGGCTGCCAAATGAACGTGGGCGATTCCGACTGGCTCGCCCGCGCCCTCATCGCGCGCGGCTGGCGGCAGGTGGACGAGGACGACGCCTGGTTCTTCGTGGTCAACACCTGTAGCGTGCGCGAAAAGCCGGAGCAGAAAGTCTACAGCGAGCTTGGCCGCCTGCTGGCGCATCAGCGCGGCAAACCCGGCCTTACCGCGGCCGTGGGCGGCTGCGTGGCCCAGCAGATCGGCCGGGGCTTTTTCGAGCGCTTCCCCTTTGTGCGCCTCGTGTTCGGTTCCGACGGGGTGGCCGGCGCGCCCGACGCCCTGGACCGGCTGGCCGAGGACCCGCGCGAGCGCATCGCCTTGCTGGATTTCCTCTCCGTCTATCCCGAGCGCGCGAGCGCGCCGGTGAACGCCGCCCCGGCCTTCGACGCCGACGCGGGCGAGCCGGAAGCGGGCCCGGCGCAAGCCTTTGTGAACATCATGCAGGGATGCGACAACTTCTGCGCCTATTGCATCGTGCCGTACACGCGCGGGCGGCAGAAGTCGCGCCGGGCCGACGCCGTGCTGGCCGAATGCCGCGAGCGGGTAAAGCAGGGCGCGCGCGAGCTGACCCTGCTTGGGCAGAACGTGAACAGCTACGGGCTGGACGCCGCGTCCCGCGCCGAGGGCGTGGGCTTCGCCGTGCTGCTTCGCCGCGTGGCGGCAATCCCCGGCCTTTTCCGGCTGCGCTTCACCACCTCGCACCCCAAGGACATCGACCCCGCGGTCATCCGCGCCTTCGGCGAGCTGGAGAACCTGTGCCCCTCGCTGCACTTGCCCCTGCAAGCCGGCAGCGACGCGGTTTTGAAGCGCATGGGCCGCAAGTACGACCGCGCGCGCTACCTGGACATCGTGCGCGAGCTGCGCGCCGCCCGGCCGGAAATCGCGCTCACCACGGACCTCATCGTGGGTTTTCCTGGCGAAACCGAGGCGGACTTCAACGAAACGCTGGACATTATGGAACGCGTGGGCTTCGAGTCGAGCTTCTCGTTTTGCTACTCCGACCGGCCGGGAACGGCCTCCGTGCGCATGACGCCCAAGGTGCCGGAGACGGAATCCAAGACCCGGCTGGCGCGCTTGCAGTCTTTGCAAAATGTCCTTACTAAAGAAAGTCTAAAAAGGTTGGAAGGCCGCGAGGCCGTTGTGCTGCTTGAGGCCAAAAGCCGCAGGCAGGACGACGGGCCGTGCTTCTGGCGCGGCCGCGACGAGGCCGGGCGCGTGGTGAATCTGCGCCTGGACATGGACGCCGCGTCCGCAGCGGGAGTTGCGCGCGACGCGGGGGACGACTTGGCCGGGCTGTTCGCCCGCGTGCGGATATGCGAGGCCAAGAACCATTCCCTTCTTGGGGAAAAGGTGGGCCAGCCATGGTAGAGATGAAGATCTTCGGCCTGGCGGTGGACGAGAAGGCGCAGTCGCCGGTGCTCATCTTGAAGGATGAGGCCCGCAACGTGGCGCTGCCCATCTGGATAGGCCCGGTGGAGGCCATGGCCATTTCGCTGGCCATCAACGAGGTGCCCACCCCGCGCCCCATGACCCACGATCTGGTGGGCCAGGTGGTGGGGGCGCTGGAGGCCACGCTGACGGCGGTGGAGATAACCGCCCTGCGCGAGGGCACGTTTTACGCCGAACTGGTGCTCTTGCGCCGCATGGGCGGCCAGGATACTTTGACGCGCGTCGACTGCCGTCCCTCGGACGCGGTGGCCGTGGCCGCGCGCACGGGCGTGCGCATTCTTGTGGCCGAGTCCGTGCTGGCCGAGGCGGGCACCCGCACCCTGGCCGGGGCCAAGGCGGAGTTCATTGATGCCGAGCGCGACAAGTGGACGGACGAGTTGGAAAACCTCTCGCCCGACGAACTGAAATACAAGATGTGAGGCGGCGATGATCGACCTGCACACGCACAGCACCTTCAGCGACGGCGAACTCATTCCGGCGGAGCTCATCCGCAGGGCCAAGGTGGCGGGATACCGCGCCATGGCCATTACCGACCACGCCGACGCCAGCAACATTTCCCTCATCGTCGAGAACATTCGCCGCCTTACCGATTCCTACGCCCATTTCTTCGACATCGAAGTGCTTGCCGGGGTGGAGCTTACCCACGTTCCGCCCGCGCTCATGGCTGATTTTGTGCAAATGGCGCGCGACGCCGGGGCGCAGATCGTCGTCTGCCATGGCGAAACCGTGGTGGAGCCCGTGGCCCAGGGCACCAATCTGGCGGCAATCGAGGCGCGCGTTGACGTGCTGGCGCATCCCGGCCTCATCACCGAGGTTGAAGTCAAGCTCGCGGCGGAGTATGGCGTTGCGCTGGAGATAACCACCCGTCGCGGCCACAGCTATTGCAACGGGCATGTGGCGGCGCTGGCCAAGCGCTTCGGCGCAAGGCTCGTCATCGATAACGACGCCCACGCTCCGGGCGACCTCGTCGGCCGCGATCTGCGGCAGAAGGTCGGCCTTGGCGCGGGACTCACGCAGGAAGACATCGCCCAGGCCGGCGCCAACGCCTGGGAGATAGTGGATCGCTGCCGGGGCCGGCGTTGAGCGCCCCCAGCCCACGCACGAATTTTTTTGAGGAGGATGTGAGCGCATGATTCCTGAGAGCGGATTTCTGGGCATGATCATGGGCGCCACGTTGGGCGTCCAGGTGGTGCTGACGTTTCTGGCCATGATGAGCCTGTGGAGCTGGACCATCATCTTCCACAAGCTCTTTTTGTACCGGCGCACCAAACAACTTGTGAGCCGCGGCTACGAGCTGTTCAACGGCGCAAACGACCTCTCCGAGGGCTTGCAGGCCGTGAGCCGCGACGACGACTCGCCGCTTGGCCGGGTGGGCCTGCTGGCGGTGGGCGAGTTCCGCAAGCTGGAAAAGGCGGACATTGAGCGCGACCGCAAGCGCATGCTGGTGAAGGACACGCTGCGGCGCGTGCTGCGCCAGGGCGTCAGCGAGGAAATGAAGCGCCTGTCCAGTTCGCTCTCTTTTCTGGCCACCTGCGCCAACGCCGCCCCGTTCATCGGCCTGTTCGGCACGGTTTGGGGCATCATGCACGCCTTCCATTCCATCGGCATGTCGCAAAGCGCCGCGCTGGCCACTGTCGCCCCCGGCATTTCCGAGGCGCTGGTCACCACGGCCATCGGCCTGGTCGTCGCCATCCCCGCCACCATAGCCTACAACTACCTGCTGGCCATGCTGGGCGAGGTGGAGACCGAGTTGGTGAACTTCGCCGGCGCGTTTTTGAACCGCATAGAGCGCGAGGTCTCCTGGGCTGCCGGCTCCTCGCGGCACCAGTAAGGGAGGCGCGCCGTGGGCATGTCCCTGCAGAAAGGCGGCCGCGGCTACATGGCCGAAATCAACGTCACGCCCTTTGTGGACGTGATGCTTGTGCTGCTCATCATTTTCATGGTCACCGCGCCCATGCTGACCCAAGGCGTGGACGTGGACCTGCCGAAAACGCGCAGCGTGCGCACCCTGCCCACCGGAAGCGACCACCTGGTGCTGACGGTGAACAAGGACGGCGGAATTTTTCTCGACGAATACAGCGTGCCCTTCGAGGATCTGCGCCAGCACCTCATGAACCTTGTGGTTTCGCAGAACAAGCAGTTGTACCTGCGCGCCGATAAGGACGTGCCCTACGGCATCGTGGTCAAGGTCATGGGCGAGATCAAGAGCGTGGGCATTGAGAAGCTGGGAATCGTGGCCGAATCGAGCGACCAGAACGCGGCCCAGTCCCAGCAGGCCAAGAAGCCGCAGAACTAAACGGCGGCAAGGGGTCTTTTCGTGCAGGATTCACAGCGTGCCACGGGGTTTTTCCTTTCCCTGCTGCTGCATGCGCTGCTGATCACACTGGCCATGCTGAATCTCAGCCTC
>Ga0183100_1000793_pt1 | contig 20090 bp, 18 predicted proteins | sample Biomet2_FD_127789 | JGI IMG/M metagenome (GOLD analysis project Ga0183100, IMG submission 127789) | Microbial communities from bioreactor (seeded with anoxic lake sediment) at LBNL, California, USA - Biofuel metagenome 2 | ecosystem: Engineered > Bioreactor > Anaerobic > Unclassified ...
GGGTGGCGGGGGCCCCGGGCCGGGGCCGGAGGGGGCGGCCGCCGCGGGGGCCGCCCGCGGCTACAACCGCGCCGTGCGGGGGATCCTGGAGGCCCGCGACGGGCGGGCGATACGCGGCATCCACGGCACCATCGCCGAGCTGGCGGAGGTCGATCCGCGGTACCAGACGGCGCTGAACATCGCCGCCGGGAACCGTATGCAGGCCATCGTGGTCGACGACGACGAGGTGGCCTCGCAGTGCATCCAGCACCTCAAGCGCAACGGACTGGGGAGGGCGACCTTCCTTCCCCTGACCAAGATGCTGGACGGCCGGCCCCGGGGGAAGGCGATCATGGCCGCCAAGGACGCAGTGGGGTTCGCCATCGACCTGGTCAGGTTCGACGAGCGGTACCGCGCCGCGTTCTGGTACGTGCTGGGCGACACGGTCGTGGTGGACACCCTGGACCAGGCCCGCAGGCTCATGGGCGGCGTCCGCCTGGTCACCCAGGGGGGCGAGCTGCTGGAGGCCTCGGGGGCCATGGTGGGCGGGAACGTCGAGCAGTCCCACCTGAAGTTCGGCGCCGCGTCCAAGGGCCGGCTGGAGGAGGTATCAGCCAAGCTCGACGCGGCCATCCAGTCATCGATGGGGCTGCAGGCCGAGCTCGCTCAGGTCCGCTCGGACATGCTGATCATGGAAGCGCGCATCCGGGAGCTCACCGGCGTCGGCGGCGCGTCCTCGGTGACCCTCAAGGCCCTGGAGCGGCAGAGGGACGAGCTGAAGGCCAAGCTGGCCCAGGTGACCGGAGAGAAGGCCAAGAAGGCGGCCGAGCTGGGCCAGGCGGCCGCCGCGCTGACCGAGCTCGCCGGCAAGATAGCTCAGGCCGGAACGGAGCTGGACACCAGGCGGGCGGGAAGGGACGAGGCCAGGGCCCGGCTGGAGAAGCTCGCCCCCAGGGAGATGTCGGAGAAGCTCAAGGCCTTCCAGGCCGAGGTGGCCGAGCTGACCGGCAAGACCTCCGAGCTGCGCTCGGCCAGGGACACCCTGGACGCCCGGATCAAGCTGACCCAGAAGCGCAGGGACGAGCTGGTGGACGCGGGCAGGCAGCTGACGGAGAAGCTGGCCCGACTGAAGAAGGAGGGCGAGGAATCGACGGCCCAGGCGGTGCGCTCCCGGACCGACCTGGCCGCCCTGCGGAAGATCGAGGACTCCATGGGCCAGGAGATGAACGACCTCCGCCACAAGAAGGAGCAGCTCTTCAGGGAGAAGACCACGCTGGAAGGCGAGAGGGACCGCATCACCGGAACAGTGGAGACGAAGGGCGAGATCATCATCGGCCTCAACACCCGCATCGCCCAGGGGCAGGTCCGGATCGGGGAGCTGGAGGAGGAGCTCAAGCAGCTCAACATCCCGGTTGTCCTCCCGGCCCCATCCATGGACGCGCTGAAGGACATCATCCGGCAGTGCGAGACGGCCATCGCCTCGATGGGCCCGGTGAACCTTAAGGCGGTGGACGATTATCAGGAGAAGAAGGCGAGGCACGACCAGCTCAGCGCCGAGACCAAGCGCCTGGACGCCCAGCGCAGGGACCTCATCAAGCTGGAGGAGGAGCTGAACCAGAAGAAGAAGATCGCCCTGCTCAAGGTGTACGACGCGGTCAACCGCAACTTCCGCCAGGCCTACGCCGAGCTATCCCAGGGAGGGGAGGCCGAGTTGCTCCTGGAGAACATGGAGGATCCCTTCCAAGGCGGGCTGGCGATCAAGGCCAAGCCGAAGCAGGGAAAGGTCCTGAGGCTGGAGGCGCTCAGCGGGGGCGAGAAGTCGCTGACCGCACTGGCGTTCATCTTTGCCATACAGGAGTTCCAGCCGTCGCCGTTCTACCTCCTGGACGAGGTGGACATGTTCCTCGATGGCATCAACGCGGACATGGTCGCAAGGCGCGTGCAGAAGTCGTCCAAGACCGCCCAGTTCGTGCAGATATCCCTGCGCAAGATCACTCTCACCAAGGCCGACCATATCATCGGGGTCACCAAGCAGGAGGGCGGCATCTCCCAGGTCATCATCCGCCCGAACATCTCTGACGTGGGCGAGCTGCCGGCAGAACTTAAGATACCTGAAGAGAAGATGGAGGAATCATCATGATGGCGTGCGAGGCCACGGAAGGGGTGCTGGGGCACCTCCTGTTCCACAAGGCTATGATCGACGATGACGCGGGGTCGGAGAAGATCGACCACTACCTGTCCATCCTGCGGGGTGCCAACGCCGCTCCGGCTTCCCGGGACCCTCTCGATCGTTCCATAGAGACGGTCTTCGAGCTGGTGCTCTCCAACGACCTGGACCCCTGGGACATCGACCTGATGAAGTTCACCACGCTGTACACCGAGAAGGTCAAGGAGGAGGAGGTCAACTTCGTCCTCGCCGGCAAGCTCATGCTCATGGCCTGGTCCATCCTGCGCATGCAGAGCGAGCAGGTGCTCACCAGCTCCGAAACGCGGTCCGATGACCTCATGGACGACATGGACGGCATGGACCTCTTCCCCGCCGACGAGCCCCGGGTCATCCTGACGCTCCCCGACGAGATCGAGCTGGACGAGGTGGTGCGCCACCGCGGCTCCCGCCCGGTGACGTTGCTAGAACTTCTGGACGCGTTCCAGGAGGCCCAGCAGGAGGAGGAGAGGAACGTCCTGCGGGAGAAGATCCGAGAAGCGAACCGGGCCAAGATGGAGGCCAACTTCGACACCAAGGCCCACAACGACGACCTGGAGAAGGACGTCGAGGACGTGTGGCAGCGGATCTCCAAATGCGGCTCCGGCCCGGTGGACATCAGCGACATCTGGAACGGGGGAAGGGAGGACCTGGTGACGGTGTTCGTCTCGCTGCTGTTCCTCGCCCGCAGGGGGCGGATCGCGGTGTGGCAGGACGACCTGCCGTACGGGTCCATCAAGCTGGAGGTCAAGATGGACTGGGACATCGGGACCCTGGAGGACGCGACCCCTATGCCCGCCCCCCAGGTGGAAGCGTTTCCCCGGAGCAAGGAAGCGGTGATGTGAGGTGGACCTCGATCCCGTCCGCATCGTGGAGACCGTCCTGTTCTCCTCCTCCCAGCCGGTGAAGGTCTCGGACATCGAGGTCCAGACCCAGCTCAGCGCGGCGGTCGTGCGGCGAGCGCTCAAGAAGCTGAGCGAGGAGTATGACGGCAGGAGCTCGGCGATGCAGGTGGCCAAGACCGGCGCCGGATACTCGCTCATCGTGCGCGAGGAGTACCGCCCCTTCGGTAGGCAGTTCGCCCCCAAGGAGGTCCCGGACGAGGTCCTCCGCACCGCGGCCATGATCGCCTACCACCAGCCGATACTTCAGAGCGATCTCGCCCGGTCGCTGGGGAGCAGGGTGTACGATGACGTCAGGACCCTCCACCAGCTGGGGCTGGTGACCGCCAAGAGGAAGGGGCAGACCTTCCTCCTGAGCACCACCAAGCGGTTCTGCGAGTACTTCGGGATCGACGGCACGAGCAAGACCGCGGTGAGGCGGTGGATGGAGGAGAAGGCCCACGAGCCTGATCAGTCCTCGCAGTGAATCTTCTCCGCAGTTCCCTCGTCCTCGTCGTCCAGGAACACCATCCGCGCGATGAAGGCCGAGGACGCGCGGTTGAACGCCGGGCGCAGGACGCCCCAGGACAGCGCCGACAGCGATATCACCAGGACGAACAGCGCGATGAGCGCGGTGCTGTCGAGGGCTCCCACCGGGGGCAGGAAGGGGACGAGCAGGAGGAACAGTACGGCCATCACCAGCAGCTGCCCGACGTTCCTGAAGATGCGGTAGATGCGCATCCGCCCGTTGATGGAGTGCCGTCCCCCCTCGGAGACGTTGATCATGATGATGAAGGCGATGAGCCGGAGGCGGGCCACGATGTTCACCACGATGGGCGAGATCAGAACCACCGTGATCATGAACAGCATGAGCGAGGGGAGCAGGTGGACCTCCCCGGCCAGCGGGGCGATGAGCGCCTTCACCTGGGAGACGAGGTTGAACACGATGAGGATGGTGAACACGAAGACCAGGTCCACGAAGATCAGCAGGAGCTGCTGGCGGACCTCCAGCCGGAACTCGGGGGAGATGTCCATCTTCCTCCGCACCTCCCCGCGTATCCTTTCCATGCGACGCACGATCTCGTGGGCCCATGACGGGGCGGCCCGGGAGGCCGCGTCGTATATGCGGGGCCCGGAGCGGGAGAGCAGGGGAAGGGCGACCATGGTGATGAGGGCGGCCCCGATGACCGTGGAGTACATCCCGAGGTCGAGGATGCCAGCGCTCAGGCCCAGGCTGGCGATGATGAACCCGAACTCCCCCATGGCCACCATGCTGGTGGAGAGGTAGAAGGAGGAGCGCAGGTCCATGATGGTGAGGTAGCTGGCGAAGAGGATGGCGGAGAGCTTGCCCACGACGAACACGGCGGCGATGGCCAGGCACAGCGCAAGGTTGTCCAGCATCAGGCCCAGGTCGATCCGCATCCCGATGACGATGAAGAAGATGGCGATGAACACCTCCTTCATCGGCTCGATCCTCCGGCGGATGAGGTTGCTGCACGTCGACTCGGAGATGATGAGACCGGCCAGGAAGGCGCCGATGGCCACCGACAGGCCGACATAGCCGGAGATGAAGGCCATCACGAAGCACAGCGCCAGGGAGACGATGAGAACGGTCTCCTTGGAGTAGTTCCTCCGGAGCCAGTCCAGGCCCCGGGGGAGGACCATGAGACCGATCAGGATGGTCATCCCCATGAAGGCGATGATCTCCAGGATGATCCAGTACTCGGTCCCCGGGGCGGCCACGGTGCCGGTGGCCATGGGCGACGCGAGGGTGAGGATGACGATCTGCCCGATGTCCTCGAACACCATGATGGACATGAGCGCCTTCGACAGGTCGCGGCCGATGTGCTCGTTCTCCTTGGCCACCAGGAGCACGGCCGCGGTGCTGGCGCCCGATATGATCGCCCCCAGGAACACCGCCTGTACCTCGTCCAGGCCGATGAGCAGCCCGAAGTAGTAGCCGATGATGACCATCAGGGTCATCTCGATGGACACGATGAGGAACGCCGACGGTCCGGTATGCCTCAGGCCCTTGAGGTTCAGCTCGATGCCGATGAAGAACATCAGTAGGATGATGCCGATGGTCGAGAAGATGGACAGCGTGGACTGGTCCATCTGGAGGCCCGGAACGACGCTCGAGCCCAGGAGGATCCCGCCGGCAAGGTACCCGATGACCGTGGGCATCTTCAGCCTCCCGAACAGGATGCTGAGGAGGCCCGCCGACCCGAGGATGAGGGCGATGTCGAGGATCAGTCGGGTTTCCGTATCCATGGTGGGTACGATTTCAACACTATCATCTGATATAATGAATTCTATCCTTCAGCATCAATGGTGAAGGAACGCTTGGCGCCAGGCGAAGCCGGTCCTGCCCCTACGGAAAGCTTAAATTGCGTTCCTACAATGCCAAGGCAAGTGATTGTTTATGGTAATGCCGCTCGCACTACTCGAGAAGTCGATGGACCACCGGGTCTCCCTCCTGCTTAAGGACACCAGGGTCCTGGAGGGAAAGCTGGTCGGCTACGATGATTACATGAACATGGTCCTGGAGGACACCGAGGAGCGGACCTCCGAGCAGACCAGGCGTTTGGGGGTCGTGGTGCTGCGCGGCAACAACGTCGTGAGCATATCTCCTCTGTAAACGATCAGTCTATTTCTGCAGAACAGTGTGGAAATGAAAGCATTGATCCTGGCCGGAGGCCTGGGCACTCGTCTGAGGCCCCTGACCTATGGGATGCCCAAGCCGCTGGTGCCCCTTCTGGGAAAGCCGCTGGTCAGCCATATCATCGATCCGCTACCGGCCGAGGTCGACACCGTCATCCTCGCCGTCTCGTACATGAGAGACGCCCTGGACGCCTACTTCAGCACCCACGACGTGGGGCGGAAGGTGATCCTGGTGAACGAGGACCAACCGCTGGGCACGGGAGGGGCCATCAGGAACGTCTCCCACTACCTCGACGACACCTTCATCGCCTTCAACGGCGACGTCGTCTGCTCCGTCGACCTCAACGACATGCTGAGGTACCACCGCTCCCACGGGGGCCTGGGAACGATGGCCCTGTGGCAGGTCGAGGACCCCTCGGCCTTCGGTGTGGTGGGAAGGGACATCCACGGTCGGATCACTGATTTCCAGGAGAAGCCGGCCAAGGAGGAGGCGATATCCAGCTCCATCAACGCCGGGGTCTACGTATTCGAGAAGGAGATTCTCGACCACATTCCCTCTGGCGTAGTTTCTCTGGAGCGGGAGGTCTTCCCCAAGGTGCTGGGCAAGGGCCTGCACGGCTACGAGTTCAAAGGTTACTGGGTGGACTGCGGGACCCGGGAGAACATCCTCATGGCCCAGCGGACGCTCCTCGACATCGGCGGAGGAGCGATCTCCCCGGAGATGATCAAGGAGGACGAGGCCGCCCTGATCGGCACCAACATGGTGCTCCGAGGCCACCTGCGGGGCTGCCGGGTCGGTCCCCATGTCTACGTGGAGGACGACGTCCTCATATCCAAGGGGGCGGCGGTGTCCGAGAGCATGGTCCTCCGGGGCGCCCTGGTGGAGGAGGGGGCCCAGGTCCAGAACAGCATCATCGGACCGGACTGCGTGGTGGCCAAGGGCGAGGTCGTGAAGGATCAGGTGCTGGCCAGGTCTTGATGGCCAGCTAGACCCTGCAGTAGTTATTTATCACCCCAGTCTTTACCGTGATAGAGACCTGCAGGGCTAAGCAATGAAGCATCAGGACCGGTTCCTAGAGTTCATTAACCGCAAGGGGTTCCGCAAGGGGTGGAGCGCCTTCATCGTCGCCTTTTTCCTCTTCTTCATCGTCCTGCCGACGGTCTACGTCGTCACCTACGCCTTCACCGATTGGGACGCCATCAGCCTTAACGTCCTCAACAACCCGGAGACCATGGCCACGATCAAGGACGCCATCGTGGCGTCCTTTGCCATCGCCACCATCGTGACGATCATAGACTTCCTGGCCGGTCTTCCCGTAGCGTGGATGCTGGTACGCAAGAATTTCCGGGGAAAGGAGTTGCTGGATACCTTGATAGATATGCCGTTGGCGGTACCGACCGCCGCCCTCGGCTTTTCTGCGGCCATCTTCTGGGTCGTAAACCCCAATCCCCCTCCCTTCTCCCTTTCTGTCATCTCCTCACCCTTCCTGCTCATCATCCTGCTGCACGTGGTGTTCTCCTATCCCTACATGGTCCGCTCCCTTTCGGCCATCCTCGAGGAGATCGACGAGACCTACGAGACGGCGGGGCGGACGCTGGGGGCGAGCCGGCTGACCTCCGCCCGGACCATCACCCTCCCCCTGTTCAGGGCCGGGCTGGCGACCGGGGTCATCCTGTGCTTCTCGCGCAGCATGAGCGAGACCGGGGGGACCATGATCGCCCTGAGCACGATGTCCCGTCTGGGCGTCACCGCGGCCAACGACTTTGCCACCGGGCCCACGCTCATCGGGGACTGGAAGACCCTGTCCCTGGCCGATCCCACCTACACCCCCGCATTGGCCTTCGTGAGCATCCTGCTCATCATCCTGGCCCTCGTCCTGCTGGTGGTCCTCAAGCTGCTCATCATGAAGTTCCACCTTCCCCTGCGCAAGGTGTGGCCGATGCCGGAGAAGATGCTGAGCCGCGGGATATTCCCCAAAATGAAGGACGGGAGCGCGCTCTTCTTCCTGGCCATGATCGTCCTGGTCCCCTCCTTCTTCATCTTCACCTACGTGGCCTTCTCCACTCCCCAGGCGGGGGAATGGGGGCAGTTCTTCTATGCTCTGGGATACTCCTTCCTGGTGGCCGGGGTGGTGACGGTCATCGACATCGCCATGGGCATACCGTTTGCCCTCTACATCTCCAAGCACCCCGATCGGAGGTCGTCGCATGTGCTGGACGTGCTGGTGAACGTGCCGCTGATCGTGCCCACCGCCGCCCTCGGCATCTCCCTCAGCCTGTTCTGGAGCGAGGCGGGGATGCTCAACGGGATGGAATTCATCGTCCTCATCCTCGCACACGTGGCGTTCACCTATCCCCTGGTGGTGAGGAACGTGGCTGGCGCGGTGGAGGAGATCGACCCCTCCTTCGAGGAGACCGCAAGGACGCTGGGGGCCAATCCCATGCAATCGTTCCGTAGGGTGCTGTACCCCCTGATCAAGGGTTCCATCCTCGCCGGGGCCATCATGGCCTTCACCCGGAGCCTCGGAGAGACTGGCGCCACCCAGGCCATCCTGGGGAACAACGCTCCCACCGCGCCGGTGTACATCGTCTCCCTGGTCAAGGCGGACGCGTTCTTCCAGGCCGGCCTGGCCTGCATCATCCTGATCATCGTCTCCTACGTCTTCATGCTCATGCTCCGTTACTTCACCAAGAAGAAGGAGGTGATCTGAACGCCGAGCATCGCCCTGCGTGACATCAAGAAGCGGTACGGCGAGGTGGTGGCCGCTGACGGTCTCGAGATCAGCGTGGAGAACGGGGAGTACCTCTGCCTCCTGGGGCCCACCGGGGCGGGGAAGACGACCACTTTGAGGGTCATCGCCGGGCTGACGAGACCGGATTCCGGGCAGGTGCTCCTCGACGACCGCGACGTCACCGGCCTGGAGCCGGAGAAGCGGAACGCTGTGCTCCTCTCCCAGACCTACTCCCTGTTCCCCACCATGACCGTGGCCGAGAATATCATGTTCGGCCCGGAGATCAGGGGAATGCCGGAGGAGGAGAAGAAGCGCACGCTGGTGGAGCTTCTGGACCTCGTGCGCCTGACCAAGAGATCCAGCTCCTACCCCCGGGAGCTCTCCGGAGGGATGCAGCAGAGGAACGCCCTGGCCCGGGCGCTGGCCACGAACCCCGACGTGCTGCTCCTGGACGAGCCGTTGAGAGCCTTGGACGCCCGTCTGAGGATCGACCTGCGGTACGAGCTGCGCTCCCTGGCCAAGGGCCTCGGCCTCACGGTCATCCATGTCACCCATGATCAGGAGGAGGCCATGGTCATGGCCGACCGCATTGCCGTCATCCGCTACGGCCGGATCATCCAGGTCGGCACCCCCAGGGAGATCTTCGACCACCCCGCGACCCCTTTTGTCGCCACCTTCGTGGGCCAGTCCAATTTCTTCACCGGCAACATCCTGTGCTCCGGTCACGGCCGGACGACGACGGTGCACGACGACGAGGGCCGCATCGTCTTCGCCCGGCCCAGCACCCTCCCGGTCGACTCCAAGGTCGTCGTCGCCGTCAAGATCGGCAACACCCGGGTGGTGAAGCTGAGCGACGCCTACCTCACGGGGACGGTGGAGAGGACGCTGTTCGAGGGCCGCATCGTTCACCTGGACGTCAACGTGCCGGGGCTGGGCCGGTACTCGGTCAAGCTGCCGGCCTCGAGGCGGGACCAGGTGGCGGTGGGCGACGAGATAGGGCTGAACTGGGACGTGGATAAAGCATCGGTGTTCTCGTACCCCGAGGACGGGCTGGAGAAGGAACTGAAGGTGGACTGATGCCAGAGGTAGAGCTGCGGAGGATCGTCAAGCGCTTCGGCAAGGTGACCGCCTCCCGGGACATCGATCTGAAGATCGCCGACCGCGAGTACGTGACCATACTGGGGCCTTCGGGATGCGGGAAGACGACCCTCATCCGGATGATCGCCGGGATCATCGAGCCCAGCGAGGGGAAGGTGCTCATCGGCGGGAAGGATATGGAAGGAGTGCCAATCGAGGAGCGGGACATCGGCTACGTGTTCCAGAACATTGCGCTGTTCCCTCATCTCAACGCTCTGGACAACGTCTCCTACGGCCCCATCGTCAAGGGCATGGACGAGAAGGACATCCAGGAAGCGCCCCGCTGCTACCTCGAGCTGGTCAAGCTCCTCGACCGCATGCACATGTTCCCCAGCGAGCTGTCGGGCGGGGAGCAGCAGAAAGTGTCGCTCGCCCGGGCGCTGGCCTCGGGAGCTAAGCTACTTCTGCTGGACGAGCCGCTCTCCGCCCTCGACGCCAGGGTGCGCATGGACCTGAGGTACGACCTGAGGAGGATATCCAAGGACCTCGGCCTCACGGTCGTGCACGTCACCCACGACCAGGAGGAGGCCATGACCGTTTCCGACCGCATCGTGCTGATGCGCAACGGCCAGATCGTGGAGAGCAACACCCCGGAGATGCTCTACCTGGCGCCCAGGAACCTGTTCACCGCCAACTTCGTAGGAGAGACCAACCTGCTGGAGGGGACGGTCAAGGAGGTGCTCGAGGACCGGTCCCTGCTGGAGCTTAGGGACGGCACGATGGTCGAGGCCCAGCCCTCCCGGTTCAAGAGCGGCGATGCGGTCGTCCTGTCGATACGCCCAGAGAGGGTGCACCCCGCTTCCGAAGGCCTACGCTCCGTCGTGAAAAGTATAACCTTCATGGGCACATACATACGAATCTCCGTGGAAACCGATAGCGAGGACCAGGTGAACTTCGACGTCAGTACATCTGAGGACCGAGATTATAAGATAGGTGACCGCGTGGACCTGATCTGGAGCAAGAGATCCGGAATTCTTTATCCCAGACCGCCTGAGGGCGTGCAAGAGGCGATTAAGCTTGAGTGAGAGGAAGTCGTTGTTGGAGTGGTTCGATAAGCGCCGCGAGTCGGTGGTCATGAGCGGGATACGCGATCATGTTCGCGCAGTCGGAGATGCCGCCTCCGAGCTGAACAAGGCGGTGACCTCGTTGTGCGGCGCGGACTCGGCCAAGGCCATGGACGCCCTGAACCGCATGCTTCTCGCCGAGAAGGAGGCGGACACCATCGAGGAACGGATGAGCATGGAGCTCAGCAAGGGGGACATGGAGCCCAAGGAACGGGAGGACCTCATGCGACTGGTCCGCCGCATGGACTTCATCGCCGACTGGTCCAAGGAAGCGGGCATGAACCTCCAGCTGATCCTCGAGGGCAAGGTCAAGGTCCCCTGCAGCCTGTGGGCCCACTACCATGAGATGACCATCGAGCTGGAGCGGGCGGCCAAGGAACTCAGGGCCAGCATCGAGAACCTCGGGATCAACGAGGACATGGCGGAGAAGCACTCCCGGGAGGTGGAGAGGCTCGAGCACGTGCTCGATGACCTGTACTTCGTCACCAAGAAGGAGATCCTGTTCTCCGACATCGATCCCCGGGCCGTGTTCCTCCTCAGGGATATGCTCCACGGCATCGAGAACGCCGCTGACTCGTGCAAGGACGTCGCTGACATTATACACATCCTCATTACTTCCGAGGCTCACAAAGTTCGGTGATATGATGGCGGAAAGATTGTTCGGAACTAACGGAGTGAGAGGCGTCGTTAACAAGGACATGAACGTCCAATTGGCGATGGACCTGGGAAAGGCGATCGGGACGTTCATGGGTGGCCGGGTGGCCATAGGCAACGATTCCCGTACCTCCGCCACCATGATCAAGAGCGCGGTGTCGTCGGGGGTCATGTGCGCCGGCGCAGAGGTCCTGGACCTCGGTCTGGTGCCCACTCCGGTGGTACAGCACTATGTCAAGAACAACGGGCTTGCGGGCGGGATCATGATAACCGCCTCCCACAACCCGCCGGAGTTCAATGGCATCAAGTGCGTCGATGCCGACGGCACGGAGATGCCCCGCTCCAAGGAGGAGGAGATCGAGAGGCTCTACTTCACGAAGAGCTTCACCTCCAAGGACTGGCGCGGCGTGGGGACCCTCCGCCGGGCGACCGGGGCGATCCATGACTACCTGGCCTCGGTCAAGCGGCTGGTGGATGCCGACGCCATCCGTGGCGCCGGGCTCACCGTGGTGCTGGACTGCGCCAATGGCGCCGGCTCGGTATCCACCCCCCAGCTGCTGGACGATCTGAACGTCCGGGCCATATCCCTCAACTGTAATCCTCAGGGAACCTTCCCTGGCCATCCGTCGGAGCCGGTGGAGGCGCACCTCAAGGACCTGATAGCGATGGTCAAGGACACCGGCGCGGACTTGGGCGTTGCCCACGACGGGGACGCTGACCGGACCATATTCGTGGACGACAAGGGCCGCTATATGTACGGCGACAAGAGCCTGGCCATCGTCGCCGAGGCCATGGTGAGGAAGAACGGCGGCGGTACCGTGGTGACCCCCGTGTCCTCGTCCATGGCCGTGGAGGACGTCGTCCGCAGGGCTGGTGGAGAGATCGTCTACACCCGCGTGGGCGCCCCGGTGGTGGCGAGGAAGATGATCGAGGTCGGCGCCGTGTTCGGCGGGGAGGAGAACGGGGGGCTCATCTTCCCCCGGCACCAGTACTGCCGGGACGGGGCCATGACCGTGGCCAAGATGCTAGAGATCGTGACCGCCGATGGCCCCCTGTCCAAGCTGGTCGACCGGATCCCCCTCTACAGCCAGGACAAGCGCAAGATGTCCTGCCCGGACGACCGCAAGGAGAAGGTCCTGGCCGCTCTGGTGAAGTACTACGCGGACCAGCGGGTGGACACCACCGACGGGGTCAAGATCTGCTACGACGACGGGTGGACCCTGGTCCGGCCGTCGGGCACGGAGCCGCTGTTCAGGGTGTACTCCGAGGCCAGGAGCGCCGAGGACGCCTGCAGGCGCTCGGATGCTTGCGAGAAGGTCCTCCGGGACCTCATCGGTTGAAAACTAAGTAAAAATGGCCGGTCAGCGTTTCCAGAAGGGGCGCGGACCGGCGCTCTCCTTTTCCTTGTCCCCGCGGCGGTACTTCCAGGCCACCGCCACCGCTTCCTGCGCCATCCTCGCGCCGAGGGCGGCGGTGTTGCCCTTGTCGTAGGGCGGGGATATCTCGACCACGTCGAAGCCCGCCAGCCGGGGACCCAGCATGTTGATGCACTTCTTGACGTCGAACGAGCTCAGGCCGAACGGCTCGACCGTCGCCGCGGCGGGGGCGAAGGCCGGGTCCAGACCGTCGACGTCCAGGCTCAGGTAGATCTTGTCCTTCTTCATGATGTTGAGGGCACGCTTGAAGGCCTTCTCCACACCTTCCTGGATGATGGTGAAGGAGTCGATGTACTCCGGAAGGTTGCCCTCGGAATGCTCGTCCTTGGATATCGAGCGCACCCCGAACACCAGGACGTTGTCCTTGCCCACATGCTCGGCGGCACGCCTCACCACCGTGTCATGGCAGAATCTCTGGCCGACGCTCACGTCGTTGAAGTTGAGGTGGGCGTCGATGAAGATGACCCCGATGTCGTCGAAGGCCTCGATGGCCGGGATGCTGATGGTATGCTCCCCGCCGATGAGGATGGGGAACTTGCCATCGTTCACCGCCCCCTTGGCCGCCTGCCCCACGCCCCCCACCATCTCGGCGACGGTGGCGTAGTCCGGCAGGTTGCCCATGTCATGGATGCTGACCTCGGTCAGGTCGAGACCATGCTCCAGCATGTAGCTCTCAGAGTGATAGGATGCCTCGCGCACCGCGGTAGGGGCCGAACGGGCCCCCGGGCGGAAGGTCGTGGTCAGGTCGAAAGGAACGCCCAGGACGACGAACTTGGCGTCCTGGTACGGCGAGTCGGCGCCCAGGAAGGTGATTCCTGGAGAGGACATGGTCGAGACCAGCTCAGACCTTGGTGATCTTTTTCTTGCCCATGGCCACCATGTACAGGACCTCGTCGCCGGGGTTGACCTGGCCCTTGAGCTCCTCGTCGATGGGCAGAGTGAACTGCTCGTAGGTCTCCAGGTCCATCATCTGCGCCTCGTCCCCCGAGATCGCCAGGATCTGGCCCTTGCGCTTGTCGATCATGGGCACCTGCACCTTGTGCTTCACCGGGTGGACGACGCTGCGCTTCTTGCCGTCGTACAGTCCCACGGCGTCGATACGGCTCTTGGCCTCGCCGTGCTTCCCGGGCTTGGAAGTGTCGATAGAGAGAATCTTGCAGGGTTCATCATCAATGAGCATGTATCGTCCTACTTTAAGCTCCCTGACCTCAGCCTGAGTCCACATATATATCAAATGGAGGGAAATCGCCGCCTGTTTAAATATTTTGCTTCATCCCGTCCCCTGACGAACGGCCAGGGCGCGCCCCTGGCCCGATGACGCGCGTCGGGCGGGAGGGACGCTTACCTTCGTCCTCTCTTCCCCTCCCACCTCTGCTGTGGGCGGCCCTGGCGCGGTGGACCGCGGTACTGCCCCTGGGAACGCTGCTCCGGGCGGGGCCGTTGTTCCTTCTTGGGCGGCTCGGGGGACTTCTTCATGATCTCCTCGACCCGCCGGGCGATGTCCTCGTTGAGCTTGTCCCCGATGAACTCGCCCTTGAAGTAGTCGACCTTGGAGGCGATGGCCAGCTTCCCGCCCATGGTCCTGGAGATGTTGCCCCGCTGCCAGTAGGGGGCGCGGTGCACGGTGGGATGCTGGAAGATGACCCCGTGCTTGGGCGGCCGCTTGCCCTGCCGGAGGTGGGCGAACAGCGCCTTCTCCGCTCCCAGCAGCTGCACCGTACCGGCGGGCATACGGGACAGGCGCTTCAGCCCTCCGGCAATGGAGATCAGCCTCGCTCCCAGGCTGGCCCCCACGATGGAGGTGATGTTGGGGGCGGCCTCCTCCATCCGGTCGGCGATGTACGCCTCCAGGCGGCCCTTCTCCTCGTACAGCTGGATCAGGTTGTTGGCGAACCCTCGGACCACCTCGAGGTCCTTCTCCTCCAGCTCCGAGCCCACCGACTCGAGCTGCAGGTCCAGGGCGTCCTGGATGGCCTCCCGGGACCCCTTCTCGGCGATGAGGCGGGCGTAGCGTTCCTCCCGGGCGTAGTCGGCGAGCTCCGGGAAGTGCAGTCCGTACCACTCGTGCAGCCGCTCGCTGGTGAGGTTGATGGTGTCGATGGTGTCGTCCAGCGCCCGGACGGCCTGGACGATGAAGCGGTCCGCGGGGAGGGGCTCCCTGGTCCGCAGCTTGCCCAGCTCGATCATGACCTTCTGCATGAGCTGGGGCGAGAACCCGTAATCCTCGGGCTTGATGAACGCGGAATCGACGAACTCTGGCTTGCCCAGGGAGGACAGCCTAGGCTCCCCCACGTGCACCTTCTTCTGGGCCATGGAGGTCTCCTCCGGCAACACCTCGCCCTTCTGGACCAGGGCGAGCTTGGTGGCGATGACCTTGGGGTCCTTCTCGAAGAGGAGGTGGCGTACCACCTTCTGCTTCTCCTTGTCCACCAGGAAAACGCCGAACCACTTCGTAACGAGGATCATCCGGACATGCACTCCTTCACCGTTCATCAATGTTTGGTCAGCATCCTGGCGACCTCCTCCTCGGGGAGGTCCTCCAGATCGCCCAGCGACTCGCAGCGCAGCTGCAGCGAGGCGATGTACTCCAGCGTCTCCATCCGCCCGAAGGCGTCCATGATGTCCTTCCCCACCGCCAGCGCGCCATGGCTCGCCATCAGGCAGGCGTTGGCCGCCCCTAGCTGGGTCATCACGTTCTCCGCCAGCTCGTCGCTTCCCGGGGTGGCGTACTCGACCGTCGGCACGTAGTTGCCCAGCACCAGCACCCCCTCCGGGGTGATGGCCGGGCGGAGCATGCGGCCGAGGATCGCGAGCACGGTGCACGACGGCGGGTGGAGGTGTATCACCGCCCCGACGTCGGGGCGGGCGCGGTACAGGCCGGTATGGAACGGGGTCTCCATGGACGGCCGGCCCTTCTCGGCCCTGCCGGTGGAGATGTCCACCGCGATCATCTGATCCGGCGACAGCAGCCCCTTGATGGCTCCCGAGGGGGTGATGAGCGCAGTGCGGTCGTCGAGGCGGAGGCTCAGGTTCCCGCCGGCCCCGAAGGTCAGCCGGCGCTCGTAGGCCAGCCTGGCGATGGCCGCGAGGTCCCTCCGGCCTTGGGCCTCGTTCAGAGCTCCCCCTCCTCGGCGAACTTCTCCCGGCGCACCCGGTCGATCTCCTGGGGCCGGAGGACCCCGACCTCGGTGATGAAGCCGGTGACGTACTTGGCACGGGTCATGTCGAAGGACGGGTTGAGGGCCGGGGAGCCCTCCGGAGCGAGGCGCTCCTTGCCCACATGGGTGACCTCCTCCGGGGAGCGGTCCTCAATGACGATGTTGTCCCCGGTGGGGATGGAGAAATCGAAGGTGGAGATGGGTGCGGCGACGTAGAACGGCACGCCCAGCTCGTGGCACAGCACCGCCTTGTCGAAGGTCCCGATCTTGTTGGCGAAGTCACCGTTGGAGGCGATGCGGTCCGCGCCCACGATCACCATGTTGACGTCCTTCCTCAGGTAGTGCCCGGCCGCCCCGTCCACGATGATGGAGTGCGGTATGCCCTCGTTGTACAGCTCCCAGGCGGTAAGCCGCATGCCCTGCAGGCGGGGTCTGGTCTCCGAGACGTAGACATAGATGTGGCGGCCTGCGGTCCACGCCGTCCTGATCGGCGCCAGGGCCGTTCCGATGTCCACGGTGGCCAGCGCCCCGGCGTTGCAGTGGGTCATGATGTTCATCTCGTCGTCGATGAGCTCCGCGCCGTACTTGCCGATGAGGCGGCAGCGCTCCACCACCTGGTCGGCGTACGCGTCGGCCGCCTGCACCGGGTCGTCGCCCAGCTCGATCGAGCTCAGCATGTGGTCCACTGCGTAGAACAGATCATAGGCGGTGGGTCGGGTGCCCTTGAGCTCCTCGGCCGCCTTCTTGACGTCCGCTTCGTTCCTGGCCGCCAGGGCCATCCCGTACGCGGCCGCCGCGCCTATGGAGGGGGCCCCTCTCACGGTCATGTTGCGGATGGCCTCCGCGACCTCGTGATGGTCGGCCAGATCGACGATCTTGAACTTCTGCGGGATGAGGCGCTGGTCGATCATGCGGACCATTCCGCCCTCGAACCACACCGCTCTCGTCTCGATGCTATCCTTGCCTATCAGCACCCTCATGATATGACCGCTGAGTCATTCCTAACGGATATACTAAGATGTTGGCCCGATGATGGCCTAGAACGGTAAACGCCGTTAATCGAATGTTCGTAACAAATTAATAGACACCTTTACATGTGTGTATTGAAGCCGATGAAGAAGAGCTCCGCTCTTGACGTGTATTCCACAAGCTCCGGGCTGAAGCAGATCTCCAACCCGGTTCGGCAGAAAATTCTCAGCGAGCTGCAGAGGCGGGACCTGAGCCTGTCGGAGATCGCCCAGCTCACCGGTAAGGCCCAGTCGACGTTGTCGGTCCACCTTGACAAGATGGTCAAGGAGGGCTTGGTGGCCTCCAGGGACGACCCCTCGGACAACCGCCGCAAGATCTTCTATCTCGTCTCCAAGCCCGTCGGCTCGTCGGTCGTGCCCCGCGAGGACCTCACCCGATCGGTCACCAGCATCATCGACAAGAGCGTCGGTTCGCCCACCCGGTTCATCAAGGGCGAGCTGAGGGCGCTGGTCATCGGAGTGGAGGCCATCGGCCTCAACATGGACCCGGTGCTCAAGGACATCGGCCGCCAGATCGGCACGGCCATCGCCCGGCACATGAAGTCCAACGAGGTCAAGGGGCTGGTGGACGAGGTGAAGGAGTTCTACGCCCGGCATGACCTGGGGGACGTGAACGTCTACTCCCTGGTGCCGTTGACCCTCATCGTGAAGGACGATTATGACATGTCCGACGCCCCGGACGTGGGCAAGACGCTGTGCATCCTCAACGAGGGGATCATGGAGGCCATCTTCGACTCCCGCACCGGCGTGCCGTTGCGCGTCACGCAGTCGGAGTGCTTCGGCACCAAGAGCAACTTCTGCAAGTTCGTCCTCGAGCCGGCGCTGTACGACTAGTACGGCAGCAGGCTCTTTCGCAACTCGGCGCTGCGCGGGCATATGGGGTCCTTGAGGTAGGCCCCCCCGCCGAAGTAGAAGGCGTTGGCTCGGCATCCCCAGCACAGCTCCTTGTCGCACGCTCCGCAGACCACCTCGTCGGAGTACTTCCTGAAGCCGGTGAAGAACAGCGAGGAGGAGGCGTTGGAGACCAGGTCGTCGAGGTTGTGCTCTCTTACGGAGCCCAGGTTCCGGCGTAGCGAATAACACGAGGACACCCTGCCGTCCAGGGAGACGAAGATGGTCGTGCCGCAGTACTCGCGGGGGAAGTCCTGGCAGCCCATGTCCCGCCCGCCGAGGAACAGCTTATCGCGGCAGCGGTAGGCTTCTGACACCTCCTCGGGCTGGGGCATCTGGGGATACAGTATGCCGGTCTCGTCCACTGGCTTGAGGGACATGAGGCAGGTCCGGACCCCGTAGTTGCTGTAAAGGTAGGTCATCGTCTCCTTGACGTCCTTCACGTCCTGGGCGGAGGTCATCATCAGGAGGTTGCCGATCTCCCGGGCGGGCTTCCCCATGTCCAGGAGAAGCTCGATCCCCTTGATGGTGTCCCTGGTGGTGCGGGGATTGTAGGAGCGCCGCATCGAGCTCAGCACGTCCGGGTCCAGGGAGTCCAGGTGCACCATGATGTAGCCGTCGCGGGTGAGATCGATGGCCCATTTGGCCTGTCCGATGTCGTTCAGGCGCCCCCCGCACGTCCACAGGTTGTTGGTCATCCCGCTGTAGCGAACGGCCTGCAGCAGCTCGATCCAATCCGGCCGCTCCATGGGGTCCCCGCCCATCCAGTCGATCTGCTTGACCCCGATGCTGGCCGCCCTGCGGATTATGCCCTTGAGCTCCCGCGAGGAGAGCGGTTCCCCGGTGGGGACGCTTCTCGAATAGCAATAGGCGCAGTCGGCGGAGCATTCCGACGTGCACTCGATCTGAAGGCGGAACGGGGCCATCCTGTAGAAGGCGGATGACTGTTCCCTGGTGGACGATGAGTCGATGGCGAACATCGCGTCCAGGGCAGAATCGGCATCAGGCAGTCTTAACACCATCCGGGGAGTTGGGACGGCCAACGCCGGGGGCCATTTAATAACCTTTGGGGCGAAGATTAGGAGGTCCCCGATGCTAATCAGGATGCCACGGTGCTTGACGATGCATCTCAGTGATGGTGTTCCTCGTCCGCCTTGCTGCCATGCTCATGTTCGTGCTCGTGCAGCACCGCCTCGTGCACGTGCATGTGGCTGTGGGGCTTGACCGTCCCCGGGGGGCGAGGATGATCGTGCCCGGCGTCGTGGACGTGCATATGCTCGTGCACGACCCTCGGATGCCAGTGCAGGTGAGTGTGCCGCTCCGTAAGCAGCAGGTACGCCCCTGCCGCCATCAGGGCACCGGCGGGCAGGATCATGAGGCTGGGGACCTCGCCCAGGAGGGGCACCGAGGCCACGGCCCCGATGAACGGCCCTAGGGCGAAGAAGGCTCCGGTGCGCGCCGATCCCAATGAGTCAAGGGCCAGGATGAACAGCACCAGGCTGACGCCGTAGCTCAGGGAGCCCAGCAGCAGGGCGGCAAGGAGCTCGGGGCCCAGGGGAGGCGCCTGGCCCAGTAGGAAGGCTAGGGACGTGGACGCGGTCCCCGCCACCAGGCCCTTGAGCATCGCGATCCTCTGCGGCCCGGTGCTCGCTATCTTCTGGGTGAGGTTGTTGTCCAGGCCCCAGAAGAACATGGCCATGACGATGAGGGCTGCCCCGTACGTGGAGGTCTCCCCGCCCCCTGTCTCCAGGGCAAGGAGGACGCCCGCCGCGGTCATGAGAGCCAGGGCGGTCCAGGTTCGCCTTCCGACCGCCTCCTTGAACGCCAGCCAGGCGATGAGCGCAGTGGCCACGCCCTCCAGGTTCAGCAGGAGCGAGGACGCGATCCCGGTCACCGAGGCGATGCCCATCATCAGCAGGATGGGCGCGATGACCCCTCCGGCGACGATCGAGCCAGCGAGGTAGGGGACCTCGGACCTCTTCAGAGCGGTCTCCTCTTCGTCGCCGCCCAAGGGGGACAGCCGAAAGGCCGCCAGCCCGAGGAACGCCCCGAGGTACAGCAGGCCGGCCATGGCCACTGGGCTGATGTCCGAGATCAGCAGCTTCGAAACTGGAGCGCTGATGCCGAACAGCGCGGCGGAGATGACGATGTACACGAAAGGCCTGTACCTGCTGGATACCAGGCGATCACCCCGACCTGACCATGTCCCTTCCCCTGCCGTTAGAGAAACCGCGGCCATCACTCCCCGATCATGATGCCGCCGGCG
>Ga0183100_1000794_pt1 | contig 20073 bp, 22 predicted proteins | sample Biomet2_FD_127789 | JGI IMG/M metagenome (GOLD analysis project Ga0183100, IMG submission 127789) | Microbial communities from bioreactor (seeded with anoxic lake sediment) at LBNL, California, USA - Biofuel metagenome 2 | ecosystem: Engineered > Bioreactor > Anaerobic > Unclassified ...
CATGAAGGCTACATCAACGCCCTGCCCCGCCTGACGCGTACCGTGCATCCGGTCGCCCATCAGGCAGACAACTTCGCCGCGCCGTAGCGCTGCGGCGGCCTCGACCATGGAACCCACAGGGTCCGCCGAATCAATGATCTTGAACGGCCTGCCCCTGCCGTGCTGGAAGTAGTGTTTGCCCTGATCCTCGGGATTGTGCAACTGCACCACGTTCACCGGGCGGTCAAACTGCTCAAGCCCCGCAATGCCCACCTGCCACGCGCCAATGTGGGCTGTCAGCACAATGCAGCCATGCGGGTTGGCCCCTGCCTCGGCAAATCGCTGCCGCACCTGCTGGTCCGTTTCGCAAAAAGGAAATCGCCCGGTCACTCCGGCAATCATCCTGTCCAGCAATACCTGCCCGAAATTCAGATACAGGCGGTAGACATGCACAAACCTGCCCAAGGCTCCAGCGCGGGGGAAGCGGCGGCCAATATAGGCCGCACAGCGCTGGCGCACATGGGGCAGCATGGCATAATACAACACAACAAAGGCCAGCACCACTCGCGCTGCAAAGAGCATCCGGCAGCGCACCAGAACCTCAAAAAAACCGTATTGAAGCCGGGAGCCAAGGACGGCTGTTATGGGGCGTTCAGTCTGCAAGGCCCCTCCCTTTGCCGCCCCCTTGCGGAATGGACACCATGCCGCGCGCCGCAAGATAGGCCAGCGCACCCACTATGGCCCCTGCCAGCAGACCAAGCAGAGGGGCAAGAACAAGCGCGCCCGCAAACCAGTCGAGTATGCGCTGGGGAGCTTCATAGCCGAGGGTCTGTACAGAAAATTCAGTAAGCCAACTGCCGTTGCGCAGCCTGTAACCAAGCAAAACCCCAAGGCCCGGCACAAATGGGGGCCACGTGAGCGGGATCATTGCCAGCGCGCAAAGCCTGTTCAGCCGCAACCAGCCGATGCACAACAGGAGCAGAATGCTCTGCAAACCCGGCAAGGGTAGTGTGGAAACAGCTATGGCAACCGCCGCCGAACGCCCCAATTGCCACGGCGTGGCCCTGTCCGCAAGCAGGCGGCGCAGGGAATCCATAGGGCGCAGCAAGGATATGCTGCCCTGCCCGTCTACGCTGTGTTGGCGAAAGGGCACAGGCACAAGAGCGCGAATGGTCAGCCGCGTGTTCAGCAGAGAAATGCGCACATTGTCCTTGAGCGCCTTGAAGTGAGAAATGCGCTCTTCCCTCGGCGGATAATACACCCGAATGTCAAATTCGCGCACGTCAAATCCGGCCCATGCGGCGCGCACCAGCACTTCAATCTCAAAGGCGTAGCCCGGTTCCGTGAATTTCAGGCAATCCAGCACGCGCAAGGGATAGGCGCGGAAGCCGCTCTGCATGTCGCGCACCCGCTCCCCTGTCTGCACCCGCATCCAGAAGGCGGAAAACGCCCTGCCAAAACGGGATGAGCCCGGCACGTGCGGCACATTGAAATCGCGGCAGCCCACAATAATTGCGCCGGGGTGCTGCGCAATGGCCTTTAAAAAAAGGGGAATATCCTCCGGGTAGTGCTGCCCGTCGGCATCCAGCGTAATCATGTGCGTTGCGCCAAGCCTTGCTGCCTCTGCAGCGCCAGACAACAGGGCCGCACCCTTGCCGCCATTGCGGGGCAGGCGCACAAGCGTGATGGGCAGGCCCTCCAGACTGTCAGCACTGCCGTCTGTGGAGCCGTCGTCCACCACAATGACCGTGCGGCACTGGTTCAGGGCCCGCTGCACCACATCGCGCAGGCTTTCACGGTGGTTGTACACCGGAATGACCACGGCGATTACTGGCGGCATGCGACCTTGCCCTGACGCCACTGTGCGCAGAATTCGCGGTAAAAGGCTGGCGGCTCCATGAGAAGGTTGCCGTTCAGATCAAGCATGAGCTGGGTTGTGCTGGCGGTGGTGGTCACAAGGCCTTCCGCGTCTTCAATGCGGTATTCAAAATCCAGCACAGCGGCCTCATTCCAGAACAGTTCCGCATGGATGGTGTATGTCTGGCCGTAGAGCAACGGATGGTGAAAATCCAGATGAAAGAGCTTGAGCGGCACCACAACACCACTATCACGAAAATCGAGATAGCTGATGCCATAGGCACGGCCCATGGCCTCCCGGCCATCCTCAAGCCAGCTGGCATAGCGTCCATGCCACATAAAGCGCACGGCATCCACCTCTTCAAAGCGCACCGTGCGTTGGACGCTGACGCAGAGAGAAGGCACCTCCGGCGCGCTACGGCGGCGGGGGCGTGAAGCGCGGTGCAGGCTCATAGCGCTGCCACCTCCACCTGTATGCGGGCTGCCAGCGTCTCGCCGCTGTGCAGGGTGCATTCCCAGCGCCCCTCACGCCGCCCCTTGCTCAGGGTCAGCAAAATATCCACATCCGGCCCAAGCGGCGCAAGAAATTTGGCCTGCGGCACACATGCCAGATCAACGGATTGCCCTATTGCTTCAAGTGCAACCTGAGCCATGAGCACCTGAACCACAGCGGGCAACACAGGATGCCCCGGGAAATGCCCGGCAAACACCGCACTGTCCGCCGCAAAACAAAAGCTCTGCCGCCACGCGCCCTGCTCGGGCAGATGTTCCAACTGGCTGGCCGCATGCAGCACGGCACGACGCATCACGCTCATAAATGCGAAATCTCCACAAAGTACATATCCATGGTCATTCCGTCCTGCTCACTGTACACGCCATTCAAGCCATCCGCTGATGGATTGAACCGAGCCTTCCAGCCATTGCCCTCAAGGTTCGTCAGCGCCGTATCCTGACCGAGAGCAGGCAATATTCTGTATACGGCCACGCCTGCGCGAACAAGCAGGCTGGCGGCCTCCCTGCCCATACCTTCCGCCGGGGTGCATTGCATTTTTACAGACTGCGCACCTGTTGCACCCTTTGGCTCACTGTCTGGCGCAACATCCGGGCTGTACGTGCAGACGCCCAGAGTTCTGCCATGTGGCAGAATAAGCGCCAGACTCCCGCCGGATCCAGTCATTTGCACCTCGCCCTGCACAGGCGCGCTTTGCCCGGCAAGGGTCAGCCGCGCGCCAAACTGCGCCACCAGCGAACCGCTCTGCTGGCTTGCCTGAATCGGCGGCAACTGCACCGTACGCTTTTGCGCGCCGCAAGCTGCAAGCAAACCCACAATCAGCAGCAAGCCTATGTAGCGCAGGGCCTTCATGCCTGTTTTCCTTGCGTCCGGCAGAGTCTGGGCAAAAGCCACAAGGCCACAGGAACCTCCACAATCAATCCCCAGAAAATAACTTCACCCATAGCTTTAAGGGCTGGATGTTGCGCAAGGGCCAACAGCCCCATGCCCGTGAACGTGGTGAGCGAAGACACAACAACTGCCCGCTCCACGCCCATCTTCACCCCGCTGACAAGATCATGCGTGACCACAATACCGTGGTCTGCCGCAAGACCCAGCACCAACGGCATTGCCGCCATGCCCGCCAATGTTAGCGGGTGGCTGGTAATGGACATCCACGCAAGTATACAAGCAACGGAACACAACGGTGGCAAAGATGCAAGCAAGGTTCGCCGCGCATCGCGAAAGTATAAAAACAGAAGCGCCAGACAGGCCATCCAGGCCAGAGGCACAAGCCGCTTTTCCATACCAAACTGCTGCAACAGCGTTGTTTCAAGCTCGCCGGAGGCCAGCGCCATTGTCTGCGCGGCAAGGGCAGGCTCCAGACGGCTCACATCCGCCTTTTTGCCGGTAAAGAGCAAAAGCCTTGCCGTATGGTCATCAGCTTGCGGCGCATGCAAAAAGACATCTACCATTTCACCCAGGCCTGCGGCGCGCAGCACTGACGGATCAAATTGCGCCACCGGGCGTTCAAGCAACTGCGCAAAGGGGGCAAAGGCTTCAGCGGTGAATCCGTAACGCTGCGCGGCAGAGGCCAAAAGAGCCTGAACACGCGGCCCTTCCGCCTTTGCAAAGGCCTCCCAACGCTGCACGTTGGCCTGCGCCTGCTCTGGCGAAGGCCACACATCGGTAAGGGTGCCGATCTTATTTTCCGGTTCCAGAACCCGCAGGGCCTGCGCTACGGCACGGCCATTGGCAAGGGCTGCGTCCGTTGTCGGGCCTTCAACCACGAGGATGTTGCTGTCGCGCGATCCCCAGATGGCCTTGAGCTTCTCGCCATCCTGCTGCAATTGCGCCATGTCCGCCCCCATTGTGCGGGGCGAAACATCCACGCGCACAATGGAAAACAAGGCGTAGCACAGCAGCAACAATCCAAAAACACTGGCAAAAACACGCAGAGGCACAGGCTGACGCGGCGCTGTATTTTCCTTACGCACAGGCAGGGGCGGCGTATTGAACCAGGGGCATATGGGGAGCACAACAACGGCCAGCGCAAAGCCCGCGCTCAATGTCAGCAGGGCAAAAAGGGCCAGCTGGCGCACTGCCGGAATGCCCGAAAGCAGCAATACGGCAAAGCCGGAAGCATTGACCAGATACCCCTGAAACAAAGGCGGCGTAATATGCTCCAGCACACTCTCTGTTGAGTCGCCGCTGCGCAGGGCAAAATGCATATGCACGGCGTAGTCTTCCGCCACGCCAAGTACGGACGCTCCAAAACCCAGGGCCAGCCCGGAGAGTGCTGGCGTGAGCAGGGTCATGCCGCCCAGGGCGAAGCTGGCGGCAAACGCAGGCACCAGCATAAGCCACAGCGCGCCGCGCGAGCGCACGAGCAAGGCGTACACCAGCACAAACCCCAGCATGGAAAAAAAGACGATATTGGTCACATCGCGCTGGATAACCTGCGCGTTGACGGCGCTGTGCCTGTGCCCGCCCACCACAAGGCCCTGCATGTCCGGCGCGAGGTGTTTCTGCATGGCGGCATGGATGGTGTCAATCAACCGAGCGGCGGCGCTGACATCGTGCAGGGAATGGGCTGGTCGCAGCACCAGCAACAGATGTTTGCCGTCCGCGCTCACAGGATAACCCAGCACAGGGTCAGGCATGGCCCCGGCATGCTCTGCTGGCAGGCGTGAAAGCACAAATCGGCGCAAGCTCAGTGGGTCGGCCCGCAGCCAGTCCTGCGCCGGGCCAGCGGCAAGAAGGCTGTTCAGATTGTTGTGAGCCGAGCGCACGGCGGCATCAATCTGCGAGGCATCTGTTGCCTGTTGCAGTTGGGCCAACGTGGCATCATCCATAAAATACGGCAGCAGGGCCATGAGCGCCTGGGCATCGGGCGTGCCCACGGCCCCCACCCTTTCGGCCATATCCGGCGGCAGATCGCCCACGATGGCATCGGCAGCGCCTGCAAGCGCATACTTTCCGCCATGACGCTCTGTGGAAAGATCAATAAACAGCAGGCCAGAAGCCGGGGAAACATCCAAAGCTTTGGCCATGCGGCGCACTTGCGGCGCATCGTCAGGGAAAAAGGCCATACTGCTGGAATCTGGCTGCATCCGAGCGGCCAACAAGGCAAAAACCGCCCAGCACAAGAGAACCAGGCTGAATCCCAGAATCTTGTGTGAGCGTAACCAGCAATGGAGCCTGACAATGAAAGGCTTGCCCATAGGCCTACTGACCATCGCTCCCCGCTGCCTCAAGCACGGCGCAGGGCGCTGGCAAGGCCTCGTTGACCCGCGTTTGCCTAAAGGCAATACGCACAGAGTCGCCATTACGTTCCGTAAAGGTCAACTGGCGTACACTCTTGAGGTCCTCGGCAAAGGTTACTTCAAGCTTTGCAAAAAAAGACTGCCGGAGGGGATACAGTTGCAGCATGGGTTTGTCGGCCTGCGGGCGCTCAAGCCTGTAGGTGGCGCGCAGAGCCGCCGGGTCTATGCTGATCCAGTCCAGAATATTGCGGATAATGGCTGTAATAACACTGGATTCCCGTTCATTGGCAGGGCGCGTTGCTTCCGGCGATCCTTCCCACAATGCGCCCTTCCCATTCTTGTAGACAAAGCCAGAGGCAAGAGGACGGGTATACGCCCAAAGCAGGCTGTCGGCTGGTTGAAAACCATTGGCATCCTTGCTGGTTGCGCGCTCCTGAACACTGGACGCTTGGACGCCCCGGCGCAGGCAAAAATAGCCTTGCGAGGTCATGGGGCGGGCCAAAACGGTCATGGTTTTTTCCTGCACAAAATCAGCGCTCAGGCTGGCAATGCCAGCACTTTGCTTTGCGGCAGCATCCAGCAGAGCCTCGGCGCTTGCAAACGGCTGCCCCTGCGCAACCGCAGAGGTAGGCAGCGCGGTAAAAGCCATAATAAACCCAGCCAAAAGCAGCATGCCCGCAGATGAACGCATCAGGCCGTTTCCTCCGGCATAAATATCTTGAACTGCCCGGTGGCCAGCAGCTGTCCCTCTGCATGCACCTCGCCGTCAACAACCGCAATTTCGCCAAGTCTGGCTGAGACGCGCACTAGAACCTCCAGGCACTGCCCCACATGCGCGTCGGCATGCACGGTCACATCGCGCAAGGCGGCAAGGTAGCCCCAGCCCGCGCAGACGCCACCGGCTGCAAGCAGGCTGGCCCCGGCCCCGGCGGCAAAACACTGCGCCATGATTTCCGCATAGGCCACGCGCTCAAGCTTGCCGTCAGGCCGCAGAAAGGGATTATCATCCCGCACTGCCGCCGTTGCCCGCGCTTCTTCCGAGCTAAAACTCTCAAGCCCGCTCAGAAGAAGCATGGGGGCACGGTGCGGCACAATGGCCGTAAGAGACTGCTGCGAATCAGTATTCACTGCTCGCCACATTCCGGCGGATGTTTTGGTCAAGAATGCCGACCCACTTGTTGTAATTGGGGTGGATAACAGCGCTACCGTCGCTCTTGGCCTTGTATTCCATATTGGTGCTGGCCTTGTAGTTGATGCTGTAATGCATGGCCGTATAGGGGATGGAGACCACCACAGTGTGCTTGTTGCGCACCATGATTGTAGCTTCAATCGTGTTGGAGGAAGGTTCAGAAACGCGCCAGCCGGTATCAGCGCAGGCTTTGACGATGGCATCGTGCATCTTTTTTTCAGAAATATTCTTGCTGGCTTCGGCCGAGGGGAAGTCATAGGCAAAAGTGCCCACAGGCTGGCCAAAACGGCAGCCAATGGCCGCAAGAGTCATCACCAGCACCGTAAGCAAAAGATATTTTTTCATTACAGTTACTCTCCTGTCGCACACGTTAGATGTTTTACATAAAGGTTTCTGACATGCCGCATCATGGCGCGATGCGGTAAAAGTTCTCCGGCAAAGGCCTGTGACCATACCGGATCAAGAAACTCCATATGGATAGTAGCAGGATGAAAGCCCTTGGCGCCAGGAGGAAACACCTGGAAGCTGTTGTGAATCAGCAAGGGGAGCACGGGGCGACCGGCCTTTACAGCAACGTGGAAAGCACCAGCCCGAAACTTGCCCAGAGCACCAGTGCGGGTACGGCTGCCCTCAGGGAAAATCACCAGAGTAACCCCATCACGCAGACGTTCAAGGCACAAAGCCTCGACCTGTTCTGCGGACAGACTCTCAGCATCAATATATTCCGCGCTGCGCATGGTGGGCGCAAAGAAAAAGAGCAAGCGGAAGGGCCAGCTTTTGGTTATCAGGCACACATTGGCCTGATCCTGCGCCGCAAGCAGGTATATATCCAAAAAAGACTGATGGTTGCACACAACAATCGACCCAGGATACTCCACTGCCATATGTGCGTTGCGAATACGCACCGGCAGCCAGGGCCGCAAAAAAAACAGCGTAGAGCGGCCATAAAGCCAGATGTACCGCCGATTAACCACGCACATGACACCGGGGAAAACCGTGTGCAACGCGGCAATGCACAGAGTTAAAGGCAAAATAATAATTGTCCAGCAAACAAAGATTGCACTTATGGCAATGTTTGACACAATATTACTGTTCCGCCTTGACGGTTCCTTCATCGCGCAAGGCCTCGATGAATGCATAAATGTCCCCTAGTGTCTGAATTTTTACCAGGGACTCTTTGTTTTGCAATTTGAAGTTGAAGGCCTTTTCCAGCACTATGACCATATCTACGATATCAAGGCTATCAAGCCCGAGGTCTTCCTTGATATGCGCTGTAGGAACAAGCTGATCCGGGGACAATTCAAATTCTTCACTCAAGGCCGCGTCAATCGTCTCTCTAATTTTATTATCGTTCATTCTTTCCCAACATTGATTGAATTTTCACTCAACCTATCAAATATGATAGTGCAATTGCAACCGCCAAGCGCAAAACTGTTTTTCAATACCAAACCGCTTGGTTTATGCAGATGTTCGCACATATGATTCAGATTTCCGCATCGGGCATCGGGATTGCGCAAGCCGCGCGTTGGAAAATAGGTGGAGGACTGCAACATTTCTATACACAAAATGCTTTCCAGCGCGCCGCTGGCCGCCATTGTGTGCCCAAGGTGCCCCTTGAAACTGCTCACTGGCACTGATGAGCCAAAAACGGCTTCAATGGCCTGCCCTTCTGCAATATCACCGAATTCGGTAGCGGTGGCGTGGGCGTTAACATAGGCAACATCCTGCGGTTGTACGCCTGCATCGTCCAACGTTCTGCGCATGCAGCCGGCAATGGCAGCCGCGTCGGGCTGGGCGATGCTGCCGGGCGATGAAGATATGGCCGCGCCGCGGATTTCCGCCAGAATGGGCGCATTGCGGGCCTGAGCACTTTCCAGACTCTCCAGCAGCAGGATGCCCGCACCCTCGCCGCAAACAATGCCTGTGCGCTCCGCATCAAAGGGGCGAGAGGCGCAATCCGGGTCTTCTATGTGGGATGCAGCGCCAAGGCGGTCAAAGGTGGCGGAGGTCAATAGGTGGAATTCATCCGCGCCGCCGCAGAGCATCATTTCTTCCCGCCCAGCCGCGATAGCCTCAAACCCGAGGCACAGGCTCATGAGGCCAGAGGCGCAGGCGGCAGCAGGCGCAAGCGTGCGGCCTGCGCACCCGCAGGCCAGGGCCACATTGGCGGCTACAGTGTGGCTCATGACCTTGAAAAATACGGTGCTGCGCATGCTCTCCACGCTGTGCTCGCGCAGAAACATCTCAAAAAACTCGTGCAGCATGGTGGGGCTGCCAACCGTTGAGCCAACAGCTACACCCATGCGCTGCTCGGGCCGGGTACTTAGCCCGGCACTTGTCAAAGCCTCCCAGGCAGCGAGGCAGGAAAAAATAGACATGGGCGACATGGAACGCCGCAATTCCCGTGGAATACGCTTTTCCTGCAATGGCGGCACCAGCCCGGCCACACGGCACGACAAACCCTCAAGCTTGTATTCCGGCAAGGTGGTCAGAGCGCAACGGTTATCGCGCACACCTTCGTACATGGCTGCCACGCCTTCGCCAAAAGGCGAAACCGCGCCCATGCCCGTAACGACTACTCGCTTTCCGCGCATTCCCTGAACTCCTTGAGAGCGTTATCGTGACCGAAGGAAAATCCCACGGCCAGGGCAGCGCTGACCATGCCGCCCAGCACACCGGGCAGCAGGATGTTCTGCCCGGCCAGGAACAGCCCCGGCAGGCGTGTGACAGGCAGCATGGGCATAGCGCCAAGGTGGTGCTTCACACCATAAAGGCTGCCAGTAGCGCCGTGAACCCAGCGCCTCATTGTCAGCGGGCTTGCCGCATCCAGGATGCGCCAGCGCCCTGCAAGCTCCGGCAGACGTTTTTCAATGTAGGCCTGCAATCGGGCAGCAGACTCACGCTTCCACGCCACATAGCTTTGGGGGCGCGGATGCGGATCGCCGTTGGGCAAATCCTTGTCATCCATGAGCGCCACGGCCATCACAGCCTTTCTGCCATCTGGCTGCGGTCTGTCGCAAAAAAGGTATATGCTGGGGTGCGCGCTTTCCACACCCTGGAACAGTTCTTCCGCTGAAGGCTCCGGCAGCAGATAGATGCTTTCGTTTTCATTCAGGCAGTCGCGTGTTTCTGCAAACAGCAACATGGCGGAACGTGTTTCCGGCAGCTCATTTATGCGGTGCAGGTAGGCCGGACGCATGAGGCCCTTGGGGATCAGCCCCTCAAGCTGCGAGGGATGCCCGGTAAAGAAGCAGCGCTCGCAGGCAAGGCGGGAACCGTCACCTAATACCACGCCACGCACGCCTTGCGCCTTGTCCGCCTCTATACCCGCAACGGCAGCGTTGCAACGCACAGTGACCCCAAGCTCGCCGAGACATGCCAGAAGCGCCTCAACCAGAGCCAGCCCACCCCCCTGCCACGAGCCGCTGGACTGAAAATACGGCCCGGCCACAAGGGAATATTCTTCAAGTGAGGATTCTTCGGGCCGCACGCCGTACAAAAGGCACCGGGTGCCGAGCATGGCCCGCAAGTGCGGAGGAAAGCCCGCAGATGCAGCATACTGGGCCACGCTGCCCGCGCTGTGGAGCGCAAAAGACGGCTCTGCCCGCACAGCGGGATTCAGGTAGGGGGAGTGGCCCAGTTCCGTATCCATATGGTGCAGAAAAGCCTTCATGGCTGGCCCTGCGCCGGGAAATTGCCGCTCAACAGCTTCTGTTACCGCCGCTTGCCCTGCCGGAAGCTGAAACACCTGCCCATCGGCAAAGTGGAAGACCTCCGTGCGGGTGGTCGTGATCTGCCGCAAATGCTTTTCTACACCCAACGCCCGCAGCCAGCGGCGCAAAACGCCCCCGGCATGCAGACCGCCGCCGCAGTGAAAGCCCGTATCAAAATACAGGCCTTCGCGCCAAAAACCACGCAGCAACGGGGCAACGCGCGGGCCAGCCTCCAGCACGGCAACATCGTGGCCCTGCCGCGCCAGCAACAAGGCGACAGTCAGGCCGGTAATGCCGCTGCCTGCGACCACGCAGCGCATCAGCCGAGCCTCAAGGCTATACTGGCGTTGCTGCCGCCAAAGCCCGCAGCGTTATTCAGCACGACTCGCGGGGGTTGCTCCAGCCTGCGGACAAGTACGGGAATACCAGCGGTATCGTCGTCCGGCTCTTCATAATTTATGGTAGCAGCCGTAAAGCCCGCCTGCGCCATAATGACGGCATAGGCCACCTGCGATGCGCCAGACATCCACAATTCATGCCCGGTAAGGCTTTTCAGCGCCATGACATCGGGGCAGTCTGCGCCGAAAACGGCCCGAAGATTGGCTGCCTCCGCCGCATCCCCCTGAGGGGTGGATGTGGCATGCGCGTTGACAATATCCACATCAGCAGCGCTCAGCCCGCCTTCCGTCAGAGCCATACGCATGGCGCGCGCAAGCCCTGTGCGGCTGGGAACGGAAAGGGTTTCGCCGTCCGCGCTGCAACCAAAGCCGAGTACTTCTGCCAGAATGCAGGCGTTGCGGCTGCGGGCAGTATCGTAATCTTCCAGTAGCAGGGCCGCAGCGCCGCCGCTTGGCACCAGCCCGTCCCTGCCCTTGTCAAAGGGGCGGGACGCCGCCTCCGCAGGCGTGCGCGCAGAAAAAGCCCCCAGACCGTCAAAGGAGCATACAGACGGCCAGTTCACTTCTTGCGCAGCGCCGCAGACCACGCGGTCAAGCCGCCCTAGGCGAATCTGGTCTGCCGCCTGGCCGATGGCATATGCCCCGCTGGCGCAGGCGGCGCTTACCGTCCAGCTTGGGCCGGTATTGCCAAGCAATACGTTGAGATTCATGGTGATGGTGGAATTCATGCAGCGAAAAACATGGCCGCTGCCCATGCCGGAAGTGGAGCCAGCTTCCAGCAAGGCCGCCTGCTGGTCAACTACAGACTGCACTGTGGAATCATTGCCAAAAACAAGGCCGCACCTGTCTGAGCGCAGGTCTTCGGGTGTCAGCCCGCCCTGATCCAGGGCATCCAGTGTTGCCGCATGCGCCTGAATGGCAAAATCCGGCATGCTTTTGCGCTGCTTTCTGTTAAGATGGCGCGCGCAATCAAAACCGTCTATACGCCCTGTAAGCGGGCTGTGAAAGCCATGCTCCAGCCGCTGCGGGTCGGCAACTATGCCCGAAATCCCATTATACAACGCGTTGGCGATCTGCTCGCGGCTAACGCCCAGAACGGATACAAGCCCCACGCCAGTTATGACAACTCGCCGCATCGGGCCTCACATGTACAGTCCGCCGTTAACGGACAGTACCTGCCCGGTAACGTAGGACGATAGGTTGGAACACAAAAATCGCACGCAGCCCGCCACTTCTTCCGGCAAACCCGGTCTGCCAAGGGGCACGCTTTTCATATATTCATCCACTGGCAGCCCGGCCGTCATTTCTGTGCTGATAAAGCCAGGGGCCACGGCATTAACAAGCACGTTGCGCCGCCCAAGCTCGCGTGCAAGGGCGCGTGTTGCTCCAATAAGACCAGCCTTGGCTGCGGAGTAGTTCACCTGCCCCGCCATACCTGCCTGACCCGAGGTGGAAACAATATTTACAACACGCCCGGTGCGCGCCCGCTGCATACGCGGTACAACCTTGCGCGATACATGGAAAAATCCATTTAGATGCACACCGATGACGGAATCCCACTGCTCTTCGGACATAAGGCCAAAGACGGTATCGCGGACAAAGCCTGCGTTGTTGATCAGGGCAAAGGGCGTTTCCTCCGCCAGCAGTGGATCAAGGGCGGCTTCCACCGCATCTTTGTCCGCCACGTCAAAGGGCAGCAAAGCACATTGACGGCCTAGAGCCTCAATGGCATCGCGCACGGCTTCTGCGGCATCGTGGTCGTTGCGGTAGTTCAGCCAGATATCAAAACCATCGGCGGCCAAGCCAAGGGCAATGGCCTTGCCAATTCCCTTGCTTGCGCCCGTTACCAGAGCTATGGGCGAAGTTTGCATTTGCTCCCCTGCTTGCATGTTTGCATGCCTTTATTTATTAAAAAGGCACCAGATTGGACAGCCGCACAATATACAAGAGACTCTTTTAGGACAACTCTCAATTTAGGATGGAATTTATCATGCGGATTCTTGCAACAGCCTTGATTGCGCTTTTTTTCTTTTCCAGCGGATGCAGTTGGGTTGGCAGAACTGCTGGCAAAGCCTCTGCAAAAATTGAAAGAAAGGTTGATGCTGTTCAGCAGGGCTATAATGACGGCTACAAGGGTGAACAGAAAAAAGCAGACTAGTTTGCTATGTTGATTTTGTAGCACCGCACTGCTTGTTGAAGAAAATAATTCAACAAACAAGGCGTGCTGCATGGCTGGCAAGCATAAAGCCCAGATTCTGCGAGGCAACAGAAAACAAATCTGGCCCTGAGTTGAGCGCAGTTTGGGGCACCCTGCCATCTTGAAAAATTCAGCGTGGCTCATACGTCCTCATCAGACATATAAGCCACGCTTTCACTCATCTCCTTAAACTTCAATACTGCCTACTTCCCTGCTGGCACTCTTGTAAGGCTTATCTCCGCCAGTGCGGCATCCAGATCAAGGTTCATGGCAAACCGCAACCCTTCGCTGCCAAGCACAACACGCACGGGCTTATCCGCATTTTCCGTACCGCTCACAAACATGGTTTCAAAGGCCTCCCACATGCCGTCAGCGGTTTGGGGGCAGTCCACGGCTTTTCCCTTGGGGGCGAGGGCCGCACCCTGCGCGCCAAATACGCTTGTCTGGCCTCCGGCATCCAGAACCAGAGGCAGCCAACCGTTCTTTTTCAGTTCTTCAAATATGGCCCCAATGGTTGTATTGGCAAATGGCGCAGACAGGGCAACCGTTTCCAGCTCGCCGCCCTTGCCGTCAAATTGCAGGCCCTTGCCCGCGAGGCTCCACGACTGGTCGGCAAAGCACACGGCATAAGCGCCGGGTTCTTTAAGCCCATCATAGCCCGGCAGGGCAAATTCCTTCCAGCGGGCCACGTCCAATCCCTTGCGCATCAGCTGCACCATCATGAACATGGGCACACCCGCCGGGGCCACATAAGCCTCACCATCTGGCATGGTTATGAGCATGGAGGGATACTTGCGCTTTTCGTTGCGGCCTGCGGCATCCATTCCAAACTCGATTTCCTTGGCTGAACCGGGTTGCGGCTCGTAATAATACTGCCAGCCCATGCCGTTTTGCATGGTCACGCCAATGCGCGTGCAATCATGCTCAGGAAACTTGGCCGGACTTACCGTCTTGGATGACTTTTTTGCCAAGCCCTCAACAACAGGCTTTTTATCCCCATTGTTGCCCACGCAAAAAACGGCCTTGATGTCAGAGTTCATGCTGTTTTTCAGCACTATCCCGGCCGCAAACCCCGTTGACGGCAGAAAAACCAGCAGGGCCGCCACGCCAGCAACCCATTGCTTCAGCAAGTACATGCGAGACTCCTTGTAGTGCGGTTTGACGAAATCCGTTGGTCAGATGCGCGCAATACCCCGGCATCAATGCAGCGCTTCGCGCAGTTCCGCCAGATTGGCATCGTCTTCGGGGTAATACAGTTCAACAACCGTGTTGGCGTCATTGGTCAGCACTGTGCCGATGCCACCTTCTCGAGTATAAAAATCAACGGTGCCTTCGCCGGTGGTGATGTTGATGCCCTTCAGCTTGCGGGCAAGATCAATAAGATCCGTGCCCCACTTCCCGTTTTCCACCTTTTTGAGTGGATACAATCCCACAGCGTACCACACCTTTTCGTCCGGTTTGTCATAGATTGTCCACTGTCCGGTGTGCGTTGTGCGCCAGCCTTCAGGGATGGTTTTTCCCTGCGGAGCTGGGGCGGGGGCAGCAAGGTCTGCCAGGGCCGCAAAATCAGGCCTGTCGCCAGTAGGGTCTGCGGGTTCCACAGGCCTGGCATCGTCCGGACGGTCGCCGGTCACAAGCCACCTGGTATTTTCCGGGCCTTGCGCAACTGCCAGCAGTTTGTTCAGGGGCGCTGCATTCTTGGCCTTAGGAAAAATTTTCAGGCTTTTTACAATGGGCCCCACACCTCGGCAGGCATGTCCAACAGAGACTTCCATATACTTGTCGTCCGCAAGGCCAACCCAGTATCGCGCAATCTTGTCGGCAAAAACAACCCCCTTACCTTCACCCAGAGTGCGCAGGTCGTTGCCGCCAGTTATGCTGGCGGAAGCTTTTGCAAGCAGATTCAGATCGCCGTTAAAGCAATCCTTCTCAAGCATAGTCACATAGCAGTCTTCTTTGGGAGAGCTGAGCAGTACCTGATTCCCCTCCTCCTGCGTTTTCCAGCCTGCGGGCAGCTCGACCACCCAATCCCCCACAGAACGGGGAGCTGCTAGAGCTGAAAGGCCGGGGCACAACAGCAGGCACAGCAGCACAAGCGCTGGCCTCGCGCCAGCCCGCAGCAATGAAAAAGGAATAGCACTCAGGGGCATTCCCCGACCGACACAAGCAGAGCTATCATGCGCGCACACTTTGGAAACCCTCAAAAAGCCCATGTCGCAATCCCCCGGAATTTTATTGGTGATTTCGGCCTGATTTTCCCTTTCCACTTCCTTACCTTCGTAACTCACCTGTACATAAATGTCTTTGGATGTTTTGGCCTGAGGGCGACAAAAGGAGGCAGCACGAGAGGGCCGGGCTGGGGCTTATCCAGAAGACCGCCTCTTATGGCTGGCGGCACTGAGGCATTGACCGAATATCACATATATGCCAGTTTTTATGGCAACATTAACTGGATTTTTGCCACGCTAACCGAGTCCGCTCGCATCACGCTGATGCATAAGCCTGCGCATGTTCCCAACAAATCCAAGGAGTTCGTATGAGCACCGGCATCTTGATCGCCATAGGGGGCGCTGTGGTTGTGTTCGCGGTCATTGTAGCCCTTTACAATGCCCTGGTGCGCGGCAAAAACATGGTGGACGAAGCCTGGAGCAGCATTGATGTGCAGCTCAAGCGGCGGCACGATCTGGTGCCCAATCTGGTCAGCGCCGTCAGGCAGTATGCCAGCCACGAAAAGAACCTGTTTGAAGAAGTGAGCGTAGCGCGTGCCCGCAGCCTCTCCGCTCAGGGTGATGTTGCGGCCCAGGCCAAGGCGGAGAATCTGCTTTCCGGCGCGCTGGGCAAACTCTTTGCCATTGCGGAGGCCTACCCGGAGCTTAAGGCCAGCGAAAACTATCGCCAGTTGCAGCAAAGCCTCGCCACACTGGAGGACGAAATCCAGATGGCCCGCCGCTACTACAATGGCGCAGCAAGGGAACAGAACGACCGAGTCCGCCAGTTCCCCGGCAATCTGGTTGCCGGATTTTTCCACTTTGCCCCTGTGGCGTATTTTGAACTTGATTCACCAGCAGAACGGGCAGTTCCTGATGTTGGTGCACAATAACAGGCAAGACGGGCTGGGCCGCCGATTGTGGCGGCATGCCCTGCACTTTATGGCTGCTGCCTTGATGGCTGCCTTGCAGCTTTGGGGCTCCGGCGTGCTTATCATGGCGCGGCGGTCAGACACCTTGCTTGGCTGCAACCTTACCGCAGGGCTCATCTGGCTGTGGTATGCGCGGCGGTGCTATATACGCGGCAATTTCGCGCGGATGGCCCTTGCGTTCATGGGCCTGCTCGGCTCTGTGGGGCTTGCTGCCCTGAGCCTGCCTGACATACTTTTTTAACCACCGACTGAGCCCAGACATCCCACCACAAGCAGCTTGCGCAAGGATGAAACCATGCACACGCCCAATGCCAGCAGTTGGTTTACACGCCGCATTGCACTGACCGTATGCGCCCTGCTGCTCTGCATCCATGCCATGTGCCTTGCTGCCTACGCGCAGGAACGCATAGAGAGCTTTGCCTCTACCGTCACAATCCATCAGGACGGCAGTATGCATGTGCGCGAAGCAATTGTTGTGCATGCGGAAGGCAATCAGATTAAAAAAGGCATATACCGCGAACTCCCCCTGCTCTATTCCGGCCCGGCGAACTACAGCGGCACGGTTCCTTTCACCGTTACATCCGCAAGCCTTGACGGCGTGCCCCTCAACCCGGTCGAAACCGAAGTCAGGGGCGACTACATACGGGTGCTCATGCGCGGCAAGGAGCCGCTCTCCACGGGGCAGCACCGCTTTGTGCTTGAATACGACACTTCCCTGCACCTGCGTTTTTATGAATCCAACGGGGAACTCAACTGGAACGCCACTGGCGTGTGGGGCTTCCCCATCCTTAACGCTTCGTGTCGCGTTATTCTGCCCAAGGGCGTAGCCGTGCAGCAAACCGCCGCGTGGGCCGGGCTACCTGGCTCCAGAAATTCCGACCACATCACCATTGGCAGACCGCAAACCAACGAAGCTACCTTTACCCTTGCCAGCACCCTTGAGCCTGATGCGCAGCTTACTGTAGCTGTGGCCTTTGACAGGCAGGGCATTGCCGACCCGGTGCTTCCGCTTGCATTGCAGCAACAAAGGGAGGACGAAGCCCTGGAGCTGGCCCGGCAGGAAGAGGAGCGTGTCATCAGGGAGCGGGGCCTGCTCTTTGAAGTCCTGTATGATAATCCCTTGCTGCCAGCGCAGTGTCTGGCTTTTTGCGCTGTTTTTCTTTACTATTTTCTGCTTTGGCAACGCCTTGGCATTGACCCGCCCAAGGGTGCCATATTCCCCCGCTATTACCCGCCCAAAGCCGCTCAGTGGAGCAAAAAATCTGCTGCTGAGGCCACGCCGCAAGTGCTTTCGCCGCTGGCGGTGGAGTTCTTATACAAGTCGGCCCGCATCTCTGGCCGGGGGCTTGCCGCCACGTTTCTGGCTCTGGCGTTCAAGGGGCTGTGCCGCATCAGCAAGGCGGATGCTAAAACCTATGCGCTGGAGCTGCCCGCCGCATCAAACGGACGCACAGAGGGGCTTACCGCAGAAGAACAGACCGTGTACCGCGAGCTTGTGCACAGTACTGGCAAGGGTGAAAAACTCTTGCTGCGCCCCAAAAATGAAGATGTCCGCAGTATTTTCAACGCTGCCAGGGCAAACCTTAAGCAAAACTTTAAGGGTGCATGGCAGCTGAACACCTGGGTTGCAGTCCTTGGCTGGTTTTTTGTGCTGCCGCTGGCTTTTGCGGCGAGCTTTTGGGAAGTTGACCCTTCGTTGCTTACCCCGGATAGCTCGCAACTGCCGCTGATTCTTCTGTTGCTCGCGGTTTGCATGGCTTTTTGCGCCGCACTGGCGCTCCCCCTGCTGCTGGTGCGGCAGCAGGCAAAATCCCTGCTGGCAACTCTGGGGCTTATGGCTTTGCCACTGGCCGGGATAGCTGCGGTTGGTCTTCAGTTTTATTTTTACGATCTGGGGTGGCTGCTTCTTCTGCTCATGATTATCACATCCATTGTGTTCACAGCCGTCATCAAGGCTCCAAGCCCCGCAGCCCGCGCTGTACTGGACGAAATTGAAGGCCTTGCCATGTACATGCGCACGGCGGAACTGCCACGCATGGAGCAGGTAGGCGCGCAGGATGAAAAACCCGAAAACACGCCCGAAGTTTTTCGCCGCCTGCTGCCCTATGCACTGGTGCTGGGGCTGGAAAAAACGTGGTGCAACAGGTTTGCCGACCAACTTCAGGCAGCAGCGCTGGAAGACTCCGGCGTTGATGTCGCCCTTGTGCACGGGCATGACGGCTGGAGCGACTTTTCCAATGGTTTTGGCAGCGCTGTAAGCGCCTCCTCCGCGTCTGCCGAATCTTCATCCGCCAGCGGTTTCAGCTCCGGCGGTGGCGGCTCGGGCAGCGGATCTGGCGGGGGTGGAGGCGGCGGACTGTGAACTACAAAACGACTCAGGGATTACGTACTTTCGTGACGAGCAAGCAATAGCAAAAGGACTATTTTTCATGTTATTTACTGTAATCGATTTGGATACCTGGAAAAGAAAAGCTTATTATCAGCATTACATTCATACTGTTCGTTGCACTTACAGCATCACAGTAAATATAGAAATTGATTCGCTTGTAAAAGAATTGAAGCTTCGCGGAGTCAAGGCATACCCTGCTCAAATATACATGCTTTCATGCGCCGTTAATAAATTTCAAGAATTCAGAATGGCTATAAATACTCATGGCGAACTTGGCTACTGGGAATCAACAAGCCCAAGTTACACGATTTTAAACAAAAAAACTGAAACTTTCAGCAGTATATTCACGCCATTTGATAGTAATTTCAGCAAATTTTATGACAACTGCATTCACGACATGGAAAAATACGGCAACTCTGATACGCTTTTTCCTCAAAACAACATGCCTGAAAACTTGTTCACAATTTCATCCTTTCCCTGGCAGAGCTTCACCGGCTTCAATCTGAATGTTTACGGCGAGGGAACATACCTCCCTCCCATTTTTACAATTGGACGCTATCTGGAACAAAACGGAAAGACACACATGCCGCTTTCCATTCAAGTGCATCACGCAGTGTGCGACGGCTATCATGTGGGAAAATTCATAGATGCCGTTCAAGGCCTGGCCCAGAACTTCAGCAATTGGCTGTGACCAGATTGATCGACCCGGCATTTCCTCCTTGACCATTTTTTATTTATCTATATATTAACAAAAAATGCCAATAAAGTATCGTTTATGAGTAAATCGTCAGCTTCCACAGCCGCCCTGCCGCCCAAGGTTCTGGCAAAACTTGAGGATCTGGGCCGCAGAATCAAACTGGCGCGAAAGCGCCGGGGTCTGACCCTGCACGAAATGGCCAAGCTCATGATGGTTTCTGTTGGCTCCCTGCAAAGGCTGGAGAGCGGCACACCGGGAACAAGCCTTGGCACCCTTGTGACTGCCCTGCTCACCCTCGGGCTTGAAAACGACCTGGACAACGTGGCCGCCATGGAAACGGACATGATCGGCCTTGCCCACGAACGCAGGCGGCTTGAAGGAAAAACGGACGGCAAGGACAAAATTTCCTACGACTTTTAAGGGAGCCAGCTCATGACAACCCGCGTGGCGTATGTGCATATGCACCTTGAAGGCAGCTTTGTTGTTGCCGGACGCCTGCGCTATGTTCAGGATGGCCGGTTCAGCCAGTGCTTCTTTGAATATTCCAACCGCTATCTGGAGCGGCCTGACGCGGTTGCCGTTGACCCTGTTGCGCTGCCCCTGCAACGGGAGCACACCTACGAAGGCCCGCTGGGCGGCGCGCTCTTTAACGGGCTGCGCGATGCCTGCCCTGACGGCTGGGGCCGTCACGTTCTTGATATAGCCGCCGAAGCCGCAGGCTCCCACCTTGGCGAATTTGACTACATGCTCTATGCCGGG